>Ga0307518_10003456_pt1 | contig 11390 bp, 1 predicted proteins | sample 25_EM_MG_FD_203889 | JGI IMG/M metagenome (GOLD analysis project Ga0307518, IMG submission 203889) | Populus trichocarpa ectomycorrhiza microbial communities from riparian zone in the Pacific Northwest, United States - 25_EM | ecosystem: Host-associated > Plants > Roots > Unclassified | place... | reverse complement strand
TCATGTTCTTTTGTATGGCTTACCTTTTCTTTTCCATGACAAATACCATTACCATTGCCACCACCTCCTCCTCATTCTTCACTCTTGCCCCTATTACCATCATTGTTGTTGTCGCTTTCAACACCAACACCACCACCACCACCTCCTCCTTCTCTTCTTCCACCATCACTATCACCACTTCCTCTTATTTCACTATTGTGTTGGGTTTTTGAAAAATATATATATATACAACAAAAATGATAAATTTAAAATTTATTTAGAGTTCCAATGATCCTGGTTTGGATGGTTTTCCATATTAAAAAGCCTTTAGTTATAAACAACGAAATATTGATCATACTGTATTCATTAAAGGCAAGGAAGAAAGAATGAAAATATTGATAATATATGTGGATTATATGGTAGAAACGAGATGATTCGAGTGAGATTAAGATATTGTAAGAATATTTGTTGAATATATGTGAAATAAAGGATTTGGGTAAATTGAAGTAAATCTTAGGAATTGAATTTTCGCAGTTTGGAAAGGAATCTCATTTTCTTAATGAAAGTATATTTTAGATCTTTTAACAAAAACAAGAATACTCATTTGCAAACTAACTAAAACACTTATGGAGATAAGTCATAAAGTGAGAGAATATCAGGATCAAGTTTCAATAAACAAGGGTAGATACTAATAATTACTTGGGAGATTAATTTACTTATCATTTACATGACCAAATATTACATGTGCAATGAGGGTTGAAAGTTAGTTTATAGATGTACCTAGTGAAGAACACATGAAGGTTATGTGTAGGATATTGAGATACTTAAAAAACACTCATAGTAGAGGTTTGTTATTTACCAAGATTAACGAGTTTGAAGTAGAAAGGTACTTTAATGTTGATTAGGAAAAAAATTAAACAAATAGAGTATCTATCTTTGGCTATTTTATAATTATTGAAGGGAACCTAGCGACATGAATTAACAAGAAATAAAAGGTTATCACAAGATCTAGTATATAAGCAAAATTCTTAGGTATGGCTCATGGTGTATATGAATTACCATGTATAGAAAATATTTTTAAGAACTTGGAGATCAAGTACAAAAAACCGATGGATTTGCATTGTGACAACAAAGCTGTAATTGAGATAACATACAATCTAGTCCGACATGATCGTACAAAAATATGAAGGTTGATCATCAATTCATCAAAGAAAATCTTGATCAAATGATTATAAAGTTTCCTCTTGTTCAGTTAAAGGATTAGTTGACAGATGTACTCACCAAAGTTGTTTCAAGAAATACTTTAATAGCTTGATTGACAAGCTAGGTATAATTGATATTTATACTTTCACTTGATGGATAAGTGTTGGAAGATATACTCACCAAAGTTGTTTCAAGAAATACTTTAATAGCTTGATTAACAAGCTAGGTATAATTGATATCTATGCTTTCACTTGATGGATAAGTGTTGGAATTGGCTATATATCTTATAAATATCTTGTAATTACAAAGAGTTATTAATGTAGGTATTTTTTTTTTGGAAAATAAATATTTTCATTCATTATTTTTATATTTTTCTTTCTAGTTTAGAAATTTTTTTCCAATATTATTAGGCTTTTTGAATTTTTCTGTTTGAAGGAAATAATTTTTCTGTTCAATATTAATATAGATTTCTAGTTTTTTTATATATATAAATAGTTGTTTTTTTAGCAAGTGAGACTTGGATGAATAAAAAATAATTATTTTAGGGGTCTTCTTATAGTTATGATGTTCTTAGTTCTTGAAGATTTTGACTTGTAATAAACCCCAGTTGTTTTTTAGGATTTTGACTTATAACAAACCCTTTTATCCTTCACTTCTAGTTGTATCAATTGGTATTAGAGCCCAATAATTCTTGATGATTATTTGTTGTGTGCTGTAATTGAAAATCATGGTGGTGAGACTCATGATGAGATGATCAACACAAAAGTATTACAAACCCACAATGATGCGACTTGTACAAAGATGTTAAGGAGTTACTATGAGATGACTCACACATAAAAATTCATTGGTTTTTCAACTAAGGATATTTTACTTGAAGAACATTATGCTAGACATTTCATGGTGGAAGACGGTTTTCAATTGAGGAGGTTCTATTCATGAACAATTTGAACGCAAGGACGAGTTTTTTTTAACATAAGAAGATTGATACATGAGTTTTTTGGAACAATAAATATATATATTTAATTTTTTTTATTTCTTATTTTTTTAATTTAGGAGTTTTATTTTTATTTTTCTATTAGCATTAATAGGTTTTTTATTTTTTGTTTTTAAATAAAGGATTATAACAGGCTTTTGGCAATTGAGACATTGATGAATAAAAAATTAAGTATTTTGGAGGTCTCCTCGTAATCATGATATTCTTTTTCTTTAAGAGTTTTGACTTGTAAAAAATCTTTAAGATCTTTGATGTTTTTGAATAACAACAAATGAAGCTCTTTTTTGTTTTTTAAAGGTTTTGACTTTAACAATTTTGCTCTCCATCAATTATTTCCTTTCCCATAACTATAAACAATTCTAGGAAATTGTAATCTTAATTATAAAAAATTGTTATCTTTAATTTTGTTTTTTTGCCAAACAATATCAATATCTTTTGTATAAACAGTCTCCAATAAAAAAAAAAATCACCAAAGAATTCCTTTGAAAACCCTATTATGACAAAAAGGAGAGTCCGAGGGAGCTGTATTGAAGTTTCACCATGGTGAGCACTGTTTTGGGCCGGTTAAAGCTAAAAGCAGGCCAGCATGAAATTTGTTCATGCTTAGCAGGCCATGAGAATATTTCTTTGAGCTAAAGAGGTATTCCTCCTTTGATATCAAAGTTCAAATTTTAGAATAGAAGCAGAATTTCTTTAAGGATATTTCTTAATTCTAAATGATCTGATTTAAAATGGATAAAAAATATAGATTTTGTTTCAACATATAAAATATATAATTCATAAGAAACGGCACCGAATTTTAAAATGAAGACAAGAACCAAATCAGATGTTATTTACTGACGGGCACTGGGCAACTAAGAGTGCTTCGTTTCATGTCTCTACGAGGCCCAACTTTCGGTTCTAATCTGTCGTTTGTTTTATTTTAAGAAAAGACAAGAATATATAGACATAATTCACCCTCCTGGGACTGTTTGAAGCCCTAAAGTTTTTTCTTCCTCCTCCTTGTGATCAATAAAGCCTCTGCAGTTTTCTCTCGTGCATCTCTCTCTCTCTCTCTCTCTCAATTAGTGGTTCGAGCTCGTATATTTAGGAAGAAAGAAAACAATAGGATGGAAAAAAATAAAACAGATGTAGGCAACTCTTGCTCTTTGCTACGTGCAAAATACAAATATTATTGAACTTCTAAAAATTTATTCGAAGATTTTGATTAGGAAAAGAAAACTTGATAACATAAAGATCTACCTACGAAAGAATGGTCGAACGATTATCTCTTCTAGACTCATGGTGATCATTAGCACAGAAATCAAAAGAGCATAACCGAATCATATATGTTATCTCTTCAAAATGAAAATCTTTCCAGACAATACTTGTGAGCATCGCATAGAAATGGAAAGTGATGATCAAATCCTGTCCTCATGCGGTACAAGTCCAACCCTTACTTTGTTGTTGTTGCCTGAATGCGACTGTAGTTCATACTTGATCAAACTTCGACTTCCAAACTCTCTCGCTCGGCACATGGCATGTCCGTGACCATGTCCCCTCGCTTCGTCTTATTGCTTAAATTCCCGGTTTGAAATGGATGAGAATTCATAGATGTGACCCCGTCTCCGTTAATGACCACAAATTCCTGATAGCTAGCTTGCAAGTAGCTATATCGAAGTCAAACATTGGACAACTAAAATCACTAGTTATATACCATTGATTTTCGAACTTTTCACACTAGACCATTCATTTTTTTCCTTTTTTTTTAAAGTAATTATGAGTGTTATGCACACCTGGATGAATCCTTTATGATTTTAAAATGATTATGTAAATTTTTAATGATTCTAAAATTTATAATATTTAAATTAATAGTTTCTAATAAATAAATTCAGGACATAACTTATATTCTTAGCTCACCCTTGACCATTCTTGATATACCTAAAGGTTAAGTGAGAAAGAGGAGTCTTAAGAAACTAAATTACATAAAAAGGACGTAGCAGTGAGAGCTTCCCGCTGTTAGAGGGCACAAGTTCGTTGCCCCCATAACTATCACAGACTTGCATTATTGAGAAAAGAAAATAGAGATTCAAATGGTCCAGTCTCTCAGCATCTAAGTAAACGGTTTAATTCATCAATGATGATGAGAGCATTATGCAGTAAAAAAGAGAAAAGAAGAAAGAATTTAATATTTTCTGCCAAGATTTGGAAGATGAAATAATAAAGGACAAAGAGGCGAAAAAGATAGTATGACTCCTGGTGAGGTCAGGGTGACTACAAATTGAATGAAGAAACCATGGATATATAGCTAGCTACGAAATTAATTAACTTTTAAGAAACAAATTTCTAAATTTCTCTATAATTATTTCTGTATTACTGGTTCAAAAATCATGTATGTGTAATGAGTTCATCGTCAGGAGCATGTTGATATATTTTTTTAAAATAATTTTCATTAAAAATATATTAAAATAATATATATTTTTATTTTTTAAAATTTATTTTTGATATAAACACATCAAAACTATTAAAAATATTTAAAAAATTAATTTTTAATAAACAATTAAATTTTAACCAACTTATCCTAGTTGAAAAAAAAAACGTGCACACATCATTGAATAAGAGGGTGTTAAGAGTGTGGTTGCGGTTACTTTTCAAAGTGTCTTTCATTTAAAAATATATTAAAATAATATTTTTTTATTTTTAAAAAAATTATTTCTAACATCAGCGCATTAAAATGATATGAAAACATAAAAATAATATTAATTTAAAGTAAAACAAAAAAATAAACAGAACTTAATACCTGCTAATGTTAATGGCTTAGCATATTGTTTTTCAATATTAGCAATTGTTTTATGAATGATTATATAATAATAAAATATGCATAATGTTTTCAAAAAATTGGTATAACATATTTTATTTTTATTTTTTATTTTCAATTATATATATATATATTCTAAAATTAATTATTCTTTTATTTTTATGTGTAATCATGTTGAAAATATTGAGACATGATTTTTGTTTTTTTATTGAAACTATGATAAGTTTTTATTAAACAAATGCATATTTTTATTGAAAAACAAAGAAAATAAATACATGAGTAAAAATAAAAGGAAATTTTGACTAAAAATATATTTTCTTACTTGAGAATGTATAAATCATTGGAGTTGTTAGGAATATTTATTTTGATTATCACAAAATTAAATTGAAATAGTTTTGAACTCTAGAGAAAAAACTAGTTTAATCTAAACCAATTTATGTAAATTAAAAACAGTAAATAAAAAGAGCAAATACAAGAGCCACGTCATTATGTTATGGATAAATTGATTATCCGAAGTAATATTTACGATTTATGTTATGCTAATAAATAAAATGAAAGTTGAAAGTGAGACAACGAAATTATATATGAAAACAAATATATAACTTTTGACATTTTCTTTTACTTTTGTTAAACCTTTCAGATTTAGTCAATAGAAATTTAAGATTTTAATTTTATTAACAAAACATTAAAAAAAATGTTTAAATCATTGTAATCATACTTGCAAAACATTATAACTAGTGTTTTATTTTTTATTATTTTATCTTTCAACAACTTAATTTTTTATTTAGATTTTTAGTTAATTTTATTTTGGGAATTGAGTTTCATACTTTTTTTTTTATAAGAATTAAATACCGGTCTTATAAATTTAAATTTTTTCCCTTAATTTCAATATTAGATATGTTAAAAGTGGGGTTTCTTAATTGTTTTCGATTTGTTTTCAATGAATTTATCTTGATCTCATAACTTAGATAATAAATTTAACAGGTTAACTCGAGTCATTTGTTTTGCCACTTTTTTCTAATTGTTTTTTTTATTTCATCCTTTAATATTGAGTTAATTAGAAATTGAGCTTCATAAATATTTTTATTTGTTTTAATATATGATCATCTTAATCTCATGAGTTGTAAGTTTGGCAGGTTGACTCGATTCATTTTTAGTATTTTTTAATTCAATATTGTTTTTTCAATTTCACTCTCCAACAACTCAATCTTATTTTTATTTTTATTTTTTTTCAATTTCATCCTTCAATATTATGTTATTTTAAAAAAAATTCTTTCTATAGAGTTATCATGATCTCATGAATTTAGATTTGTTTTCTCGATTTATACCTTTAACATTGGATCTATTAGAAATAGAGGATTGTATTTTTTTATTTGATTTTTATGAGGTTATCATAGTCTAATAACCCAAGTCATAGTTGACTTGGGTTTTTTTTTGTTTTTTTTTTGTTTTTTTTCGAACTTATCATTCAATATTAGGTCAATTGGAAATTGATCTCTTGTAAAAAAAATTTTATCTATTTTCTATGGGGTTTTCATAATTTTATGACTCGAGTCGTATTTTGGCAGGTTAACCCGAGTATTTTTTTTCCTTTTTTAATTTAATATTTTATTTTTGAATTTTGTTCTTCATCATTGAATTGATTAGGAATTGACTTTCATAATTTATTTTAATTTGTTTTTTATAGGGTTATCGCGGTCTCATGATCTAGGTCACAAATTTAACATGTTAACCTAAGTTGATCTAATATGTCGTCATCTGAATATTTAAAAACACAATATCATTGAATATGTCATCGTATTAATTTTTAAGAAATATTTCGTTTTTTATGCATCATATTTTTAGTTCAAGATTAATTTTTTTTATATTATTAGAAAACATGTTAGTAATACTTGGATATTTTTTATATATTAAAAAAATAATCCGACCAATAGCATAATACGGACCAAATTCTAGTGGTTCTTGTTGGGTTTCCTGAAACACATACATGCAACAAAAACTGTAAATTTAAATTTTTTTAGGAGTTCCAAGGTTCTTATTAGACAGATCTAAGGTTGTTGAGGGTTTATATGAAGATTACTTGAAGATCAAATATTATTTTTAGCTTTGAATAATTACTTCAAGTTTCTGGTCTCTAATAGTAATCAACATGAATCATGAGTGAGAAATCTCCTAAACTTTTTTAGGAGAGAGATATTGATATACCTTTAAGTGCTAGCTATTTTCTTTTGTATTATAGATATTTTTCTGTTATACTCTACTCACATAAAATAAAAGACTTAACTTTCTATTTATAGAGAAATACAAAAACTTTATATGAAAAAATATCAATTTCCCCTCTGAATAATATCACATATAGGATAATTTTAGAAATCTTGTAAACCCCGATTGAAAATTAGACAGAAAAGCAATCTAAGTGCTTATAGAATAGATTTAACAGAAGTACCAAATAAGCATTAGAACGAACCATATACAAAAAATATATATATTTGAAAAGTAAAAAAATACAACAATATAAATAAAATATTAATGGATGTGAGTTACCTGGAAAAAAAATTATTAATATGTAACTAAATGAAATTCGAATTCACCCGAGTAAAAAATTTATATAGAAAAATGTCTAGATCCAAGAATTTTATCCCGGGAACATGAAATTTACTATTTGGGATATAGAGGGAATTCAGTAAAAAGTTTGTGTGTGTGTGTGTAAGTGTGTATGTGTGTGCTCGGGCGAGAAGAAAAAGAGAGAAAAAGAAAGAGGGGAAACTATCATATGTACTAGTCTCAACAGCTCTAATTAATGTTCAGTTTTAATAGAGCATTGACCAGGAATATTTAAGAACAATGCTTTTATAATTTTCTATGTAAAGCATTTTTGTCCCTAAAATTTTATCTGTACTCTAAATTCATTAATAAAATATTTGATAAATATTAAAGATAAATAAACTTTTATTAATAAATTAAATTTATTTATACGAACAAAATTAATGTCACGTGTAACCAACCGATTACTTACAAGGTATATACACAAACAATTCCTAAATCGAATAAATACAGGGATGCAATTTTGTATTTTTATTTTTGTAATAAATTAAATTTATTTAGGAGTGACATTTCAATCATTTAGATATCTACATTGGAAAGCTATTTTGTTATTCCTTTTACATCGATAGATATTACCATGTGAACATGTTGAAGTAAAGAATGTAAAAAGTTTGTCATTATCAGAAAATGCCTTGTTATATTTTATTATCACTTTTTTTTTTTTACATTGTTATGTTTTAACTTAGTCGTAGTCAAAATGCCTATCATCATCAGAAGAATGTTTAATATTTATGTTGCTTGTTGTTATATTTTAACTTAGTCCTAGTCAATGCGTCTCATTATCATAATAATGTTGTTAAATATGCATGCTTAGTCTTAGGTGAATAAATAAATTGAGATCCAGCGAGAGGTGGCTAAAATATCCTATCATATATAATCTTAATAATATTTTTATTTTAAATTTATTAATAAAATATTTGATGAATATTAAAGATAAATAATTTTTTATTAATAAATTAAATATATTAATATGAACAAAATTAATATCACGTGTAACCAATCGATTACCTACAAAATATATATACTAACAATTCATAGATATAATAAATGAAAGAATATAATTTTGTATTTTTATTTTTTTATGAGGAATGACATTGCAACCATTTGAATATCTACATTGAAAAGCTATTTTGTTATCTCGTTTACATCGACATATATTACTATATTGTCATGTTGAAGTAAAGAATGTAAAAGGTTTGTCATTATCAGAAAATGCCTTAATATATTTTGTAATCACTTTTACCTTGTTATATTTTAACTTAGTTATAGTAAAAAATGCCTATCATTATCAGAAAAATGTTAAATATTTATGCTACTTCTTGTTATATTTTAACTTATTACTAGTCAACGCGTCTCATTATCATAATAATGTTGTTAAATATTCATGCTTTGTCTTGGGTGAATAAATAATTTGAGATCGAGCGAGCGGTGACTAAAATATCCTATCTTAATAAATTTTTTTAGGGGAGGGGAGGGGCGGGCGATAGGTGAGAGGCTTGACTGTCCTATTTTTTTATAGCAGTTTACTTGTGGTGCTGAGAGGGTTTGCTTGACTATTGGTATATCAGAACGTCACCTGTGTCTCTGAACAGAAGTTGCAAGAGACGTCACCATGTTTGAATACAAAAAAATAGTTTGATCTTAGCACATAAGGAGAAATAACATAATATACTTTAATTTTTCAGAAAACCAGAGTGAAAAAAAATTAAATTTCAAATGCAATATTTCTTGTTCAACTGTGTTGTTATTTTATGGAAGGTTGATATCAATTAACTGTCTTGTTAATTATTCATGAGGTTAAAATCATCATATGTTCATGTACTGTATTGATTTAGTAAGATCAACAAATCTATTGACCCCTCCACCATATAAATTAGATAATTTTCAACATATTACTAGTGGAATCAGGACATGTGTCAATATTTAACTGGCCAACAATTTGATCGATTAATATATTTAGTAAATCAGGATATTAAAACGATCTAAAATCACTAAAATATAATTTGAAATAAAAAAAAATAAAAAAAATTTATTTTTTAAAAAATATTTTTAAAATACAAAAACAAACATGAATAAATCTTTCATCCAAATTTAATTGAATTCAATCAACAGACTAGAAGCGTTTTCAGGATTGGTTTCAATCATTTGATCCTTCTGGTTTTCACCACAAGGCAATATCATGGTATCGTTCATCTCGTATGGTTTTGTCTCTTGCATCTTTCTAGATTAATTAACCTACCACCACCTTTCTCCGGCTTGAAAATGACTACCAACCACGATCCTTAACTACTATAATCAGAAGCTGTGGAATTTAAGTTGTATATTTTTTTTAATCGGGTTTTAAATTTATTTTTTAGAATTTAATAGTTTAAATTTTATTGGTTTAAGATCATTAAAAATTTATATAATTATTAATTTAAAATTTTATAAAATTAATTACGATTTGTGTAAGTTGGCTAAAAACAATAATAATAAAAGCTGTGGCCGTAATCTTCGTGATGAATCATGGGTTATAATTATTACGCTTTCAACTTCCCATCTGTCCATTCTGGAAAGGAAATGACGTCCATCACAAAATTGCATCTCTTCTGATTGAAATACCTTTCAATTGCGGACTTTTCTTTTTAATTTTCTTTTCTTTTTTGGATAAATGGTATTCTCGAATCCGTTTATATACTAAAAATGGATATTTTTAATCGATTTAATGCATGTAGAAGAATTACTTCTCCTTAATTATGACTCTAGAATTTGAACTCTGTGTATCAAGATAGAAACATACTTTCTTGACCACCGACCATACTTTTTGAGATTGAAACTATGTTTTCAGCTAGAAATGAACATTCAGAACTCGCCATACGCGATGGCAACTCTTAGATTGTGAAAGACAGGAGAGGGTGATTTGCAGTCCAAAAGGCAAAAATTGCAAACTTCTTGGGAAGAACAGAACAAATTAGTTGAAGACTTTAACTGCAACCATATTTTGATTATTGTCAACTTTACTTAATTACATGGTTGAGCAAAGCTGCCATGCCATTAATACCGAAAAAAATCAACGAGAGCCAAACCCTACATTCTGTGACATGATCTGGCAACGCCTTGCCTTTTCTGGTCCAATAGTATTACAAATCACCTTCACTTGACAATGATGGGCGTTGAAGCTTTCAATATGGTGGGTTTCACTTTGATGCATAATTATTACTAAAAATCTAAAGTCCAGAATTTTTTACTGTTTAAGAAACACTGTTTTATACACTCACGTATAGTACCGTGGATACACTGTTGAGTTTTTTATTTTATTCCTTAAACTTTAGTTTTGGATGATTAATCCTATTTAATGCCAATTGTTTTTTATTCCTTAAGAAAAGATGGGATTGTAAAAAGAAGGATTGAAATGAAAAAAGCATCGATTATAGATGGTGTGTCCACTGTTTTCAACCCAAATATATTTAGGTCGTCAATCTTTAAAAATAATATCTCTTTAAACTTTGCAAATTTCATTTTGATATAAAAGTTTATTATATCTGTAATTAACATAATTACAAGTTTGTCATAACCAAAAAAAATTTATTTTTATTCAATTTCAATACTTTAAACATTATTTTTTATAAAAAAAAATATTCTCTGCTGCAGAAAAACACGGGCACCAAAGCTAATATATCACACTGTAAACAGAATAGTAAAAAACAAAAAGTGTTGAAATATCACAACCCACGAACAAGAAGATCAATTGAGTCTATCTGTCTATAATAACATGGCGTTATAATGATGCTACTGCACGCAACCTAAGTATATTATATATCTTTGATAATAAGT
>Ga0307518_10003455_pt1 | contig 11390 bp, 11 predicted proteins | sample 25_EM_MG_FD_203889 | JGI IMG/M metagenome (GOLD analysis project Ga0307518, IMG submission 203889) | Populus trichocarpa ectomycorrhiza microbial communities from riparian zone in the Pacific Northwest, United States - 25_EM | ecosystem: Host-associated > Plants > Roots > Unclassified | place... | reverse complement strand
TAGCTCAGAGGCAAACTCAGTGTCTCATTTGGAACACTGTCTGTATGATAACTAACCTAGCTCAGAGGCAAACTAATAAGTAGGTTAGTACTAAGTAAAAGAAAGTGGTGACTAGATGTCTTACCTCGGTGTCTCATTTGGAACACTGAGGTGAAAGGAATCCTCGAGCGGATGAAAATACTCTGTGCTTACATAAGGATGCTCGTCACACCAATAAGGAAACTATTCTATGTCCTTTTGTGTAAGTCGGTTAGGGTCAAAGTAGGGTTCTAGTAGCATTTGTACCCCTGATCTACGCACACCAATACATTTAAGTGTGCGTGGAACACTACATGCAATGTATCATGCAAATCATATACCCCCATGATATGCATATCACGGCTGTATGACTGATATATATTAGAATACTGAGATGTGTTGGTATGATCTGCGCATATCATGGGGGTACTTGATATGCGTGACAGTGTGGATGGATAATATATAGTACAATATCATAATATAACACTAAGATTCACACATATCGAAGGGGTCCATGAAATGCGCAATACAGTGTCACAGTTAATTCAATCCACCAAATGTGAATAAAATGACAGGATCTGTGCAAATGATGGGGGTACATGAAATGTGTGACACAGGGGTAGTACAACACATGTTATTTCAAATACCATGTGGCATAAATTGATCTGATTTCATTTGGAGTGCAGAGATTAAAACAATCGATTGTGTGAATCAAACCAATAAAACAAACAAAATTACATGAGATGAAAATATGGATCTTAAGAGTACAACATGTGTGGTGGTGTACTGAATACATGGGGTGTATATGAACAAAGTGATAGATAATATAAAGTTGAATTCTCTGTCCTTTTGTGTGACTCGGTTATGATCACACTATGGTTTTATTAGCATTTGTACACCTGATCCAAACATTCCCATAATTGCTTGTATGCATAAAGCAGTACATAGAGCACACCACACAAATCATATACCCCCGACATTATGATTCATGCATACCAAGAGGGTAGATGATATGTGTGACTCTGTATCATATCTGATTCCAATCGATGTCACTACTTATCAATAAGGTGACATTATCTGCGCAAATGATGGGGGTACCTGATATGCGTGCTACTGGGGTAGTACAACTATACATCATGTCAAATAACATGAGGTATATATCAATCAGATTGTATTCAAGAGTGTGAACATCAAAATGATAAACCATGCAGATAAATTCTAATTACTGTTATTGTAACCCTCGATTAAATAGTGGAAAACACGCAAATCAAGGACCCCCATGATTTGCGCAAAACAGGGGTCTCAGAATCAAAATACCCTACATCCACTGTGTTGGATTATCATAATCATGTATGATCTCAACAATTATTGTACAACCATCGGATTATTTATTATTTATTATTTATATGCTAGTCATCCACAAACAATTACTATAATATAGTGTTTGCTTATCATATATTGACCACCTGATAATATTTTATGGCATAGAAAACACAGGCTCTATGAATGACTGGAACACATGCTGAGCACAACGATTACTGAATATGGATCACCATCACCATACATGGTGATGCCTGCACAGCCACCAGAAAAGGTTTTGCATTCATGCTGGATAATTGACTAGAACAATAACAGTACTCACTATTCCACTGGTTACCACCAACATCTACCATATATGATCGTTTCTGCACAGCCACATATATTGTATTTAGCATACATCCTTATGAAATTGTCTACCAATGATGACCAGGGATTTCAAGGCATTACTAGTGATTACCTAATATTCTTAACCAAAGGATCGGCTTTCGGGTTCCGCTACAACCTCGCTACAACCTTGCTACAACCTGCTACAACCTACCATAGACTTGCTACAACCTGCTACAACCTCGCTACAACCTACCATAGACTTGCTACAACCTTGCTACAACCTGCTACAACCTTGCTACAACCTACCATAGACTTGCTACAACCTTGCTACAACCTGCTACAACCTACTATAGACTTGCTACAACCTTGCTACAACCTAGGTGGTGCAACTGGTTGACCGATTGCACAGTCTATACAACCTCGCTACAACCTACCATAGACTTGCTACAACCTGCTACAACCTTGCTACAACCTTGCTACAACCTAGGTGGCGCAACTGGTCGACTGATTGCACAGTCTATACAACCTTCTACAACCTACCATAGACATAGACTCGCTACAACCTTGCTACAACCTTGCTACAACCTTGCTACAACCTACCATAGACTTGCTACAACCTGCTACAACCTCGCTACAACCTACCATAGACTTGCTACAACCTGCTACAACCTCGCTACAACCTACCATAGACTTGCTACAACCTCGCTACAACCTTGCTACAACCTGCTACAATCTTGCTACAACCTACCATAGACTTGCTACAACCTCGCTACAACCTACTGTAAACTTGCTACAACCATACTACAACCCTGCTACAACCTACTATAGACTCGCTACAACCTTGCTTACAACCTAGGTGGCGCAACTGGTCGACCGATTGTGCAGTCTATACAACCTGCTACAACCTGCTACAACCTTGCTACAACCTTGCTACAACCTATCATAGACTTGCTACAACCTTGCTACAACCTGCTACAACCTACTGTAAACTTGCTACAACCTTACTACAACCCTGCTACAACCTACTATAGATTTGCTACAACCTTGCTACAACCTACCATAGACTTGCTACAACCTGCTACAACTTCGCTACAACCTTGCTACAACCTTGCTACAACCTTGCTACAACCTGCTACAACCTGCTACAACCTCACTACAACCAAGATGGCGCAACCTGTCGACTGATTGTGCAGCCTGCAACCTACTGTAGGCTCACTACAATCCACTACAACCTTGCTACAACCTACTGTAAACTTGCGACAACCTTGCTGCAAGCTAGGTGGTGCAACCGGTCGACTGATTGCGCAGTCGATACAACCTGCTACAACCTACCATAGACTTGCTACAATCTTGCTACAACCAAGATGGCACAAACCGTCGACCGGTTGCGCAGTCTGAAACCTACTGCAGACTTGCTACAACCTGGCTGCAATCAATGTGGCACAACCAGTCGACCAGTCATGCAGTCTGCGACCTACTGTAGAATTGCTACACCTTGCAACGACCTTACAGTAATCTGTGACAATCAGTATATTGCCAGCACTATTATGTAGTAAGGCGCGAGAAGAATGACAAATCATGTATAAGCAGCTCGATCGTTGTGGCTGTGTTCCTTCACCTCTTGAACTTGAATTTATACCTTCCTTATTTGGAACAAGAACATACAAGAACAAACATATAAATGTAAGCATAGATTCTTTGTTAGATGCTAGATGACTAACTATAGTGGGTCTAGACATCAGTGTAAGTAGCACTGTTGGCGCAATCCGTCAACAACTTACGCCATCCATCAGGACATCTGATCATCATGACTTACACTTGCCATCACTGTCAGCTTCCATTTGAGGACAAAAATTTATATATCAACCACTCCAAAAATTGTGCTGGAACGGTCACATTTGTTACTTATGATAAGAAGGAGATCACCGTCGCTCGGAACGAGGACAGTACATTCACGTGTTATTGTTCCAGTAAAAAATGTCCCACAGTCTATGCCATGGTGGGTTCGATACAAAGACACATGAAAACACTGCAAACAACATGGCTAGGCCCAGATCGAAAGGTAAGTATTTGACGTGGTTTTCGATTCAAGATGCTAATAAAAAAACAGAAGTCAAGTGGACGTGCTCTCCCTGTGAAGATCACCACTGGAACAAACGTGGCAAGGGTGCGTAACCTGTCGACGAGTTGCGCTCTTAAACAAACAATTCGACTTGGTAGACTACGACTCGATCGCCTGCAGTGGATCAAGATGTCGACATGAACTCACCACCATCACCAGAGGTATGTATCTTATCATTTCTAACCAGTATGATCGATCAATCCTTGGCGTTACCATCCATAGATCACTACTACAGCTGACACGATGGATGTGGATATGCAAGACCTCACCCACCATGCAGAGTCTATGGAGGACGATAGTGCAGCCAGTCAACCAATTGCACCAGTGACCATGAATGAAGGTAAATGATCGTCCACCTGACCACTGATCCAGACTCATCATAACTGAACAAAGAGGAGAGTGGCGCAAACGATCGACCGAGTGTGCCGGAGCAAGCGATCAATGAAAGCGAAGGTGATTGAAACCACTTGGCTATCGATCCAGGCTCACCGTGAGCGAACACAGAGGGAAGTGGCACAAGTCGTCGACCGGTTGCGCCAGGGCAAGCAATGGTTACAGACGAAGGTAATGGGAACTACTTGACCAGGGATCCAGGCTCACGATAATTAAACCTAGGGCAGAGCAGCACAAGTCGTCAACCGACTACACCAGAGCAAGCGACAGTTGCAAACGAAGGTATTCACGCATCACTCAATCACTGATGCAAGCTCACATGATAGCACAGCTCACATCCTAGAGGAGCGCAATCGGTCGACGGGTTGCGCCACAGAGCCTGGCTTCGTTTCCCATCCATTCCTAGAGCGCCTACACCTGAAGATAAATATGGAATTCCGCTTCCTAGTATGCCAGCTATGTCAAGAGGCCATTCCGACCAAGGAAACTCGATCGCACCTCAGGAACAAACATGCAGAGCTTTCCTCCGTATTCGACAAACCATGCTTTGATGGCATTGTCAAGGATCTCACCATAGTCTCGAAACTACCCACCGACATATCTGGTCCTAGAAATCCAGTACACGGTCTTGCCATTCACACTGCCATCGCCTGTGGACTGTGTTCGTCCGTTTTCACCAAGCCAGCAGTCATGCAAAAACATTATAGAAACGTGCACCAGAATGTCGAGGTACCGACCAGCTGGAGAAGCTGTAAAGCACAATGTCTAAAGCTAAAGGGTCTGGGACAGTACCAAACCTTTTGGGAGATCTTAATAAGTGAAGGGGAGCCACGAAAATCGAGCCGAGCCATCATGGTAGAAAAGACGATGAAGGAGCTGGAGAAGGAACAGGATGCCATTCAAGCATCCGGTGATCATCGGCTAGTCAGCCCTTGGCTGCTCACCACACGATGGCACGAATACGTCGCAGACTTTGATATCCCTGCCAAGGAACTGTGTCGTCGGGTGGCTCTACCACGACCCGACGAGGAGGACTATCGAACCTTGATGGACGTAGTAGAGGTTTACTTTCGGGAGGCAGAGGCCTTGATCGACGGCACGGACGAACTGGTGCTACAGAGACTCAACTCTCCCGACCCTGCTAAAAAGTGAGTGGCGGGCGCAACCGAGCGACGGACTGCGCTCATCTACCCGTTCTTTCAGTGGAATATCGAACATGCCCTTTCACAAGCATAGGGACAACAATACTCTAAGGAAATACATCAACCCGGTGGTCCACCTTCTTGCCATGCTTCTGAGACATCGGTGGAGTTTCGATCTGGTTACCAACACCTTGACGTTGGATCTGGAGGAACAGCTTGCGGACGAAGAGGAGCAGTCAAAGGTCATAAAGCAGATCCATGCGCTGCTGATGAAGATATGGATGACCTCTTGGTTGAAGAACGACGATCATCCACACATTGCAGATCCCACCGAAGCTTGCATGGCTTTGTTGACCCTCAATCAGGACGGCTCCTTCAAGGAGCCCAAGAACGTCACCGGAATCATCACCAAGTTCGAATACTGCATGCGCCTCGTCTTTCTAAGGGAAATCAAAAATGGTATCTCGACCGAGGACATGGACGAACCCACGGCCTGCGACGCCCTCCAGCGCTGGTTCACAGAAAAGCAATACTCGATGTTTGCTCGTCTACGCTCGTTGCAACACAGAGCGTCCACCATCTCCTACGATACCATGGAACCGCCACGGATCTGGTGGACGGACATGGTAAACTGGACATCCTTGAGGTACAAAGGCAATCCGATAGCATTTCTGGACGTCTGCGAGATATTTCAGGACACGGAAAAAGATCTAATATCGACCTGGGAAAATAAGGTGCTCAGAGGACTCCACCTCAGAGTGGACTATGGCAAGCTCGCGGACGACCTCACCAACAAAGACGTAGGCTATTCCTTCATTTCCGACCCCCGAAACGAGTGCTTCCGAGATCGGACTCTCCTGATAAAAGAAATTGCAAAGGAACATGGAGCCTTCTCAGAATTTATATTGGAGCGAGATGGGGAGTTGATCTGGAACCGAGCAGAGCTGCGCAAGTGGCTGCAAGACTATACAGAGCTGCAGAAGCTGCTACTGCTTCGAGCGGAAATGCTCAGCGGAGCGCCGGGTCGAGGAACAGAGCTGACGTCGATGCTCTATTGCAATACGCAAACGCGTCACACACGCAACCTGATGGTGTTCGACCAGCACGTCACACTGTTGTGTCAATACTCGAAAACGACGGCACTGACCGAACATGACAAGCTCATCCCGCATGGCCTGGACGCCATCACCAGCGACATCCTCATCCAGGACCTTGCCATGGCACGTCCATTCACTCAACTAGCCGCCGAGGTCTGCTTTGGAAATGACAGCATGGTTCGACTCTACAAGAACCACCTGTTTGTCAACTTTGACAGAGCGTTCACCACAGACGATCTGTCTACAGTGATGAAGAAATACAGCCTACCTCGCATCCAGTTTGGGATGTCGGCCAACCCCTGGCGACACGTACAGATGGCCTGGAAGTGCAAGTTCAAATGTGCGATGGAGGACCTGATAGAGATGGATCGGGAAGACGACGTGGAGGCATTGCAAGCGGGTCACACGAGGGCGACAGAGAATCGCATCTACGGTCTCAGCACTCAAAGTCTAGCAGGAGCGGCGGAGGACGTGCTCCCATTATACCTACAAGCCAGCACTAGGTGGCAACAGTGTTGCAAGGTGATGCCAGGAGGGAGCGGACTACCTTACCGACGAGCCCGCTCGGATCTAGCGGAAAATACTCCTCGACCCATGCGCGACCGGTCGACGGATTGCGCCATGGATGCTAGCATGGTGGACGACATTGCGGCACGGGTGGTAGAGCGACTGACGCCGATGCTAACAGAGCTCATGCAGGCCATCACTGGATCTCGTAGTCCACCGCCGACTCGAAAAGACAAGGGAAAGCAAAGGGAAATGGACCCATGGGAGGACGAACGACCAGGTCTCTCGGAAACAGAGGAAGTACTACAGGAAGCGGAGGAAGCGGAGTTTCAGGCAGTGATCCTTGCCTCGATAAGGAACCCAAGAGACAACGGCTCGACAGGGGAAAGTAGCGCAACCGGTCGACGAAGTGCGCCATCGCATGCATGCCTGGATGGTCATTAGACCCAGGTGTCAGGTGTTACAGGTTGAGGGGCTGTGGTAATGCGAAATGGTTGATACAAAGACATGTGAAGTGTGAGATGACCAGCAACAATGGATAGGGACAGTACAGTAAGCTGTGCCAGCATCCACTCTGAATGACTTTAGGACTACCTGCAGAAACCTAGCACATCTGCCACCCACACTAGAAATTCTATGTCCTAAGCTTCTTCCCATGCACTATATGCATGTCATGTAATGCAAGCTCCACTTGAAATGGAATAGTCAGTCAGAAGAAGTGGCTTGAGAGGCATGATTCTTTGGGATGGACTTGATCTCTCGGCAATGGAAGAATAATATGTACATACAACTCAATGCTGGTGTCTGTCTCATCAAACTGTAAAGAAGTCTCCAGTTGTCTGAGCTGGAAAACCAGAGGACCGACTTTGGCCAGTGACCCCGCTCAGTCCTGCATTCATGCCAATGTGAATGCCAAGCACAGTAGTTGTGTGAGACCTGTGCATGCATGCGTGTGAAGCATAGTGTCTGCGTTGTCATCGTGTGCACATGCATTGGATGCCTAGTAGTAGAAGGAAACAGTGTGAGAGACAGCATGCAGATACACCTGTGAGGAATCTGACCAAGCAGTGTAAGTTGTTGAATGAGACATAAACTGCACCAGCAGAATGAGGTCGGTTGTCTGTGATACCAAACCTTGCGACGTGTTTAGTATATTGCTACAGGGTGTAGTCATGGATTGAGTAAATGAAGAGTTACCAATCAATATTGATCGTCAAACCAAGGCCAACATCACATGAAAAGAGTGAACAACAAGATCCAGGGGATTCCTCGACATCCTGGACAGTACCATCAGGCAAATAGATCCGCTTGAGACCAACTTCAAGGTGTGTCCATTTGGATCCATCATATATGTCATGTAGCTGCTCATCAGAGGATAGTGGTTGTCATGGTTCTTTGTCCTGAGAGGTGTCCCGCATCCCTCCAATGAAGGTTGGTCACAATAGAAAACACTGTATTGCCTTGATGAGTGAGCAGTATACCAGATATTTCACAGGGACACACTTGAGTTGCATGTCATTGGTCCGAGAGTTAGTACTACACTCGCATTTAGTGTGGTATACTGTCCCCTTGCACTGTGGAACCTCGCACTGTGGTGATTCAAGTGTATTGATGTCCTTTGTGGTGTAAGTCTTGTAGCACTGGTCACATATAGGGATCTTTGATATGAAATTGTCAACTTGCAAGCCTAGGTGCTTCTTCAAGTTGCAACCAAACATCATGGGACAGGGAATGTCGGTAGTACACCACACCACCCTTGGCAGTAGTTTCCGGTGATTCCCACGACCTTTAGGTACAATTGTGTGTGTAACAATGTACCTAACAGATCCCCTCTTCAGGTGGACCCTCCAGCCAGTTCCAGTAACGGTTGTGAGACAATCTGTGAGTCCCCCATTGTGGTTTGTCAAAGTTGTCGGGAGGTAATATGGAGCTAACCATTAGCCTCCACCCTCTTTTAGACATTGTACAGAGGGTGAATGGCGCAGTCAACATGCATCGTGGGAAGGGTATCCATCAGCCTCCGCCCTCTTTAGCCATTGTATGGAGGGTGCATGGCATGGTCAACACACATCGCGGGAAGGGTATCCATCAGCCTCCACCCTCTTTTGACCATCATATGGAGGGTACATGGCACAGTCAATATGCATCATGGGGAGGGTATATGTAGCAGCTGGCAGTAGATATACATCATGGAGAGGGTACATCTACGCTCCGAGTGTATGCTGAGGCTGTCATCCGAGGTTCTAGGACTCTTTAGAGGGTGCATCCATGCATATTGCATATCTTTAGCACACAAAAACAACGTGTATTGGGGGTATGGAGAACACTCAAAGAAGGTTGACAGCCAATACATGTGCATGCAATTATAAAGAACGAGGATGAGAATGAGAGTACCATGCATCATCTGGTGAAGTAACATGGGGAGCTATTCAAACATCACATACGCTTCACATGCCAAGTAAATATCAATATCACCAATAGATACAGATGTCCATCCAGCAGGACTACTTGTGAGGGGACTTTGACAGCATGTGTGAACCAAGACGGGGAGCATCAGGTTCAGGCACATCCAGGCTTGTATTGGCAGCAGTGACATCGGGGAGAGTGGCACTCTGTCCGAGGGATGTCAAGTCATGGTGGTAATAGGGTGGCTCAAAGTTGGCGCTGTCGCCGCCGCCGTCGCCTTCGCCTACACCTACGTTACTGTAAATAGAAATAGGTGTCACTAGATGTCACAGAATGTCACAGAATGTCACAATCAATTATCTCGAGTGATAATCACCTGTTCAGCTTCATCCAATGCCTCTCCTGTCCTATCGGTCACGGATTCTTCGAGTCTATCTAGCCTACATGGTTCTTAGGGACTCTATAAGGCCACCAGAAGCCACACCAGACATATATGCACTGGCCAAACAATTGGAGATTGACCTCAAGATTATTGAAGGGATCAAGAAGACTCGTTACCTGCAATCACGTCCCCCTGTCATTAAAGCTGGCAACCTTCACCTTGCATGGGTGTATGCTCAGAACCCTGCTGATCATGATCGCTTTATCAATATGCTACGTGTCTCTCCTGCTGTTTTTGAAGTCCTGCTTCATCTGATCGAAGAGCACCCAATCTTCTCAAATAATTCAAATAATCCCCAGAAGCCAGTGCAAGCTCAACTAGCTGTTACTCTGTATAGGATGGGTTGCTATGGTAATGGTGCATCACTAGAGGATATTGCACGCATTGCTGGGTGCTCTGAGGGTGACATTGTGAATGCGACTGCTCATTGCTTTGAGGCAACTGAGAGTTTGCATGATATCTTTGTGCACCCTTTAACTGGTGATGAGAAGGAAGTGGAAAAGAGGTGGGTTGATCAGCATCTTGGATTTCAGGGGTCATGGAGGGATGGGTGGGTAATGTACGATGGGACAATTGTTGTGCTTCATGCACGTCCAGGGTTAAATGGTGATGCTTATTTCACCAGAAAATCAAATTATGGGCTTAATCTTCAGGTATGTCCTTGTGCTAGGATGAGCAATGGTTAACTTTCATACAGGTTGGAAATGTCCCCTCCACACTTCAAATTGTGGACTATTCCCGTGGCTTTACTGGATCTGCTCATGATGCCCTTGTTGGAGATAAACAGAACTGTTGTGGTATATTTACCTACTTACATAAGCATGCATCGCACTAGAGTAGAGTTCCTAGTACCATAGTTCCCTCAGTAGCTTTCCAGACTACTGAGGGTGAGTACCATCTACTAACCACCACATACTTACTGATACCTTGTAGTTACCCTACAGGTATATACTAATATACAGTAGCTTTCCAGACTACTGAGGTTACCCTACAGATCTCCTTCTCCCTTCTCTTCAGGCTAGACCTTCCCCGTGCAGACCACCACCTTTCTATAGCCCTGACTTTTGAGCACACTGCAGCTGCTCAGCACCCAGACTGGCTCTTTGATGGTGAGGAGTTTGCCTGGGTAGACTCTGCATACTCTGTCACCCGTAGGACAATTCTGGTCCACAAGAAACCTGCATCTCTCCGCCCAGAAAATTCTGCTTTTGATCGAGCTGTTTCTCACCTGCATGTTTGATCTGAGCATTGCATGGGTGCTCTCAAAGGTCGATTCCAGGCCTTGTGGGGCCTTTGTATTAGTATCAACAACAACAGGGATCATGTGTGAGCTTGTCAGTGGATGACCATTGCAATTATTTTGCATAATCTGGTCATTGATGTAGAGGGGGCAAAGTCAGGAGGTGTCTTTGCAGCTATCCACACACATGCTGAGGAGGAAGAGGATAGAGGTGAACCAGATGAGGCACCGGGGGATGAGGAGGAGGCCGGGGAGGAAAAGCGGAAACAACTAGTGGCTGAGATTGTAGCCTATAAAGGCATCCAACTTGATCAACATTAAATCCATTGAACTACAGTAGCTAAGGATATCTACAAAAATTGTTACTAAATGAGTA
>Ga0307518_10003454_pt1 | contig 11391 bp, 9 predicted proteins | sample 25_EM_MG_FD_203889 | JGI IMG/M metagenome (GOLD analysis project Ga0307518, IMG submission 203889) | Populus trichocarpa ectomycorrhiza microbial communities from riparian zone in the Pacific Northwest, United States - 25_EM | ecosystem: Host-associated > Plants > Roots > Unclassified | place... | reverse complement strand
CCCAACCTCCAACGTTGCGAAAGTGGCTTTCGCAACCCGCCGACCCGCCACCTTGGCCCTGCCCCGTGTTAACGGCCGCGCCGAGGTTCGGCAACACACGGAAACCCGCCCGTCACGACCGGGCGGACGGGCGGAAACGGGGCGTTCGTAGCTTCTGGCTCCCGTCCCCGGTGCTCTGGAGGAGACCTCGGTCATGACCATCGAAGAATCGGAGACCCGTGCCGCGCCCGCCGGCCTCGGCGCGACGAAGGAGACACTCGAGGACTACACCCTCCGATTCGCGCCGAGGACGTACCGCCGCTGGACACCGGCGGTGGTCGGTGCTTCCGCGTTGGGCGGGATCGCCTACATGGCGGACTTCTCGATCGGCGCCGGTATCGGCCTGACCCACGGCACGGGCAACGCGTTGCTGGCGATCGCCCTGGCGGCGGTGATCATCTTCGTGACCGGGTTCCCGCTGGCCTACTACGCGGCCCGGTACAACATCGACCTCGACCTGATCACCCGCGGTTCAGGTTTCGGTTACTACGGTTCGGTGCTCACCAGCGTCATCTTCGCCAGCTTCACCTTCATCTTCTTCGCGCTCGAAGGCTCGATCATGGCGCAGGGCCTGAAATACGCGATAGCGCTGCCGTTGTGGCTCGGCTATCTGGTGTCCACCCTGGTCATCATCCCGCTGGTCGTCTACGGCATGAAGGTACTGGCGAAACTGCAGAGCTGGACGAATCCGCTGTGGCTGCTGCTGATGGTGGCCCCGCTGGTGTTCCTCGTCGTGAAGGATCCCGGTTCGGTCCAGCGGTGGCTGTCCTACGAAGGCGAGGGCGGAGCCGGGCTGAGCACGGCCGCGATCATGCTCGGTGCCGGAGTGTGTCTTTCGCTCATGGGGCAGATCGGTGAGCAGGTCGACTACCTGCGGTTCATGCCGCCACGCACGGCGGAGAACCGGCGCGCCTGGTGGACCTCGATGGTGCTGGCCGGGCCGGGATGGGTGTTCTTCGGCGCGATCAAACAGGCGATCGGCGTGTTCATGGCGGTCTACATCCTCGACGCGGTGGGCAAGGCGGCCGCCGTCGAGCCGATCGAGCAGTTCACCGGGGTGTTCACCGAAGTCATGCCGCCGTGGCTGGTGGTGCCGCTGGCGCTCGTCCTGGTGGTGCTCAGCCAGGTCAAGATCAACGTCACCAACGCCTATTCCGGGTCGCTGGCGTGGACGAACTCCTTCACCCGGATCACGAAACACTATCCGGGCAGGCTGGTGTTCGTGCTGGTGAATCTGGCCATCGCGCTGATCCTGATGGAGGCGGACATGTTCAGCTTCCTCAACGGCATCCTGAGCTTCTACTCCAACTGCGCGATGGCGTGGGTGGTCACCGTCGCCACGGACATCGCGATCAACAAGTTCGTGCTGAAGCTCTCGCCGAAACAGCCGGAGTTCCGGCGTGGCATGCTGTACGCGGTCAACCCGGTCGGTGTCGTCGCGTTCCTGGGTTCCTCGCTCCTGTCCATCTCCGTCTACTTCGGACTGTTCGGGGCCGGCCCCCGGCCGTATTCCCCGTTGGTCGCGGTGGTGGTCGCGGTCGTGCTGACCCCGCTGATGGCCGTGCTCACCCGGGGGCGCTTCTACCTGCGCCGCACCGATGACGGCCTCACCGAACCGATACTGGACGAAGACGGCAATCCGAGCGGCAAACACTACGACTGCGTGGTCTGCGGAGAGGCCTATGAGCGCCCCGACGTGGCCGCGTCCGCGACCGGCGGGACGATCTGCTCGTTGTGCCTGAGCACGGACCGCGAAGGACGCCACATCCTTCCCGCCCGGCCGTGATCGAAAGCTCAGGCAAGACGCCCGCCGGACATGGTGAACGTGCCGTCGGCGAACGGAGCGGCCGTGGTGTCGTGGCTGATCATGAGCAGCGCGATGCCGTGCCGGAACGCCGTCGTGGTCACGAAATCCCAGAGCCGGGCGCGGTTGGCCGCGTCGAGGGCGGAGGTCGGCTCGTCGCAGACGAGCACCCTGGGACGGGCCAGGAGCGCGCGGGCCACGGCACAGCGCTGCAGCTGGCCGCCGGAGAGCAGGCCGGGGCGGCGGTCGGCCGGGTCGACGCCGAGGGAACCCAGCATCTCCGTCGCTTCCAGCCGGGCTTCTTCGCGACCGAGGCCGCGCAGAAGACGGGCGGTGTCAGCGACCTGGTCGAGCACTCCGCGGAACTCGTCGAAGGACGCGCGGCTGTCCTGGTGGACGTACTGGACCGCCCGCAGTTGCGCGCGATCGCGACGACGGGCGAGGCGGGGGAGCCGGACGCCGTCGACTTCGATCGTGCCCGCGGTCGGCGGGGTCAGGCCGGCGAGCGCGCGGCCGAGCGTCGTCTTGCCCGCTCCCGAGACGCCGGTGAGCATCGTGCGGCTGCCCGCCGCCAGCTCCAGGTCGACGTCCTCGACGAGGGTCGTCCGCCCGGCGCGCACCGTGAGTCCGCGAACGACCAGCACCGGCGAGGTCGGCGACGGCGGGGCGGGCTCGTCGAGGCGCACGTGTTCGGGAACGGTCTCACACGGCACGAGACGATGATCGCGGAGTTCGGCGACGTCGCCGTCCAGGGCACGCGCCAGCGCCAGGTCGTGCGTCAGGATCAGCAAGGCCGTTCCGGATCGGGAAAGCCCCGCGAGCCTGGCGGTGAGCACGGCCCTGTTCGCCGCGTCGAGACCACTGGTCGGTTCGTCGAGCACGAGTACGCGGGGCCGGGTCACGAGGGTGGTCGCCAGCGCCATGCGCTGCTGCTGCCCACCGGACAGCTGATGCGGGAACCGGCGCCACAGCTCCGGCTCCAGTCCCGCCTCCGCCAAGGCGGTGCGGGCCGCCGCCAGCCGCGCGGCGCGGCTGTGGTGGTGAAGCGCGGCGAGTTCGGCCAGCACCGGCCCGCAGCGGCGGACCGGATCCAGCACCGCCGACGGCTGCTGCGGCAGATGGCCGACGACCCCGGCACTGGCCCGGCGCAGTTCGGACGCGGTCCGGTCCAGCAGCAGGGATCCGGCCAGCCGGACCGAACCGGACAGCGTGATCCCCGGCCGCGCCCGTCCGGTCGCGGCGAGACCCAGGGTGGTCTTCCCGGCGCCGGACGCGCCGAGCACGACGAGGGCGCGTCCCGGTTCGAGGGTCAGCGAGACGTCGTCGAGCAGAACGGTTTCCCCGGCGTGGGCGGACAGTCCGGCGATCTCCAGGACGGTCACGTGATCACCCGCCGGGCGGCGAGGAGCCGATCGGTGACGAGGTTCGTGCCGACGCACAACGCCATCAGGAGCGCGGCGGGCACGAGGACCACCGCGGGCGCCGTGTAGAGGGCCTCGCTGTTGCGTTCGATGACCACGGCCCAGTCCGGGGAGTCGGCTGGCAGGCCGAGGCCGAGGAAGTTCGCCGACGCCAGCAGGTAGAGCACCACGCCGAGCCTGGTGCCGGCGTCGGTCGCGACCGGGCCGGTGACGTGCCGGGCGACGTATCCGAGCTGGATGCGCCACCACGGTCTTCCTTGCAGGGTAAGGGCTTCCACGGCGGTACGGCAGCCGGGCGCCAGCGCCGCGGCCCGCACCACGCGGGTGATCGCCGGTACCTGGAGGACGGCCACGGCCGGGATGAGCACGCCGGGCCCGCGATGCCCGGTCGCGGCGAGCACCATGAGCACCAGCAGCGACGGGAAGGCGAGCACGAGATCGAGGGAGCGCATCACGGTTTCGTCGGCCAGCCGTCCGCGCCCGGCCGCGACGAGACCGAGCGGCACCCCGGCCAGATATGCGAGCAGGAGCGCGGCGACCGTCATGCCGATCACGGGGAGCCCGCCCGCGAGGATCACCGTGAGCGCGTCGCGGCCGAGGACGTCGGTGCCGAGCGGATGCGCGGCGTCCGGCGCCTGCCAGGGTGCGCCGACCGACACCACGGGGCCCGCGAGCACCGGCCCGGCCACCGCGAGCAGGAGCGGTACCGCGAGCAGCGACCAGCCGAGTGCCCGGCTCACCACGTGACCAGCTCCCGGCGCGGGGTCAGCCGGTGCGCGACCAGGTCGGCGGCGAGGTTCCCGAGCACGACCACGCCGGCGAACACCAGCACATAACCCTGAACCTGCGGGATGTCCCGGTTCTGCACGGCCTCGACGAAACCCGTGCCGAGCCCGGTGATCGCGAACAGGGATTCGACGATCACCGTGCCGGTCAGGAGTCCTTCGACGGCGCGGGCGAGCTGCTGCACGGCGGGAGCGGCGGCGGCGGGAAGGAGATGCCGCAGCACCACGGTGCGTTCGGGCAGCCCGAGCAGGCGCAGATGTTCGGCCACCGGCCCGCGGGTCTGCTCGGCGAGCCCGATCCGCAGCTGCCGGGCGACGTCGCACAGCTGCCGGGCGACGAGCACGATCACCGGCAGCACGATCACCTCGGGACGCGCGGTCAGGTCCGTTCCGGCCGCGGTGGCCGGAAGCAGTCCGGTGTGGACGGCGAATCCCGCGACCAGCAGCAGACCGAGGACGAACTCGGGGATCGAATGCAGGAACAGCGTGACCGCGGCGAGCGCCCGGTCGATCCGCGATCCTTCGCGCAGGCCGCAGACCACCCCGACGACCAGCGCGAGCGGTACGAGCACGAGCAGCGTCACCCCGGCGAGCACCGCGGTCGCGGCGAGGCGGCGGACGATCTCGTCGGCCACCGGGGCGCCGGTCACGAGCGACCGGCCGAGATCGCCGGTGACCAGCTCCGAAAGCCAGTGCCCGAACCGGTCGAGGAGCGGCCGGTCGAGCCCGAGCTGATGGCGGACGGTCGCCACCTGCTCGTCGGTGGCCTGTTCGCCGAGCACGACCGAGGCCGCGTCGCCGGGGAGCAACGCGGTCACGGCGAACGTCGCGACCAGCACGAACATCGCCTGCACCACGGCGAAACCCAGCCGTCGTACGGTGTGACCCCGCACGTCAGGACAGCCGGGCGCGGTCGAACCGCGCCCAATCGAAGGTGTTCGGTGGCGCCGTCACCACCCCGGAAACCCTCTTCGACACGGCGATCGTCCAGGTGCTGAACCCCCAGGCGAGCAGACCGCCGGATTCGTGGACGATCCGCTGCGCGTCGCCGAACAGCGCCAGCCGCGCTCGTTCGTCCGCGGTGGCCGTGGCGCGATCCAGGAGCGCGTCGAACTCCGGCGAGCCGAAGCCGTTGACGTTGTTCGAGCCGCGGGTGCGGAAGCGCTGGTTGAGGAACGTCGGGACGGGCAGGGTGGCCGTGCGGGTGAGCGCGGCGACGCCCTTGGTCTTGATCTCGCTGAAGAAGGTGCTAGACGCGCGGGTGTTCGGCGTGGCGGCGAGCCCGATCTCCTTGAGCTGCTGGGAAATCAGCGTGGCCGCGGTGGCGAATCCCGGATCGACGTCGCTGGTTTCGACGGCGAAGGCCAGCCCCTCCGCGCCCGCCTCCCGGACGAGCGACCGGGCCAGGTCCACGTCGCGGCGGCGTTGGGGGATGTCCGCGGCGTACCCGCGGAGTCCCTTGCCGAACAGGTCGTTGCCGATCTCGCCGCGTCCGGCCAGTGCGACGCGGTTCAGGGCCTCTCTGTCCACTCCGGACAGTACGGCGCGCACCAGCCTCGGATCGGAGAACGGGGGTTGGGTCAGGCGCAGGATCAGGCCCTGCATCGTCGTTCCCTTGGCTTCGAGCAGGGAAACGCGCCCGTCACCGGCCAGCCGGGCCGCGGTTCCGGCCGCGAGATCGTGGGCGTAGTCGACCTGCCCGGACAGCAACGCGTTGACGCGCGCGGTTTCTTCGTTGACCGGTACGAATTCCAGCTCGTCGACGCTCGGCGCGCCGTCCCAATGGGACTCGTTCTTGCGGAACACCGCCGGGCCGCCAGGGGTGAACGAGACTAAACGGAACGGCCCGGAGCCGACCGGCGCGGTGAAATCCGTCGTCCCGGCGGGCACGATCTCCGCACCGGGAGCGCCCCAGCCCGACGGGAACTCGAAGTCGGGCGCGGTCAGTGTCAGCTCGATTTCGTTGGGGGACAACGCTTTGCTGCGGGCGAAGTCCACCTTCGCGAAGTATTGCCGCGACGAGGACGCCAGCGCGGGATCGGCGATGCGCCGGAAGCTGTAGAGCACGTCGTCCGCGGTGACCGGGCGCCCGTCGTGGAAGGCCGCCCGCCGCAGCCGGATCCGCCAGCGCGTGCCCGCGGCGTCGCTCTCCCAGGACTCGGCCAGCCGCGGCCGCAAGGAGGTGTCGGCGTTGTAGGCGACCAGCGTGTCGAACAGTGCCTTGGCCCGGGCCTGGTCGACGAAAAGCGAAACCTGGGTCGGGTCGAGGGTTTCCTTCGAACCGCCCGCCGCGAACGCCACTCGCAAGCGGCCCGTGTCCGCCGGCGCGGTCCCGCAGGCGGCCAAGGGCGTGAGCGCGGCCAGCGCCAGCAGTCTCCGACGGGTGAGCGGATGACGCGTCATAGGAACCTCCGGGACATCGAGCACTGTCCCGGGCGCGCGACCGCACGTGAACGGGACCCCGCTCCGCACTCCACGACAGTTGGGGTTGGCGGTGTCCGGCGGGCAGTCCGGCTCACGGCGTACGCCGTTCACGGTTGCGGGTCAGCGCCGGATTCACACCGGCTTCCCCCGACGGGCACCTTCTTGCGTTGTGCGCACACGGTAACCCATGACCGGGGTGTGCTACACAGGATCAAGATCACGAAGGGGAGGCCGGTGGACGAGAAGCTCGCGGCGGACTGGGTGCGCCGGTGGGACGTGCAGCAGGAACGCTATGTCGCCGACCGTGAAGAACGCTTCACCGTGGTGATCGACGTCGTCGAACACGTCTGCCGCGACGTCGCCGAGCCGCTGGTGCTGGACCTCGGCTGCGGCCCGGGCTCGCTGACCACCAGGCTCGCCCGGCGGCTACCGCACGCACGGATCGTCGGCGTCGACGACGACCCGTTCCTGCTCGCCCTCGCCCGCGCGACCCGGCCGGAGCAGGGGCGCGTCGAGTACGTCCGGGCCGACCTCGCCGGGAGCGGCTGGCTGACGTGGCGGCCGGTCGACGCCGCGGTCTCGACGACCGCGTTGCACTGGCTGCGCCCCGAGCGGCTCGCCGAAGTCTACCGCGACCTAGCCGGTGCGCTGAGGGCGGGCGGAGCGCTCGTCAACGGCGACCACCTCTACGACGAGCAACCGGCCATCCGCGAGCTCGCCGCGGTGGTCAAGGAGCGCCGGGCGGCCCGTGCCGGGGTCCACGCCAACGAGGACTGGAAGACGTGGTGGGCGGCGGTGGCCGCGGATCCCGCGCTGCGGGAGCGGTTCACGGCCGACGAGTTGCGCGGCATCTCGACCGGCTACGGCAACCGGCTCAGCCCGCAGGAGCACACGAGGCTGCTCCGGGAGGCGGGCTTCGCGGAGGTGGCCCCGGTGTGGCAGTCCGGCGACGACTACGTCCTGGCGGCGCTGCGCTGAGGGTCGTGAGTGGCAAGTGTTGTTCTAACGCTTTTTATCACTCACGACCCCACGCGATACCGAAGGCCTCGGCCGGTCGAGAACCTGTACGACTCGGGGACAACGGCAGGCGAGGTGGCTTTCGCGACACACCGCGCGGTGCGCTCCGACTTGCGGGTCCGGTGACCTCGTGTCACCAATGGACACGGCAAGCCACCTGACCGGCGAGAGGACACGAATCCGGTGAACCTGACTCTCGTCGTCGTACTCGGTGTCGTCAGCATCGTCGTGGTGGCCGCGTTCTCCGAGCGGCTGAACGTGGCCGCTCCGCTGAGCCTCGTGGTGGCCGGTATCGGCCTGAGCTTCCTGCCCGGCGTCCCGCATCCGGAGGTCGAACCCGAGCTGATCCTCGCCGGGGTGCTTCCGCCGTTGCTGTATTCGGCGGCGGTGAACATGCCGGTGGTCGATTTCCGGCGGAACATCCGGCCGATCACCGGTCTCGCGGTGCTGCTCGTGGTGGGGACGACCTTGGGCGCGGGCTGGCTGTTCCACTGGCTGATACCGGACATCGGCTGGCCGGCCGCGTTCGCGCTCGGCGCGGTCATCAGCCCGACGGACGCCGTCGCGGCGACGTCCGTGGGACGGCGGCTCGGCCTGCCGCCCCGGCTGCTGACCGTGCTCGAAGGCGAAGGGCTCGTCAACGACGCCTCCGCGCTCGTGCTGCTGCGGTCGGCCGTCGCCGCGGTCGCCGGGTCGGTGTCCGTCTGGGGCATCGTGGGGGAGTTCGTCTTCGCGGTCGTCGTGGCGGTCGCGATCGGGCTGCTCGTCGGGATCGTCAACGTCCGCGTGCGCGCGTTGCTGGGCAACGCCGTGCTCAACACCGCGATCTCGTTCGTGGTCCCGTTCATCGCCTTCCTGCCCGCCGAAGAGGCCGGAGCCTCGGGCGTGCTCGCGGTCGTCGTCGCCGGCCTGGTGACCGGTCACCTCGCCCCGCGGCATCTGCGCGCGACGGATCGGCTGGCCGAGACCGTCAACTGGCGCACCGCGGCGTTCCTGCTGGAAAGCGCGATGTTCCTGCTCATGGGGCTCAGCGTCAAAACCCTCATCGACGAGGTGCACAAGGACGGTTCGAGTGTGTGGCGCGCGCTCGCCATCGGGCTGGCCGCGTCGGCGCTCGTCATCGTCGCACGCATCGTCTTCGTCGGGCCCTTGGTCGGCGGCCTGTACCGCGAGCAGCGGAAGGCCGCACGGTTCAAGCCCCGGCTGGAAACGACACAGGCGGTGCTGCGGGGCGACGAGTCGAATCCCGCCGTCACCGAACGGCTGGACAAGGCGTCGCCGAGGCGGGTGGCGCATTTCCGGAAACGGCTCGACCGTGCCGCCGCCGACGTCGAGTTCCGGCTCACCGAGACCTTGGGCTGGCGCGGCGGTGTGGTGCTCGGCTGGGCGGGGATGCGCGGCGCGATCACCCTCGCGGCGGCGCAGACCCTTCCGCAGGACACACCGGACCGGGCCCTGCTGGTCCTCATCGCCTACGTGGTGGCGACCACGACGTTGCTGGTCCAGGGAATGACGCTGCCGGCGGTGATCCGCGCGGCGCGCGTGCCGTCGGAGGACCCGGGCCGGCTGCGGCGCGAATACGTCCGGCTCACGACCGAACTGGCCGACGCGGCTAAGTCCCTTTTGGACGATCCCGCCCTGGAGGATCCGGGCAACGGGCCCTTCGGCGACCGGGTCGTGGACCGGGTGCGCTCGGACGTGCGCGTCCCGCCCGCAGCACCGGGCGACCGCCCGGCCCCGGAACAGATCGAGCAGTACCTGCGGCTGCGCTTGCGGGTCCTGACCGAACAGTCCGAACGTCTCCAGCACGCCCGGTCGAGCGGCGCGTACAGCTCGGAGGCGCTCGGCCGGGCCCAGACCGCCCTCGACGTCGAGATGGCCCGGCTCGAACAGCTGGCGGACAAACCGGTCTCCTGAACCGGATCGCGGTCAGCTCTCGGTCTTGACGTACAGCCGCACGGTCCCACCGCGGTGCGTGCGGAAATAGTTCTGGAGCTGCGCGCTGCTCGCGACGCATCCGGCACTGGTGAAGTCGTTCTCGCCCGTGCGCGGCAGTACGACGGAACACTGCGCGAGATAGCTGAATTTGTCCGGCCACAGCACGAAGAACGTCGCGGATCCGGAACCCGTGCCGCCGTTGTTGCGGAAAACCGCGCTCATCGAACAGGCGTTGTCGTTGCACGGCCCGTTCCACTGCGAGGACCGCACCTGGAAATCGGGCCGTGCCGGTGGTGTCGTCCGGACCGCCCTGGTGGTCGGGGTCTCCGACTCTTCGGTGGTCCGCGCCGGTTCCCGGGTCGTCCGTTCCGCCGTGGTCCGTGTCGCGCGCGGTGTGCTCGTCACCGCGAGCGGGCGGGAAGCCGTGGTCTGGCTCGCCGGGGGCGGCGCGAGTCCCTTCAACGGATTGAACCCGGTCAGCGTATTGACGGCCGCGAGAATGGCGAACACGCCGCTGATGGTGCCGACGATGACGCCCCATTTCTTGTAGTCCGGCTCGTCATCGGCTTTCTTACGCTCTTCCCCCGTCATGGATTCATGTTACGGATCCTCGCGGCGCGAGGGGAAGACGAGCATCTCCCGCCATCCCGGGACAACGCGTTCCCGCTGGTGAGAGGCGGTGTTTCGTTCCTGCGTCCCAATCCTCGCCGGTCGCCTTGCCTTCGGCCGGCCCGGCTGTCGACCATGGAAATCGTCCATGGAAGGGAAAGAGGGGGAACGACAGTGAGCAAGATGAAGCGATTCGCCGCCGTGGCGGCGTTGGTGGCCGCTTCCGCGGCCACGATGGGCGTCACCACCGCGAGTGCGACGGAAGGTACGCGGGACGGCGAGCGAGCCTCCTGCGCCAAGACGAAGATCCGGCTCAACGACGACTGGGGCTGCGTGATCTCGTACGGGGACCGCATGAAAGTCGCGGACGACACCTGGGACGGGAACGGCACGCGGCTGCGCTGGACCAGTTCGTTGCCGAATTCGCACGGGAAGTTCAAGGGCTCCTGCAAGGACTACAACGGTTCGGAGAACGGTTCCGAGGAGTGCGACTACCAATTCCCGGAGGGGACGACCATCAACTACAAGCTGGAGCAGATCAGCGGCGGTGAGGTCGTCGACGAAACCGACGGTTGGTTCCAGGCCGAGGTTTGACCCGGCCGGACGGGCACCCGGGCGCAGTCCGGGTGCCCGCTCACGGGAGCGTCACCGCAGGGCGGCGGGCGCGCCGTCCGGGACCGCGGGATTCCGCGGCGGCACCGGATCGATCCGCCGGTAGGCCTCGCCCCGCGGCGGCCGGGGGTCGGCGTCGCCGCGGTTGGGCCAGTACGACATCGCCCGTTCCGCCTGCGCGGTGATGGTCAGGGAAGGGTTGACGCCGAGATTCGCCGAGATGGTGGATCCGTCGACGATGTGCAGGCCGTCGTAGCCGTGCACCCGGTGGTACGGGTCGATCACGCCACGGCCCGGATCGTCGGAGATGGCGCAGCCGCCGAGGAAATGCGCGGTCATCGGGATGTTGAGGATCTCGCCGGTCGTCCCGCCCGCGATACCGTCGATCTTCTCGGCGACCCGGCGCGCGGCGTCGTTGCCCGCCTGGATCCAGGTCGGGTTCGGCTCGCCATGTCCCGGTCCGGAAACCAGTTTGTGGCGGCCGGTGCGGGTGCGCCTGCCGGACACGGTGATGGAGTTGTCGAGCGTCTGCATCACCAGCAGGATGATCGTGCGCTCCGACCAGCGCCGCGGCGAGAACCAGGTGACGTTGCGGGGATCGCGCACCAGCGTGCCCAGCCAGGTGAGCCAGCGCGGGACGCGTTTCCCGCCGTCGGTGAGCGCGGTCTGCAGCAACGACATGGCGTTGCTGCCCTTGCCGTAGCGGCACGGCTCGACGTGGGTGTGCGCGTCGGGGTGGATC
>Ga0307518_10003453_pt1 | contig 11392 bp, 13 predicted proteins | sample 25_EM_MG_FD_203889 | JGI IMG/M metagenome (GOLD analysis project Ga0307518, IMG submission 203889) | Populus trichocarpa ectomycorrhiza microbial communities from riparian zone in the Pacific Northwest, United States - 25_EM | ecosystem: Host-associated > Plants > Roots > Unclassified | place... | reverse complement strand
CAGAGGGAACAGTGGGGGTGGTGGACTTGGCAATGTTCGACATATTGTTAAAAGACAGAGAACTGAGGGTACAGGCGAAACCGGACTGATCTTTATAGATCCAAAATTCGTACTCAGACGAACACTCTGGACTCTGCATTGTTCTAGGCGACCATGTCAGCCTCACTGGGGCCTCATGGGTTCAGCCCCTAAAGGGGGGATACTGTTACGACCATGTCCAACTCCGGGTCTTATCCGGTTACTCCGGTCGCATCGCAGCACTATAGCTCAACTCTGGTCGCTCTCACTTACTCCGGTCACGGTCGCGCAGTTACACTTCCGCTAAGTACGACCCTTGGTCTAATCCCTGTACAGTCCTTACTGTACCTCGCCGTCTACCCTGCTTTGACGTGAGTTCTCCGTGTACTCGATATATCCCATACCTTGTAGCATTTTCACTGGACCTGACCTAGTCCTTACTCCGGTTGCTCCTTGTCTGCCTTTAGGCTGTTTACTTGTCACCGTATGTACTCGTCCCTAGTTTGCACTTAGTATAAGTACTCTGTAGATTATCCTGTACACTTCAGTCTGAAATCAACCATAGTCATCTACTCCTGTTCTTGTCCGTCTCCGTCTCTGTCTCCGTCTACCCCTCTTGACTGGAACCTACGCAAGGGATCAACGCTCGTTATCCTTAGTTGTTGAATCCACGCGGTCACCAACTCCGGCCGGACTAACCTCTTGTCCAGCCCTCTGCTCTCTTCCTTCATCCGTTTCCGTCCGGACTTGACCGGACCCCTTACCGGAGTAGACCCGGACTTGACATGACCCCAGCAACAGCACTGGTGGCAAGTCCATCTATGGAGAAAAGTTTGAGGGTGCGTTGATCTCCTTCAACTGAATCCAATTGTATTTATCTCCAGATAGATGATAATTTCAAAATGAAGCACACAAAGCCTGGTATCTTGTCATTAGCCTCAGCCTCATCCCATCTTATGCCCTTGTTGGTCTCATCACCTTTGGTACCATGGTGTGTTATTTGTATGCAGTCTCTGATGGAGCATTAGACCCAAGTTCATGAGCTTGGTTATGCTGAGTGCAGCAAGTCTTACATCTTCCACAGTAGTAAGGAGTACTTGTGATTCTTACTTCCTGTGCAACAGTGCAAATTCCAACTGACCAGTATAATCAAATCACTCCAGTGTGACCCCTGGCCAGTTTTGAATGATAAATGCCACTGTAGGAATGACAGTGACAGCATTGAATATCTGCCTGCAGCATGCAGAGGAACAATGTCCACACAATTGATCAATCACACTTCAATAATGGGTACAGCTGTCTTTGCAGTGAAATATATACTATGTACAACATATAGTGAATGGTGCAGTGTATGTTCACGAATCATGCTTCCCAACTCTCCCAATACCACAATGTCTGCTAAATGCCAGTCCACCATCAATGGTCTACCAGCTGAGTCAGGTCACTAGAGTCTGGACTGTGTGTGCCTTGGGACAGAATGTGGAGTTGTGAACTGGAGTGAGACACAAAGATAGTCAGATTCAAAAGTATGAAAGAAGTTGTAGCATACCTTCACTTAGACAGTTTTGGTGTGATCCTTGTGGATCCAGGTTGATGCTGCTGAGCTGCCCTAAAAACTTTGTGGCATGGGGTAGACTCTGTCCTTGCAGCTTTGCATCTGCAGGTTGTATGCAAACGTTGCAATGTGGGTGGTGGAGTTGGCATATGGGGCTCCGGTGAGCGCTCCAACAAGGAAGATGCAGGTGGAGCAACAGACTCTAATGGTAACAGATTGAGAAGATAGTCATGTTCTGGGTCTGAAGTTTCGCACCCAAACATGTTGAACAAGGAACAAATGTAGCTGTAATCTGGTTCCTCCGAAAATGAAAGTGTATGAGTGTAGGTAAGGAATGTTGGAAGTTCACAGGAAACATGATGACATAGTACCTCTACAGCTGTCTTCTGCTTCATCTTGAGAATTGATGACACCCACTGATGTCCATCTCCACTCAGCCAGGGAAGTGACCCACGGACCAAATAGATGAGTACATATGCTAGTGATTCAAGGTCATCACGATGCCCTAGCTCTGCTCCTAGATGAGCATGGATTGAGCTGAAGGCGGGGGTGCCTTTGATAGTATGTTGGACCTGATGAAATGGAACATGATTTCCAGTGGCTAGGTGGCGATACCACTTTGCAAGCTCAAAATTGACAATGAAGGGGGTGAGACGTTCGTCACTGAGACCCATCAGGATGTTCTGTGGCTTGATGTCACCATGGACATAACCACGGGAGTGAATCTGTTGAAGGCAAGAAATCTAAAAGACCTTAAGTATCATGAATGTTAAATACAAATCAATAGGAATGTACCAGTTGGTGGGCAAGATATGCTACGGTAGAAATACAGAATGTCTTGTGCTGCTGAAGCAGCTGGTGCAGTGGGGGACCGAGAAGATCAATGACCAGGGCATCATAATTGGACTCTCTGCCAAACCAATGGGCACGAGGAAGCCCAGTGATGCCAATGAGCTCCTTCAAGGTTTGATATTCACTCTCCACAAAAGATCTACCTTCCATGGAGAGCTCAAGTTTGACTGCATATAGCCAATTTGTGATAATGTTGACAGTATGGTACACATTAGCTGCATAAGTTTGACAAGTCAGCCAGGGATACAATTCAGTTATAAAAACATACCAAAAGATCCAGATCCAAAAAGTTCCTTAATTCAAAATTGACCATCAAGTCATACTGGAATAAGAGGATTGAGATTCATATGGATGACAGGAGGAGTACAAACAACACAAGTTGAACTTCCTTCATTGGGCACAGTGGCAACAAGGAGGCATGGCAAATTCATGCTTACCAAATACTAAACCGACAAGAGCCTTCTGCATAATGGTATTCCCACCACTGCACAGTTGCATATCCCAGGTTCCTACACTTATCTACATACCTTTCACCCACAGTTCCACACAAATTCACCCAAGTCACTCCAGAGTTCAGACAGATCTTCAAATCAACATCTTCCTGAATGCTGTTGAAAGCCTAGGATGTCTCCATTCAATTAATTGGCATTCTAGTACGTAAGGAGGCACAAGTGTAGGGATAGAATATGGTCTTCGCGGAAGGAGCCGGAGTGGGTGTTGTCTCTCTTTCTTGATGCCCATCATCACCCCAGCTGCTCATAAGTCCTGCGCTACTCAGCGCTCGTTTTTCAACACACCTCAGGCACTGCAGTTGGGACATTATTTCCCTTTTCCTTTCTGTCCAACTCTCTACTCTCTTTAGGATCACACAAGATGGATGCGCCACTCGATCCTGCACAGCTGGACTTCAACAGGCTGCTCCAAGTACTGTTACAAAACCCAGAGTTTAACCCAGCCCAAGCAGTAGCAGCACTTCAACAGGAGTGGGAGCAACAATGAATGGAGAGAGCAGGACAGCAACCAGGGCAACAGGGCCAAAAAGGCGAGGACGGGCATGGCCCACAAGAAGACCAACGTCAACCTCCCCCAGACCAGGGGCAGGGCCCAGACCAGCAGCCCCCCTGGACCCTCTTCCAGCCCCTCCCTGCCTTCCACCTGTGCCCAAGGAGCAACCGGTGGCGAAGGAGGCAGAAGCCCTCACTTTCAACCCAGACAAGACTGAAGCCTCCTCCATCCAGCAGCGCCCCTCTGAGTATGCCATCAAGCATCTCGAAGCTTTCAAATATGTGCCACTGTGGTATTTCATGCTAGAAGACCTAGCAGAAGCAGCGAGAGTCCTACGCCAGGACGACGCCAAAGAATCTCTAGCGCTAACCCAGGGAACAGGAACCTGCCTGTCTCTCTGCCCTACCCTGTCAATATCCGCCTCCAAGTTTGCCAAGTACGATCACAACTTAACTTTCTCTGAATTTCTCTTCACAAAGACTAATTTTTGACCCATATTGAGGGGGCCAAATGGCTGGGTCCAGTAGTTGACTCCTTCAACTGGTTCTTTTATAACCTAGAAACTCATGTGCTCCAGCAAGAAGAGAGCCGAGGAGAGAGGGTCCTACTACATTACGCCAGTCATGTCAGAACCAACTGGCACGATGCTTCCCCTGCAGAACGTTTCAATATAGCAGCGATAAACGAGAACCTCATGAACTCAATCACTTGTGAACTAGACTCAAAAGATGTTGGAAGAGGTGTAGCACAGTGAGTTTTCAAATCACCTAATTTAAGACCGGACATTGACAGTGCTCCCTCCCTTTTTTCTTCTCTTCCACTTTTCCCCTGTGGATGCCTCACATGGCATGTGTGCATGCGTGCATTTCGGACACCTGTGTCCCCCTCTGTTTTTTCTTGACACTTTTGCTGTCTCTGATACACTCTCTGCCTTTGCCCTCCACCCTCTTTTTTCTTCTCGCGTGCATTCTGTGTTTTCCCACCCTGTGTCCTGCGTCATATGGCAATGGTGCTCCCCCCACGAATTTCAAACGGAATAAAATAAAATAAAACACATTACCATGACCTCACATCGAACACACTGGACAACATGCACAGCCTGGAGCACAGCTCTAAAGGTGGCACCCAGCCCCAGTATGACAGAGGCAGGACAAATGACTGCCGCCCCAACAGGCGTCAATGGTCATGCTCCCTCTCACATGGTGACCTCTCCCCTGAGGAGTCACGCTGAAAAGGACATTTCCGGAGGACCTCCCCTCACAACCGTAGCCACTCCCGATCAAGGAAGAACAACTCGAGGTCACCTAAGAGATCACGGTGATTTTGTGCCCAAGCCAGGCCACCATGCCCCATCTGTCTCAGTCATGAAGATCACAAACTCCCTTGCAAGGCACGCAAATTGTGGGACAAATCGGCCAGCACAGTCAGCTCTTGGAACCAACAGGGCGGACTTGTCAACGTGGATGGAAAAACCTTATGCTGGGATTTCCAGTGGCCGGGAGGTTGCCACAGCAGAACCCACAGGCACGAATGTGCAGGTTGTGGGAGCTCCCAACATGGGGCCAATAACTGCCCATCTGCACAACCAGCTCGCAACCTGGCTTCGCAGTAGAGTGCAGACACCATACCATCCAGAGGCTTGGAAGTATTTCGTTACCTTACACAATTTAATCAGCCTATATGCACATATCCCACTCTCTTTAACGAATGGCTTCTTCGTTCGTGCCCCAGCATTAGCCACTACCTTCACCCCTCCTAACCACCCATCCATTATTTTAAATTACTCCGCTTTCCAGAGCATAATCGAGGTGGAGTTCACCAAAGGGTGCTACATTGGCCCATTCTCTCTGACCGCACTTGAGAGCCTAATAGGCCCTTTCCAATCCTCTCCGTTATCCATAGTCCCCAAGCCTGTGAAACCTGGGAAGTTTCGTCTCATTTAGAACCTCTCATACCCTCACAACCCCACACCGTGAGATTCGCCCACAATAAATACCCTGGTAGACTCTCACCTCTTCCCCTGTGTGTGAGCAACTTTCATGACAACATGTACCCTCATTGCCTCGCTGCCCCTGGGCACACAAGGAGCAACCCGCGATGTAGCTGAAGCATATCAGACCATTCCCCTCCATCCCTCCCAGTGGCCAAGTGTAGTAGTTCGTATTGATGACGACCCACCCACTTTTGCAGTAGATACAGCATTATGCTTTGGTTATGGCCCTTCAGCCAGTGTATACGGTGAACTACGTGATGCAGGCTTGGACATAATGCGTGCCCAGGGGATCAGCCCCATTATCACATGGGTGGATGACCACCTCTTCTTCCATCTGCCCAGGAACTCAATCAGAGCCTACAACTCTTGGCGAACCCATACTGCTGACATAATCACACAGAATGGGGGATGGACCCATGAAAGATGCAGGATATGGTTCAAAGGACGTGAACTTGCAGATGGGACTCACAAAGAGTTTGCAGAGGATTGTGCCAGGCCACTGAGAGACTTCCCCCATCCTGAGGAGCCAGTGGCAGACCCAGATGATGACCAGTATGCCTACAATTTTAGCGACATCAATTCGATCTCTTATCAGCTGGGGATCCCTTGGGAAGCATCTAAGGACGCCCCCTTCTCCTCTAAACCAGTCTACTTTGGGTTTGAATGGGATTTACAGTGTAAGACTGTCTGTCTAACAGAACACAAACAGCAGAAGTACACCACTGCAATCCACCTGTGGTTACAATCACCGTGCCATCCACTCAGTGATGTGGAGAAGTTGTATGGCAAGCTGTCTCACGCAGCTTTAGTAATCCCTGAGGGCAGTGCATACCTCATGTCTCTGCAGACCATGTTAGGGATGTTTGGTGACAGGCCCTTTATGCCACGCACACAGCCACGCGAAACTACAAAAGACCTGGACTGGTGGCTCCGCACACTGGAAAACCCCACCCACCTCCCCATCCCTCACACTCCCACATCCCTCAACTTGAATGCCTTCTCTGATGCCTGTACCTCCTTTGGAATCGCGATCACAATTGCAGGCAGATGGCATGCCTGGTGTCTGCTCCCAGGCTGGGATTCAGACAACCAGGATATTGGGTGGGTAGAAAGCATTGGTTTTGAATTCCTAATCCGCACGCTGCTAATACTTGACAGCTCCACCACACCGCTTATGGTTTATGGAGACAACCAAGGGGTCATTGAAGCATGGCAGGCAGGACGCAGCAGGAACAAACCCACCAACACAACTTTCAAATGGATTCACGCCTCACTGCGGTCCCCCCCACGTCATGTCTTTGCAAAGTATGTTCCTAGCGGACACAATCCAGCTGATGGCCCCTCCCGTGGCCTCTACCTCACCTCCCACATATCGCTCCCCTGGTTTCCCATCCCTCCGGACATCAAACATTTCATTTGTGACTACAATGACACCAAACACCTCCCTCTCAGCATCTAGAATCAACTTTAACCAGCCAGCTCCCCCACCGCCAGCCGCCAACATGACCAACCCCACTGCTTATCCCTCCAATTTAACACCTAAACCATCTGACCTGCGCCCTCATTGTTCGGCCCGAGACCGCATTGCCCTATGGCTTCCCCACCCCAATTCCATCATGGCGCATGGCCCCCAAATCCCCGCAGCAGCAAGGGACAAAGTTCGAGCGGTAACCCTGCATGCCTGGGCAGATTCAACCAAGTCCTCTTATGGCGCTGGCCTGTTAGTTTTCCATGTTTTCTGTGACAGCCATGACATCCCTGAGTGAGAAAGAGCACCAGCCAACTCGGTGCTCATCTCCCGTTTTATTTCATCACTAGCTGGCTATTATTCAGGGCAAACCATTCAAGGATATGTCTATGGCATTCGGGCATGGCACACCCTGAACGGCCTGCCCTGATCCCTCCACAAGGACCACATCGCCGCAATCCTGAAAGGGGCTATCAAGCTCACGCCCCCCTCCACAAAACAAGATCTTCAGCAGCCGATCGCTGTCAAAATCATTGCAGCCGTCCACTCACGCCTCACCAACAGCCCTTTAGACACAGTGTTCTATGCTTGCCTCACCACCCTTTTTTATACCGCCACCAGGGTCGGTGAATTCACAGTTCACTGATGTGACTCATTCAACCCAGCAGAGAACATCACACCTGTGGGAATCTGGGTAGAGACAGACCAGAATAATCTTAAAACTACGGTTTTCTCTCTCCCTCGCACAAAGTCAAGCCTATCAGGAGAGGAGGTTCAATGGGCTGCACAGAATGGCCCAACAGACCCACAGGCAGCGCTTGACGCCCACTTGGCCATCAACAACCCGCCAACTGACGGACCACTATTTGCCTACAAAGATGGCGACCGCCACAAACCCCTAACAAAAACCATCTTCATTAAGACCCTTAAGAATACAGCTAGGGCAGCCGGCTACGATGCTGTACAAGGCCATGGGATCAGGATAGGCGTGACTCTCGAATATCTCCTGAGGGGGGTCCCCTTTGAAGTCATGAAAGTCAAGGGCCGCTGGGCCAGTGACGCATTCCATTTGTATTTGCGCAAACATAATCAGATTCTCGCACCATACATACAAGCCATGCCAGCAGGCATGGCAATGGAGTTTGCCAAGCTTGTGATGCCACCCATGCACTGAACTCCTTTCACAGTGAGTCTCCCTCCTATAGACTGGGTGGCCGAGTCCCAGCTCGACGCATCAGGCGACTACAATCCAGGAACCGCAGCTGACCTTGCCCGTCCAGGACCCAGCCTCGCAGCCGGAAGGCACTGCACGCCCTCGCCCACATCCTGCATAGCATTCATAGCACATCATTGTTGTCCATAGTAGTTTGTTCTATCAAACCCTTGCCTTCGGCCTCACTCCTCTGAGCTCCTACAACCAGCGAAGATTGGCATTCTAGTACGTAAGGAGGCACGAGTGTAGGGATAGAATATGGTCTTCATGGAAGGAGCTGGAGCAGGCATCGTCTCTCTTTCTCAATGCCCATCATCACCCTGGCTGCTCGTAAGTCCTGCGCTACTCAGCGCTTGTTTTTCACCCCCCCACCACTCCCTAGGAGCAGACAGCATCTCCTCTCACCCCACTGACTGACTGCCTTCCTTGCTATGGTCTTGCTCCAGTTGCTGTGGACTGCCAGTTCACCTGGTCACTCACTTTCAGTGTGAGGGGCCCCGCCTGCCCCCGCAGCTGACCTCGCCCATCCAGGACCCAGCCTCGCAGCCAGAAGGCGCTGTGTGCCCTCGCCCACATCCTGCATAGCATTCATAGCACATCATTGTTGTCCGTAGTAGTTCATTCTATCAAACCCTTGCCCTTGGCCTCACTTCTCTGAGCTCCTACGACCAGCAAAGATCCCCATTATTGTACATGTTTTCTTGTTGAACTCAATTGGTGGTTGTTCACTTTCAATTCTGATTGCTGAATCACTGATCAATCAATCATGAGGCTTGTAGCCTTGTACTACCCCCCTATAACCTAGATTGAAAGCTGATGTCCTCAATGTATGTACAAGTGCAATGATTCTGTCTTCTTTGACAAACACAATGTAGAAGAAATCCACATTATGCATTGCCCTTGGGCCTAGGTCTCTAGCAGCCTAGCTTGAGCCTCAAAGTGAGGAAGCCGTTGTGTAAGTTCAACCTTTTCATATGGACTCTGTAGCAGGCCCTGCCACCCCAGAGATCGTGATCACCTCACCAAGGCCTGAGGGTGTTGGAGATTTACCAGGTGAGGGTGGGTCAAATGAGGTGACAGCTGGGGGATGTTTCGGTGATCAATGATGAGTACTATTTGCCCCACTTAGAGTCCTTGTCACTCATTTGATTGATGCTTTTATCTATTTCCATCTACCAGGTTGTGATTGTTCGTGTTCATTTACTATGCATGCCATCAAAATAGGTTACTCTTCTCAAATTTGGGCCTGCCAATGGGCTACCGGTGGGTGTTTATAGATACTATAAGAATGTCTTCTGGATGCTAATTGCCTACAGAATCACCAGTGATGGCTCCCCCTCACCAACACAGACTCAAGGATCATGATGAACCACCTGAACCTCATATTTGTCGACCACCACAACACTTTCATGATGGCCTCAACCCTATTCATGAACCCAATGGCCCTGTCATTGCTGCTGAAGTGTCTCAACCCACAGTGAGACCAACATGCTGTCACCAGCCTGTGCATTCAAATCAAGACACTGAATTCTTTGACATTAATGACCATTCTGAGGTAGACAAAGACAACAACAACAACAATGATGATGACAAGACAGGAGGTGTAGAACAACCCATTCCTCAGGCATGTGCACCACAAGGACAAGCATTACCAAGCTCTATGGCTACGGTAAACTCTATTGAACCATCATGGTCAGGTGGTAAGGGTAGGAAATCCAATACATGGGATGTAAACCACTTCTTTGTGAAGACCCCAGAAGGTTCCACCTGTCAAGTTTGCAAGTTAGTCTCTTTGTCTATGCACTTATTTATCAATCTGATGAGCAATTATTGCAGGGATCTAAAAGAAAGTGATCCAAGCAACTTTCACAATGAACAGTGCGAGTACAAGCCTACAACATCTAACTGGTCACTTTGTGGCCATATTGAATGCCTCCACATTGTGGAGTATCTGGAATCAGCACTGGCAAATGACTGGCAGATATTCCTCACCAAGGTCAATGTTGTACAGAAGCTAGGCTACAAAACTCCAGCGCTACTTGAAGCACTGAAGAAGCCAGGTGTCACCCTTTTTAACTTGCCTCCCCCACCCCGACGTGCTGGAAATAGTCAAGAGGGTTCATGGCCGGATGGAAACCCTCAGGAAAATGAGCTTCCCCCATTTTCAACTGCAGTGTTTCACTGATTTTTGGTCAAATTCATCACCGCTGATGATCAGGTATGTATTCCTTGAATCATACATAGTGTACAGTGTTGTCTCAGACTTTTCTATTAGTCCATCAACATCATAGAATGTCCTGAATTCTGACAACTCCTCTGACTTCTTTGTGAAGATCTCTGTGATGCAGATATTCCCTGTTGTACAAAGCTTTGAGAGCTGATCATCAAGACCTGGAAGGACTATTTCAAAGTCCTCAAAGATGACTTAGTGGTGAGTGATTTCTACTTGATGCATTGGATTGTGACTTATTGTTACATAGAATTCCATGGGCCGAATCTCACTCACTGCTGACATTTGGTCAGATCCGAACATGTGACCATTCCTAATTCCTAGCCTGTATGGTCCATTGGATAGCAAAGGCTGAAGGTTCTTCTGCATTGCAACTCAAGGCTGCCCTTATTGCCTTTCACCACCTTCCTGGAAGTCACACTGGTGCCAATATCGCAACAGCTCTCCTCGCTCTCCTTGATTGTGCTGGGATTACAGGCAAGGTAAGCCCTGGACATCGATTGAGGCCTTTTAGGCTTTTACTGCACAACCATTATCAGATTGGGCATTTCACACTCGACAACACTGCCAATAACAAGACTGCCATGTTTGAGCTGTAGCATCTACTCCAAGAGCATGATATTGACTTTGATTCACAAGATTCACATATCATGTGCTTAGCCCATGTCATCAACATATTGTCAGGATCGGTTCTCCTCAACGATCTTACTAGGAGGTCCAGGGATGCAGGGGACTAATGAGGAGGTAAGTCCAGACACTAGTAGGTGCTAGTTAGTGCGGACAGTCAAGTCCGGGTCATACGGACGAAGTCCGGGCACTAGAGAAGCACTGGGAGTAAGTCCGGACCGCGGGAAAGTGGTCCGGAGTTGATTGCAGCTTGTCCGGAGCGAAGGACATCCCAGAGGTGGGATAAGTCCCTAGAGGTCTAGCATCGAGTCTGGGACAGAGGTGGCTTTTGCCCTTGTGCGAGTAGGAGACTTGCTAGGAGCAGACATAGGACCAAGGGGACGAGATAGGACAGAGACCGGAGTTGGCCGGAGTTCAGGAGTTCAGGTGAA
>Ga0307518_10003452_pt1 | contig 11395 bp, 5 predicted proteins | sample 25_EM_MG_FD_203889 | JGI IMG/M metagenome (GOLD analysis project Ga0307518, IMG submission 203889) | Populus trichocarpa ectomycorrhiza microbial communities from riparian zone in the Pacific Northwest, United States - 25_EM | ecosystem: Host-associated > Plants > Roots > Unclassified | place... | reverse complement strand
TTTACAAAAAGATGTCACTAAAAGAAGAAGACCACCATTATATTCAAGATATTAAGAAATACATAATTTCTTTATAAAATGATTATATATATATATATATATATATATATATATATATATATATATCTTTTTGTATGTAAGAAATCAATCCAATATGGCTATGGATCACTCCTATATATTATATCAAATGGTTGGGAAATATAAAACAAATCTTTAGTGAATAATGTTAGTGTTGAAAGATCTTCGACATTATTTAATTGTCCAGAATCACCATAAAATCTAATATGGAATTTTTTGTTGCTCTTTACTTGTTTGCTCCAAATCCAAAAACATAGTTCTTTTCAAATATGGAATACAAGCTATCATTTTGCATGATTTAGCTTTAATATAAGACTTATACTCAATAGTTTGAGAGCTTCGTGCTTCACATAAATTTTTTAAAGTATTTTTAAAAACTTGTTAAGCACACCTAAATTTAATACACTGATGAAGACATGAAATAAGAAAAAAGATTTTCCCTCTTAATAAGAACATATGGCTTTTCTATTATATTGAGTATGTAGATATCTAATATTTTCCAGGTCCAAAAATCCAATTAAAGTATATTTGAAAATAGTAGTATCTAAAGCTAATGGCATGAGAGTTGTCTTATGATCTTTTATATTGGGCCACAACTATTGGAAATTGAAGGAATACCTAACAAGATGTGAAGATCACCCTTTTTCATGGCGAGGGTAGTGTTTATTACGTCTTATAGTGGGTACATGTATAGGCTACTACCTAATTTGAGGAATTTAGTAATATAAAGGCAATCCTTAACCAAAAGTTTATATGTATAGAGGATAGCTTACTGTGAGATTCTCTTTTGATTACACTTCTTTTAAAAGGTATGTCTCCTTTTGCATATCTCTTAGGATAAGACCTTTATGGGAATTACAATTTTAGTACTAAAGATTAGACTATGAGAAGGAGAAAAGTACTAAAGTTTGGAGAAATCTCCTTAAATACAAGGATCTACACTTTGAACTAGTGATACATCTAGTGTCAAAGAATCATTATTATTTTTATGAGCTTTATAACCCTATTTTATAGCTATATAATTGGGATTTATACAAGGTATTTCTTCTATAATATAGTATACTATTAATAAAGCTAGTCTAGATCCAAAAAAATATTTTAATAGCTTAAAAGAAGTGGAAGAAGTAAATGAAATAGCAACGCACCATTTTGCCTGCTTTAACAAGGATCTACACTTTGAACTGGTGATACATCTAGTCTCAAAGAATCATTATTATTTTTATGAGCTTTATAACCCTATCTTATAATATTGATACTAACGAAAGCCTTCCCCCTTGTATACTAGGCAGCTTTAGATGATTTTCTCTCTTAAATATGTGCCCCTTCACTAATAGGAATTTCTTCTCCTAAATCAAATCTTGATGGGGATATCCAATTAAAAGAATCTTGCTAGAAAATGTCAAAGAAGTTTTGGCCATACTTACCCTAGGAGATAGTGTTTTAGGCAATCAAACCTCAATTGAATGTCTAGGACAACTTTTACAAGGCATCATTTCTAACATAGAGGTAGCCATTATTGTTGTTTCCTTTGGGAATGGATCATTATTCATGCTCATCTTTCTTTTCTTTTCTTTTTTTCTAAAAGTGAATGTGACCAAATTCTAATATTTACTAAATTTAATTTTTGAGATAACATAATTGTTAATGTCATGTCTCTATTAATCATGCCATGTGCTAAACTTTTTCCCCTTGATTTGATCAACAATAGAGACTGTATGGTTGGAGAAGAGCTTGATTTGTCCTCTATGTATTAGTTGGTCAAAGATTTTTTTAGCTCTTTTGATATCATAAAAGTATTCATTACTATCATTGACCATCTTGGTAGTTTTTTCTTCTTTGCTACCAGGTTTGTTATCCTCTTTAGGTTTTTTTAATATTGATATTAGCTATTAGGTTCATGAAAACTAAACAACAATACATATTGGTAGCGATTTTAAATGATCTCTCTTTTTAAACTTTATGAATGATATTGGCTATTGCTGGACTTCTTTAAACTCCTTGTTAGAATCTAAATCAGTTATTGAATGAGCATTTGAGATGTCATTTAGATAGCCAATTAGGTAAGTCCTCTCTTAAAATCTTATTTTTTGCTCGCTTTGCTATTATTTTCTCATAACAAGCAACATTATTTATAAGGGTCTAGATGTATTGTTGTTTAGTTTTCATAAACCTCTTTTTGAGGTTTTACATCCCTTTCAGAATGTGTTTAATACACGTTTACTCTAATATAGCTATAGTGCTTTTAGTTTTTAGAGTCTTGAAACAACAAGCATAACTCTCTATAGACTCTCCTTGATCTTAGACTATCCTAGCAAAGTTAGCCAATGTCATCTTTGGTTCTGTTTTATAAAAGTGCTAATGAAAATGAGTCTTCATCTCTTTTCAATTTTTGATATATTTCAATGAAAATATAGAGAACCAATGAAACGTTCTTTTGGTTAGTGATAAACCAAACAATCTTAACTTTATAAGAGCATTTGATGCATTGTCACTATATTGGTTGGTGAATTTAGCGATGTTCTCCCTTTTATATTGATTATGTTCCCTGAAGAACTATTTAAAATCACAATTTTTATTCCTTGTAAAATTAGATTCTACCTATCAACCCACTTTAGATATGGATGATTATATGTAAGCCTAGGTTTTTATCCAATTTCTAACCTCATTTCCATTAAGTACTAGGCTAGTTCAACCTCATATATCATCTCTTTAGCTTATTGGTTGATAGTAAGGGTTTGATGTATAAGAGGATTAGGGTTTTCCTTTTTCAAAACAACTTGTGAGGCATGGGGCATTAAATTGTCCTATAATAGTTTGTTATCATTGGCAATAGGACTATTAGGACACATGATTGGTTTATGGTTACTTATATACTTGCAAGGCTACTGGTGTATTAAGGACTATTATACCTAGACTTGGTTGTGGTTGTTGTAGCACTTGATATGTTAGCATGTAAAACCTTATATAAGGCATTATGGTTCCAAACACCCTTATTAGAGTGTTTGTGACTATAGAACTTACTAAGACTTTCCCCATAAGTATATGTGCTCATAGAGTTTCAAATCTACTTTGTTGTAACTTATTCTATATTCAATTAATCAGATATAGCCCACATAGTTTTATTGACCACTATAACATTATTATGGTAGATCATGTTTTTTGTGTTTTTCATATTCATCTAGATAATCTTTTTATCAACATTGGAGAGATTGGAGTGCTGATAAAATTATGCCTATTCATGACTAGTCATGGTTAGTTGGTTGACTAGTAATTAGCAAAATTAGTTGTGACCTCCTTATAATTCCATCTCGTTCATAGAAGAGATATGCATATGGATGTGTTTAAGGTACAGATACACCTACATACCCATTTATGGTTGGTGGTGGTGATGTAGTTGGGAAAGGTTGGAACATGAGATACTATGTAGGGACATTAAGATTATATCCAGAGGCAATTTTATGTATAAGGGTGAGTTAAATGATAAAGAACTCTCTTATAGAACATCTAATACTAGTTGTTCCATGGGAAATCTATAGTAATGGTGAACCATAAAGTTCTTTACGACCAAGAAATTATCTTTCTCTATTGTTTGTACTAATTGTTCATCAAGTTCTACAAGCACAAGTTTACTTGTGTTCTTTTTAGGTGGTATAATGTTAGTTAATTAGAACATTTACTAAATCTTTTTTCCACCAAGCATGCCAATCTATTGATCAGTCGAATATTTCTAGATCATTTACGTTATATGTTCTTCGTCTCTTCCTTCTAATAAGGATAAACTATGACTAGGAATTCAATCTTGAGTGGGGGTAAGGTAGCATCCTCATAAAATCATACGAAGTGTGGGCATTCCAAGACTTTACACATTAAGAAAATATGCATTTAACCTAAGCAATAGCACACTGGAATAAGAAGGATAGGTAAAACAAAGAAAGGAATTCAAATTATATATATATGATTGGCCATCTATTTAGGTACTGCATGACCTTTTTATATTGGTATAGTGTTTGAATCCTAACTAAACATAATTATAACATGTACAGGTGTTGTGTATTAGATAAAGAATTATATTAAATACTCACTACTAGAAAATTAGAAAATACAAACAAAAACCTCGATGAAATTTTTCCGTTGATATATTATGATGACCTTTACTGATAAAATTTCTCATCTCTGTATCCATCAATAAACACCGACAAAAACATTTCATCAGTATATACCGAGAGAATTGCAATGGAAAAGTAAGAAATAAGAAAAAGCCAAATATCACGATGATGTATAACTTTTACAGATGGCATTACCGATAGAATTAACTCAACGGTAAAGTACATCTATAAATATGCCAACGGAAATATTCACTCGGTATATACCGAGGGAATTATAGAGGGTATTATAATGGGATTCAAAAATGGCAAATCATACGGCGACATGGCATTTTTATCGACAGAATGATCGATGGAGTTAACTTACTGACATTATAATTATATCGGTAATGTTATCGATAATATTTAATTTATAACCCGATGATCGACACTCCACTCTCCCTCCTTCATTTCTTCTTTTTCCTTGTGCATTTTTTTGCAACAAACAGTCGCGCCCCACCCCTTAATTCTCAACACAATTCAATCTCCCACGACAAATGTGGCCACTATAACACTCAGTTTGTTAGCATCCGTGTTTTGATTTAAATTTTACTGACGATTCTCCACTTTAAGTAAGTAAATTTACCCTTTTTTATTTGAATTCAATTTTAAAATGTTAATTTTTTTTGCATATTTTTGTAGTATATGTATTTTGTTTGGGTGTTTACTTGTTTTATAGTTTTTTCTCATACAAATTTGTTGTATGGATTTATAATTTGTACATTTCAGGGTTTGTTTTTTATTTTATAAAATTATATTTGTTTGTAAATTGATAAAAACTTATGTCAAATTTTTGACTTGGGTGTTTTGTGATGAAATAAATAATGGTTTATTTAACATGTCCATTTTATATTTTGTCAATTTGCAAATGTTGAAGCCTGTAAACACTTTAACAGTGTGCATTTTTAATTTTTAATGGAGATAAGGAATGCGCATCTTTGGTTATGTACAGACGGATTCAATCCATTCGGGTCATTTGTTACTCCTTATTCTCATTGGCCGGTGATACTTACAGTTTACAGCTTGCCACCAATAATGTGTATAAGATCGGAGTTTATGTTTTTATTTATGGTCATACCATGTCCTAATAGTCTAGGTCAAAATATAGATGTTTGTCTTCGACCGTTGATTGATGAGTTAAAGCAGTTGTGGTCATCCGGGACTTTGACTTATAATGTATCAATGAAACGAAAGGTAACTTTGATATGGACTATCAATGATTTTCCAGCTTATGAAATGATGCATTGAGAAAACAAAATTTTCTGATGAAAACAGCTTTGATATGGACTATCAATGATTTTCTAGTTTATGGAATCGTTTCTGGTTGGAGCACATATGGAAAACTAGCATGTCCATACTAAAATAGAAAATAACAAGGCATTCACGCTAACAAACGATGGAAAAACATCTTTTTTACTACTAATGACAATGCTTGTTAACAGATCACAAGTTCATGAATGACTTTTTTGTTGACAGATTTGAAAGGGATGTTGCACCATCATTTATTTCGAGTGAAAAATTGTATGATGTAGTATTAGAGTATGGTGACATTGTGTTTGGTTTTCAATTTAGTAAGCAGAAGTTTCCTGGTCTTTATTTGACCCACAATTGGGTAAAGCGAAGTATTTTCTAGGAGCTTCCTTATTAGAAAACCAATCTCCTCCGCCATAACTTTGATGTCATGCACATAAAGAATAACGTGTTTAAGAACATTTTCATCATGGTTATGGATATAAAAGGGGAGACAAAGGACAACATCAAAGCTATAATGAAAATGGCTTTGTTTTGTCATAGTAAAAATATGGAGTTAGTTTATGTTGGGTCATGGGTTGCAAAGCCAGCTTTGCTTTAGACAAGAATTCATAGTTACTTGTCTACTAATGGCTTAAAAGTCTATGTTTTCCTAATTTTTTAAAAAAAAAATAGGAATCCTTTAGTTTTTTTTATCTGTTAATTTGTGTAGATGCCTAGGAGAAAGTCTATTGCACGTTACAAGGACAGGATCGCTGCTAGTTCTTCTAGCAACGATGTTGATGACCACGAGTCATTAGGTGTCAACCAAGAATAGGTACTTGAGGCATAGGCATCGACTCACAACGCGGGCTTGTCGAGTGTGATGTCATAATATCGAGAGGGGTCCCTACATAACGGCATTTATCTACCTGCAAGTACGAGGCTCAATGGAAGGATGACCTTTTAATGTAAGTGTGTTTTGCTTTGCTTTCACAATAACATGTTTAATAGTTTTTGAAAAAATAATTTTATTTAACGAATGCAATTTTATATTTACGAACATTGATGCTGCGAGAACAATAACATCGGCCCTTAAATTCTCATTGGAAATTCTATTGTTTCAATTGAGTCAGGTTTCCAAACATCCTAAATGAAAACTGCAAATCGATATATAGTTTTCAAGGTTCAAGGTTAGTATTAACTTAAATATTTTTTATGTTAATTTGGTTAGTTTATTGAAATAACCAAATTAAATATTTGGTTTGTTTATTAAATTAAATATTTTTTTCTATTTTTTAAGGTTTAAGGTTAGTATTAACTTAAATATTTTTTTATGTTAATTTGGTTAGTTTATTAAAATTACTGAAATTTTTGCTTTTATAAATTTTTACTTTAAGGAAAAATTTGAATGGGACACAGCTGATAATAATGTTGCAAGAATGGTTTCGGAGAATCACGCTGTAATTAGATAAGATCAAATTCAGAATATTTTTTTATTCCAAATATTAAACTTTTATTTTTCATTTAATAATAGATAATAATTTGTACCTATGTGTTGCGTGATTTTTGGTACGAGGAGCAAAATAAAGCCAAAAAAATATACAAAAGAAAGAGAGCTTCCAGGTTGGAAGGACATGACGGCCTGGAAGGATTTCAGACTGACATACGTCTCAGAAGCTGTATGGGCAGAATACATTCAGCACGTGATGTTTGCGTGTTTCACATGACTGTTATAGTCCGGTGCGGGAAATTAGAACTAGCATGGGAAATTAGAACTAACATGTTCAAAGTTTCATAACCATGCACATCGACGACTCTATTTATGTTCATTTTGCATAGGAGCCACAGTTTTAAATATATTTAACTAACAACATTTTTATCTTGCAAGCCACGGTTCTTGGACACGAGCCACGCCCGATGAAGCTTTTTGTTTAAACACATGTTTGGAGTGATAACCGTAAAAAAAAGATGCAGTAGTTCATGGATAGTCGAGCTCGGCACTTTGTGGTATTTTGGTTTTCAACCTTTTTTTTTTAGTTTGTTATTTCCTAAAATTTGATGAATTTATTTTTTCTTTACAGGATACATATAACAGCCGGTTGAATGAGAGATACGAGGACGATCCTTCGACCTCTCTAGATCTCGATAGAAATCGGGTATACGGACTCTGTAACATTATGGCCGAGAACTTATGAATAGCTCGTAGTGTTTCAACCGTTGGATGCTCGCAATTGATTTTGAGCACTCAAACTTTGAAGTTCACGACGATGTTAGAACAATGAGTACAGGGCCAGACGACCCATCTTAATGAAAAATACAAATGTTTCACTAGTGATTATAAAGAACTCTGTCGAATGGTAATGGAGATGAGATCACAAATGGGTCGTACATGTGCACCCCCTAATTGGCTCTACGGTTCCGGCGATGACTAGCCTCCTCCTCCTTCAGCGCCCCTCTATTTTATATTTATTATATTTGAACATACAAATATTTAAATTTATAATAAATATTTGATTTTTCTTTGATTTTAATTATTTTCTACTTCTATTCAATAAATGTTTTAAGAAAAATTAAAATATTACTAACAAGGTTACCGATAGAACAACTCTGTTGGTATATTCTAGAGAGAGTTGGAAAAGAATTACTACAGATACTATTGTTAACTCACTAATGGAATTACAAAAGGTATTCTATCGATGATATGTTATATTAACGATGGATATATCGATGGACAAATAAAAACATTAATGGCATTACATACGGTTTTTCTTTCGGTGATATGTTAAATTTACCGATGGAGATACCAATAGAATAAAGTCGGTAAATTGTTTTTGGCGCACTTTGTCCGTCTGTAAATCAATCGATACATTTATTACTAACGGACTCACCGATAGATCATAAATTACCGACGAGAATTTTTCTGACGGACTGTTTCTATCCGTGAGCCTATTGATAATATATGTACCGATAGACCGTGAGTATAAATACCAACAGAAATTTCTGTAAGTAAAACTGTTAAATCTAATAGTGACTAATACAAATCAAGCTTCTTTTTCATTGATTCCGACAAGAGTTCTAGGCTAATGTACAACTCTTATTAGTTTTATCTCCTTAAGGTCTCCCCCATTCCAATTAAAACTTCTGCATATGATCATTTTTCCTATATGGATTGTGATTCCTGGTTGTCTAGTCAATTGCTCTCTAATGTCTTTAATCAATTAGGACTTTTCAAGTTTTTTCTATTCACAATTGATTTTATTTTTTCTTGCTCTATTTAAATATGAATAATTATTGTTCACATGTTTATTTTTAAAAAAACAAATTGCAAAAACAAATATCACTAAAATACAAGTCCATTAGTACTATTTAATTTAATTGTAAAAACTAAAGCAATTCCTAATCTTCTTTGAATTATTTTTTTCCAGAAGCAAATTCTATAGTACGTACGTGGATTGGAGCATGGATATTTACCCAAATCGGGCTTCAAAATAAATCATAACCGGAATTAACAATTTCCGCTTCGAACAATAAACCCCTGATTCTATTGTTGTTGTTAAGACTTTGGGAAAATCAAACTAAAATAAAAGCGTACGAACATAACTATATCTATCCAGCAATATCTTCATTACTAGTCTCTGTTTCCTATCTAACTTGTCCAATAATGATACAAAGTCGTCTCTTTTATTAATAATAATAATAATTTAAAAAAAAAACAAGTAATTATGCTCCTTAAAGATACAAAATAACTTAGAATGGAATTTCATGCAAGTGGGCAGCTGGGCATATCTCAAGAGATCGATGCGATGACAGGACTAAAACCTTCCAACGTTATTTGTCTGTGTTTGTTGTAATGCAGAGCCAGCAGCTAGCTGGGGTGTGGTCCAATCTGGTGGTAACATGGGAGCTAGCTAGTGGCTACGTACGTATCACCTAATGTCTTCTGGTGTCTTGACCCATGGTGGACCCTTGGCTCATGGACACAACCAAGCCGGCTACCACACGTTATTTCCGTAAGAGAGTGGTGTGGCTCTTGATCAATCCATCCTCCTCTTTGCCTCTTCATGTGCTACGTGACAGACTCCATCTATTATAATCCCTCCAAATCCACCCAAAACCCCACACCTCCCCTCTCATATCACCAGCTCTACTACTAGTAACAACAACTAAGCCTCTCTCTCTCTATAAATATTCCTCTCTCCTCTTTTACTCTTTTGATTCTTTACCGTCTATCTCTGTCTTCCCATGATTCCAATCTTCCGATCATGCCTTCCCAGCCCAACTCCCACTTCTCCCTTCCAAGGTTTATACATATATATATATATATACCTCCTGCACTCAAACGCATGCATGCACGCATACTTTTTTTTCTTTTCTCTTTTTGAATGGCAGCATAATTAACATTTTTTTCATATGTATGGTTCCGCAGGTGGATTGGATTACTGTGTCACAAGAACAGCCAAAGCGAAACTGGTGACAATAGTGACAACAGCAACCTTAACAGTACCAACAACATTGACGACAGCAACCCAATCTCTAACTCCATAGAATGCTACGCTTGCACACAAGTAGGAGTCCCTGTCTTCCACTCCACAAGCTGTGACCAGGCCCACCAGCCTGAATGGGAGGCCTCCGCGGGCTCATCATTAGTCCCCATCAAAAACCGGCTCGGTTCAAGAAAGAGCCCAGCTAACCGAGCCCAATCTCGCCGGCCGGCCGGTCCATTAGGAACCGTTCTCGATCCACGTAGCAAGCGCGTACAGAAATGGAACCGGGCTTTCCTGCTAGCACGTGGCATGGCTTTGGCGGTCGATCCCTTGTTTTTCTACGCTTTGTCGATAGGGAGAAACGGGGCCCCTTGCTTGTACATGGACGGTGGGTTGGCCGCAATCGTGACCGTCCTTCGCACGAGTGTGGATGCTATACACTTGTGCCATCTGTGGTTACAGTTCAGGTTGGCTTATGTGTCAAGAGAGTCTCTTGTTGTGGGGTGCGGGAATCTGGTGTGGGACGCACGTGCCATTGCATCTCATTACGTGAGGTCTCTTAAGGGCTTTTGGTTTGATGCTTTCGTCATTCTTCCCGTCCCTCAGGTTTGTCTTTCTTCCCGTCCCTCAGGTTCGAAATTTCTTTTTGGCTTTAATTGACTTTCCCAGGCTTCTGGTTTCTGAAAATAATGCCAGATGGATGGATTTTTACTGAATTATGACATAGAGGGTGCTGCCTGAAGATATTGATAGGGTAGCTTGTGCATGATTAACACGTGTGTGTTTTTTTAAAAAAAATTATGTTACTATTATTTTCTTACATCTTTTTGGTGTCTAAGGATCGGTATGGATGCTTGCTTGCTTGGGGTTTACTTGGTACATTTAGTAAAAATTGTTTTTTAAAATATTTTTTTATTTAAAAATATATTAAATTAATGTTTTTTTGTTTTTTTGTTTTTTTATATTAACAAATAAATTTTAACAAGAAAAACAGGTTTTAAAGCCATTATTTTGAGTATATTCGTTCATAAATTATTACATATTTGTTCTGTTATTTATATATATAAAAAAAAAAGTTAAAAGTTTGCAGGAGAGAGAGAGAGAGAGTGTTAGATGAGGGTGGGGAACGTATTAATTTCTCAACAATCAAGGAAATCATGGGACCACGGGCCAACAATAATGGACAACAATGTCACTCAACGTTAAGGGCTTGGGTTGTGTACAGACACTGCAAGCACAAGGTAGAAGGCGAGCTGTCCGTATAGAGTTCAACATAAACCAGAAACTCCCAAGTTCTTACCTTGATGCTCATGCTTGTCCAGAAACTTGCAAATATTTATATGCATGAGAACTTAAAAATAAAAGGAAGAGATTTCTTGTTTTCTATTCAATTATGGGATCTATAGTTCCTGAATGATCATGATTTGAAAATTTGATAGCACTGGGTATTTGTTTAAT
>Ga0307518_10003451_pt1 | contig 11395 bp, 12 predicted proteins | sample 25_EM_MG_FD_203889 | JGI IMG/M metagenome (GOLD analysis project Ga0307518, IMG submission 203889) | Populus trichocarpa ectomycorrhiza microbial communities from riparian zone in the Pacific Northwest, United States - 25_EM | ecosystem: Host-associated > Plants > Roots > Unclassified | place... | reverse complement strand
CTTGTTTTTTAGTTTCGGTTAAGCAATTTCTTCTTTTAACATTCTTAATTGGAAGGCTTTTATGATGTGTGCCCATTTCTGGATGTATTGAGCGATCGAAAAAAGCTATGTGGGGAGTGCAGCGACTGCAAATAGGGTAAACCAAGTAGCCTCCGACCACCTTTAGGAGGAAAAAGGCATTGTGAAGGCTGAAATACAGAGTATCAAAGTGGATTATTCTAGATTGAAGGACCAAACACAAGGTCTTGCTCTTAAGCTGAGCTCTTGGAAGAAAGCACTTGAGGCCTTATATAATCAAGTTGTTCCCTTGAGAGAGGAACTCCTTCAAGCTAGGGACTTCTAAGTTAATCTACATACTAAGTTTGTTGCCACACGAGCTGGGCTCGCTGCTTCCAAGGAAGAGAACTAGCATCTCTAAAAAAAGCTGGAGTTTTTAAGGGACTCTTCTCAGGCGAAGCTAGAGTCTTTTGAGAGATTCTCTTTAGGAATTTTATGAGTTTTTTAGGGACTCAGCAACTTTAACCGAGATGGTGAGAGACAAGATATCTTGGTTATGTCCAACCTGTAACTCTTCAACCTTTTCAGGAGATGCATGTTGATTTTAGCGTAACCTTCCATCCGGTCCTAGTTCTAAAATTTATAGATGTCTTCTTAGTGAAGGTTGTTGTGGCTCAATGAGGGGAATATCCAGTTGAAAAGCCCGAGCTAGATCCTTTTATATACATTGCACTTTTATAACACAAATCTTTGTTCTTTTGTTGATTTTTATGAGTTTTAGTCCTTGTGCAGAGTTTTTATTTGGGTCTCATGCCCACATTTAACAAAGCATTGCCCATACTTAATAAAGCATTTCTAGGTCTAATGCTTATACTTAATGATGTATTTTTAGGTCCAATGCTCATACTTAATGAAGCATTTTTAAGTCCAATGCCCATACATAATAAAGCATTTATGGGTTCGAGTGGTGGATGATCTAACCTTACCTAGATCTACGAGGGCTTTGTCTTTTGGAAAAAGGAAAGATGTCATTTGTATATGTCCACCTATCAGTTTGGGTGTATTCGTTGTGGACTGTTAAAAAGCTTTTTGGTAAGAATTGGTGTCGAATGGTTTTAATCTTAGCTCGTGTAAGGCCTAATGGGCATTGTTCCTAAGGGACCATAAAACTCTTCATCTAGGCAGTCTATTATGTCCTTAAAGGTAGGGGTGATCATTTTCGGTTCGGTTCAGTTTTTATCAAAAAAAAGTTACCAAACCAAAAAAAAATTAAAAAAAAAACCGAAACCGGTTCAAACTGACCGGTTTCGGTTCGGTTCAGTTTTTTAGGACAAAAATTGATTCAAATCGGTTTGGCTCGGTTTTCCAGTTTGGCTCGATTTTCTCGGTTTTGGCTCGGTTTTTTCCTGTTTGGCTTGGTTTTTACGATTTCGCTCGGTTTGGGCTCGATTCGGTTTTTTTAGTTTTTTGCTTATAAAACCAAAACCGAACCGAACCTGCCAGTTTTTTCAAAATTTTAATCGGTTTTTTTTTACGGTTCAGTTTTTTCGGTTTTATTTTCCGGTTTTTTGATTTTTTTGCTCACCCCTACTTAAAGGAGTATGTCAACCCCTTTCAAGGTAAAATGTATCGTAGCACTAAGGAGACATTTATTACTTCTAAAGTAAATGTGTTATCACACTAAAAAAAATAAATTTATCCCATCTTTGAAAGATTTGGTGGGGAAAATATATTCATCCTCGTTGCTGATACAACATCCATCCCATCTTTGGAGAAGGGTGTGATCGTATTAGGGAGAGTATGTCAATTCCTTCTAAGGTAAATTGTGTTGTAGCACTAGGGAGATGTTCATTACTTTCAAACTAAATGTGTTATTGCATTAGAGAGAGTAAATTCATCCCATCTTTAGACAATTTTATCGAGAGAGCATATCCATCCTCGTTGTTGATGCATCGTCCATTCCATCATTGGAGAAGGGTGCAATCGTGTTAGGGAGAGTATGTTGATCCCTTCCAAGGTAAGTTGTGTTATAGCACTAAGAAGATGTTTGTTACTTCCAAAGTAAATGTGCGATCGTATTAAGAAGAGTAAATTCATCTCTTCTTCTGAAGATTTTGAGACATGAAGAGTAGAAAGAATTTGTTATTTTGAACAATATAATTCGTATACAAGAAACTTACATTTCTAGTTATTGACCATAATATATTTCTATCTCACTTTGAGGCCCTAAAAAATAAAGAATTATGTTTTTCAGATGAAAGTTTATTAGGTAGTCATAAAAAAAAACTTCCCATATAAACATAGTTCCTTTAGTTATTGTGGAAATTTGACCGACGAAAGAGAAGGTAACCTCTCTACCTAGAGATCATCTACCCTTATAGGTTCGCAAGCTTGGTAGGAATCCTTGGTTAACAATATCTCTTGAAGTTGCATGGATTGAACCGATGTTCTGTTGGTAACCGTTGAAGGCTTTCTGAAACCTTGAAGTTCCAACTATGATAGTAATTAAGGATGATAAAGATAATGAAGCCACCGGTTTACAATAACTCTTGAAGTTACACGGTTTGAACCGATATCCTGTTGGTATATGTTGAGAATCTTTTAAAGCTTCAAGGCTCCAAATCCGATGGTAATTATGAATGATAGCGGCTTAGCTCCTGGAGGAGCTATTAATGTTTTTTTTTTATCATTTCCCATAGACATCACCAATGATGAAGTCTAGTTTTATCATGTGGGCTTGAAGGTCGAGCCTAGGCCCGACATAAAGTTATTAATCTCCTGATTTTGGTAATCTGACCCACCCTTACATGGTGAAAACACATGTAGATCATCGTAGTTACCTGTAAAAGATCCTCTTTTATCTATTTGGAGATTCTTCAATGATTAAATTAGTGTTGGTTTAAAGATAGATCAATTATACTTTTAGAAATAAAAACTTTTAAGATTGATTAATCCTTGTAACTAAAGAGAAAAACTAAACTTGGAACAATCATCTTTGTTTCCCTTTTTATAGCCTCTCAGGTACTTCTCTTCCTTATGTATGCTTAACGGCTGAGATGTAATTTAATCGTGATTGAGCCAACCTGGAGGAAGAGGACATGACTTGGCTAGACTGCCTTAGGTGGGGCAGAATTTGGGGTTGTTCTGTGCACTTTGACGACGAGATAGATTGGGGTGATAGAAGCAGAACAAGTATGTTGTGTATCTTGGAAAATAGATGAGCTGGGATGAAGGAAATAATGTTTTGGGAATTCAACGTATCTTGATGATGGATTGTGTAAGATGAGTAATTTGACAACCGAGTCGTAGAAGATTTGGTTGAGGAACCAAACTGAAACAGGGGGATTTGGTTTGGTGTGCTACCTTGGTAAGGAGGTAGAATGAAAGTAAGGATATTAAGAGTCTGCACTTTGATGATGGACAATTTAGGTGATATATTCGGCAATTTAGTCAGTGGGTTTAGTTGAGGAGCTAAAATTATAGACGAGGATGATTTGATATGCTGCCTTGGTGAAGAGGTAATAGGGCCTATCTTAAACATCTTGATGTTGAGTGTTATTCAAGGTGACGAAGATAAAATGCTTGGCCTTTATTGGGATATCATATTGCGAGTTTTTGGTAGACGAAACATGCAACTAAGGTTAGAACAATATGGATATTATTACATAAATGAAGTCTTGTGGGTGTGTATGTTTAGGCAGGGCTAGAACTTGTTCAAAGAACTTCGACATAAGATTATGTTGATCACTGAAAAAGGGTTGTCTCATTTTTCTTACAAGTTATATATGGAACAGTTTGGGAGTTAAGTGGATTTTATTAGGATTCAAGTGATTCTTCAAAGTGGTTTTGTATGGTTTTGTTCATGAGAAAAGGGATGGAAGCCTTGGATGCTTAAGAAGTGTCTGAACGTCATGAAAACAGGTTTATGGGTCACCGAATTGGCATGTGGGATTGCTAATGAAAGAGGACAGATTGTGTGTGGCTTAGGGAAGTCACATACAAATTTTGGAAGATATGACAGTTATGTGATAGTGGAGTGTTGCAACTTTGTCTTTGGCCAGACAAGATCGATCTCAATGCTTTGGGTTGGGACTCAAAGTGTGTTTTGACTTTGTGGGAAACAAGCAGGATCGGTCACAACTTAGTTCGAAAACTTGTTGATAATGGGATTGTCAAGGTTTCTTAAGCATTGCAGATTCGGTGGATAGAATTATGTTTGAATATGGGCAAAACTAAGAGGCTTTGTATGTGGGACACAGATTCATGACAGTGGGCAGATGTGATGCAAGGGTATCCTAAGTCTGTTCGAAGAGGGTGTCAGTTTCTTTTAGTGGGGGAAGGTTGTAACAGAATCAAAATTTAGCATGAGTACACTAGCGAAAACACTACTGGAAAGACATAGTGGATAGTGGCAGTTTATGGGACAGTGTCAAATTCAGTAACAGTGGTGAAATCGATAGTGTTTTGGACTTGGATGATGGATAGTCTTAGGCAGACAGCAAACAAAGTAGATTCAGCAGCATATATTGACAGTTACGTGGCAGTGTAGTGGGTTGTTACGATGGTTATGATTAAGGCTTCATGGGGGAAATAGATGTCCAGATCATAGTTATTAAACCCAGACCGGCCCGGCGGGTCAACCCGGGACCCGGTCGACCCGATGGCTGGACTGGTTCGGGTTTGTCAAAAGACCGGCCTATGCAACGACCCGGTCAAACCTGGTCGACCCGGCGGGTCGACCCATGACCCGGGTGACCCGGGCGACCCGGGCGATACCCGGGTGACTCTCCATGGCAGATTTGAGATCTTATCTCTGTCTGGATCTTTCTTGCTGCCTCCAGCCCCTCCAGGCACAACGAGCCTCACAATCTTCCTTGCTGGGGGACAAGGCCAGGCGATTGAGATCGCAGAGACATGGCCTGGAGCTCACTGTTCCTGCATCCAAGCCCAGAACTGAGCAAGAAAGTGATTGAAGAAAGAAAAGGCAAGCAATATCATGGCCAACCTGGAACAGCAAATCCAACCACAAAAAATGGATTACGCGTTGGCAAGAAAAAAAAGCAGTGGTTGCGAGTAGTGAAGTATGAAGGATAAAGATGAAAAATAAATCAAGAATAATAGGAGCAGAAATAAACATGAAGGACAATAGTGCAAGCATCCGAGAAAGCAAGCTGCCTTTGGATGAGGATGACCAATTGCTGATGCAGAGTGGTGGAGGGGGTGGAGGTGGTGCTGGTGGTGGTGGTGGGATTGGGGTTGGGAATAATGGTCTTTTTAATGAAACGGGAGCAGATTCCAAGGGCTGCCTTTTTCTTTATTTTTTAAATGTGAGTATTTTTTTATATTTTTTTATTTGGTTATTAATTTTTTAAAAGTTTATTATATAAATATTAGAAAAATATTTTATTTACAATATACATAGCCCTATATTCATATGAATATTTTTTTTATGAAATATTAAAATTTAAAATTTATTTTTTAAAATTTTTTCGAGTTGATCCGGGTTGACCCATAAAACCCGGGACCCAGCTCCTTGACCGGGTCAATACCCGGGCTAGGTTTGATAACTATGGTCCAGATCATAAGGGTATAGTTGTTGAACATGAGAGCATGGTTGGGACTGCTCCTTAAGATACTAAGATCATAGGATCATGGGTCAAAATCACCCACTAAGTTCTTGAGAACATGAGGGAGAAAGTGTTTCACTATTTCCTAAAATATAGAGATGCTAGTTTTATGCTTTGTAACCTTTCATATGCTTGTGTATAAATAGGTTGGAGAGCCTTGGCTACGTAGATGCTAGTTTTGTGTATAGGATGCCAGTTTTGTGTATAGCATGCAAGTTTTGTGCATAATGCACACATACGGAGTTGTGTATTTCCTTTGTTGTTGAGATTAATAAAGCTTGGGAATTTTTTTCGTATATGTTGTGCACTAACTTTCTACCTCTTTACTTGTGTGATTCTGTTTGCTTACAACTTGTGAGAATGAGGAAAACCTCTTGGGTGTGGGAGACACTTAGTCGTGTGCAAACACGAGTGAAAGGGGTGAGAAAAAGCCAAGTCTAGTGGGACTAGACTACTGCATAAGGACTGGAAAATCTCGATAAAAAATTAACCCTGTGACACATTTATTGGCCTTATCCTCTTTCTTTTTAAGTTATGTCCTAACTAATTGTATTAGAAGCTACATTCCTTTTCATGATTTAGGGTTTTTTTTATAATGATATTAAAGTCATAAAAAAGTGGAACATTGACAAAAACCATCGAATATATCCTTTTATTTTAAACAATTAAGATATTATCACTATGGATGGAAACAATTTATTTTGTTTATAGGATTCATTTAGTAAGATCTTTCAGTAAAAAAAAAAAAACATTTATTTGGTATAAATAGAAAAATTTTAAAACTATCCTAAAATTTCTATAAAAAAAAACATAATTTAAATATTATATAGTTGGAGTATGACATAAAATAAAAATCTCTAAAAAAATTTATATGACATGGAGAAAATCACATAAAACATTTGATGCGATGTAATGATTAAGTCTTAGTAATATAGTAATATTGGATTTTTATATCTATTTAAGGTGGTTAATGGTGGTTAATGGGTTAGATTTTGACTAGAATCTATAAGTTTATGTAATTAAATGAAATTTGTTATATAAATTTTATGTTCCAAGTCCAATTATGATTTGAATCTATTAACTCATTTATTTATCAGAGGAATCAAATATGAATCTACTTGATTCAATCCAATAATAATATGAAATTAATATTAATATTATTTTTAATAATATTCTTAAAACATAAAAAAAATTATATAAAAAAAATATATGGCACTAGACACTAGGCTTAGATTTAGGATTTACATATTTTAAATGCTAACTATGGTTTTGCAATTTTATTCCTTTTATTCTCTATATTGATTACTATTTTTACAAACAATCACATAATAAGCTTTTATTTATCCTTTTCATATCTCAAATTAATTTTGTAAGAAAAATACAATAAACATATGAGAAAATTAATAAGTTGTTGCTAATATTATACTTGTATTTAAAATTTGTTATGCTAATATTATACTTGTATTTAAAATTTGTTAGGCATTAATATATTTTTGCCCATTTCAAGTTTTTTCCATAAAACATTAAAATTTTATTGTATTTTCACTTGGGAAAGAAAACTCATCCTTGCACATATGACCACCCATTGAAGATGTGCACGCCTGTTCTTGCCACTGCTGGCTTCAGCACCATATCCTTCGTGCTTGGTGCTGTCACTTCAATGGTTTATGGCTTTCTTTGGGTGAAAATAGTAACCTATGTTAATGCCAGAACCACCCTAGAGGCAAGAATAGGAGGTGGGAAGGCTTTTATCATTGCATTTAGATATGGGGCAGTCATGGGTTTTCTCCTTGCTGCAAATGGACTCTTGGTGCTTTACATTAACATCAACGTCTTCAAGTTGTACTATGGTGATGACTGGGAAGGGCTTTTTGAGTTTGTAATTAGTTATGGACTTTGAGGATCTTCCATGACTCTTTTTGGTAGAGTTAGTGGAGGTATAACACCAAGGCTGCAGATGTTGGTACTAATCTTGTTGGCAGGGTTGAAAGGAACATTTTTTAGGATGACCCAAGAAATCCTGTTGTGATCGCTGACACTGTAGGTGATATAGCTGGCATGGGATCTGAGATTTTTAGCTCATACGCTGAGTCTTATTGTGCTGCCCGAGTCATTGCTTCCATCTCCTTTTTTGGAATCAATCATGAATTGACTCCAATGTTATATCCTCGCATTGTCAGTTCTGTGGGTATCATTGTTTGTCTGATAACCATCTTATTTGCAACTGATTTCCTTGAAATCAAGGCTGTGAAGGAAATTAAGTCAATACTAAAAAATCAACTCATCACTTTCATTGTTTTAATGATCGTTAGAGTTGCCATTGTTAGTTGAATAACTCTCCCATCTTCCTTTACCATCTTCAATTTCAAATTCCAGAAAGTTGTCAAGAATTGACAACTCTTCTTGTGTGTTGTTGTTGGTCTCTGGGCCAATCTTATTATTGGATTTGTAACTGAGTACTATACTAGCAATGCACACAGCCTTGTTCAAGATGTTGCTGATTCCTGCCAAACTGGAGCTGCCACTAATGTTATTTTTGGGCTTGCATTAGGATACAAATCTGTCATTATTCCTATCTTTGCTATCATAGTCAACATTTTTGTTAGTTTCTCTTTCGCTCCTATGTATGGTATTGTTGTAACCGCCCTTGGAATATCGAGCACCATTGCCACTAGGTTGGTAATTGATGCATATGGTCCCATTAGTGACAATGCCGGAGGTGTTGCTGAGATGGCAGACATGATCCACAGAATCCGAGACAAAACTGATGCCCTTGATACTGCCGGAAACACCACTCCTGCTATTGAGAAGGGATTACTCTCTGGCCCTCCTTGGTGCATAATTTGAACAATCAATGTATTGACTCCTAAGATTTTCATTGGTTTGATTGTGGGCGCAATGCTTCCTTACTGGTTCTCTGTCATGATAATGAAGAGTGTGGGAAGTGCAACACTTAAGATGGTTTGAGGAAGTTCGCAGGCAATTCAATACCATCCCTGGCTTGATGAAAGGCACTGTCAAGCTTGACTATGCCATCTGTGTTCAGATCTCTACTAATGCTTCTATCATAGAGATGATCCTACCTGGTGCACTAGAATTTTTCCTTGAGGACAAGGGCACTTTAAATGGGGGAAATTGTTACAAGTTCAATTTGGGGAGAGGATTTTGGCATATGGAAATGAATATTTGGGAAGATTATTAGTAAGCATTACGCTTCACTTGATTAGGTGTTAGGATTGTAATACATAACGTTTCATTTAGTTGTCATTTTCTAAAAGGAATTTGGGATTATATGTCACAGAATGACAGGAACCGTGGGCATAGGCAAAATAATGAATGAATTCTAAGAATCTCTCCCCTTTTCTTGCTTCTTCTTCTTCTTTTTCTATGGATGTTAACCACTACAAGCCATTGCTAGCCTTGACAGTGAGCTCCCAAAGTTCACCAAAATACTTGGAAGAAATCCCAGTAGGAACAATTCCAATTAAGCTTGTTCCACCGCCACGCCCACCCACTACCCATCCAACTTATCATAGAACTGGTTCGCATCAACCAAGACCAATTACTAGAACCATCCTCCCTCACAGCTAGCAATACCTATCATAAACCTGACAACCTCCATAAAAGAAATCAGGCAAAACCATTGTCAAGAGAGCATTATCAAGCATAGATCAATAAAGCAAATTGGCGGAGAGGATTAACATATCAATAAACCTGATTCACCATAACCACACCATCAACCATGGCAGTCAGATCAATAGCATTAGACTCCACAAATCTACATAGATAACACCATTTCACCACCCAACATCATTGAAGATGCACCACTGTAAGTCAGTCGCAAGAGATGCACCACTGCAGGTCAGAGTTTGAGAGAAAGAGACTCATGAAAAGGGTCTAGAATAATGTTGAATCCCATCTTTGTTTACTGCCCAGTTACATCAATATTATTTCTTCTTTTTTTTCTTTTTTTCTTTCGTTTTTTTAATTTTAATTTTATTTTAATTTCATATTTATTTAAAAAATATTTAAATAAAAGTAGTGAAAAATAACAGTAAAAAAATTTAAAAAAATGAATGGGATCACCAATACAATACCACATTAGTGGTACTATTTAAATCAGCAATAGCTGTGTGATTCAAGTGGCCTGTTAAATAATATGGTTGGTAGATCATTTTATTTTTTAATTTTTTAATTTTTTAGTTTTGCACTTGTCATTTAAAGTTGTTATTAATATTATTTTTATACTTAAAAAAATATCTAAAAAAATATTATGCCTTGTATTTCTATTTTCTTTTTTTATCAACCTCTTTGGTCAATAATATCTAGAATTTAGTTCTATTTTTAATTGTAAGTCTTTGCTATACTTGTAGGAAATTATTTTTACTTCGTGTTTGATTAATCATTTATATTTAGAAGTTTAGCATTGCATGTTTGTGATTTTCCTCGTATATTTTGATCTTAATTAATCTTCACGTTAAAAAAAAAAAAAACAAGATTAGTTTTATTTTTGTATTATGATTTCTCTTGCAAGAATTGCTTATGATCTTAATTTCATCTCCAAGTTAGTGTTGCATACATTTACATTATGGTGATTTAGTGTCTAACATCAAGTCTGCAATTACTATGAACCTGACCCTTAGTGATACCCTTAGAATCATTAAAGAGGAACCATATCTTATATGAAACAAAATGATCAACTTGTTTAAGAGAGTTGAATCCTTAGAGATTTTCTAAACAGGGCACCCAAAAACCATTAAAAGTTACAACAATAACCATCATAGACAAGTTTGTCAAGGGCACCACCAATATAACTATCTTTTAGGTTACTCTAGTCATGATAACCCTGATAAGTGAGTCATAAGATCTAATAAAATAGAAGGTCTTATTTTTTACAATTGTTATGACCCTTAGATTTTTACTAGGTGGATTCATGACATGAATTATTTTTTTTATTCAACTAACTTCTGATAATATAAGAGTTAGATTTGCTAAGATAAAATTCATTTATATTGCCTAACTTTATTGGGAAAGCATTAAGGACTGTATCAAATGGAGATCTAAAGATTTTTTATATGTAGTACAACTTTTGAACTAAAATGGATGATAACAATACTAGCTACTAATAAAGAAATTGTTTTATATTTATTTGATTCATGTTTATATAAACACAAAAGTAAAGCCCTTAATCATCCCATTAACAGGCATCAGCTCATGAATATGAATAACAATTTGTTTCTTAACTTTAAATCTTTTCTTCCTAACAAACCAAACAAATTGTACACAATCATAACAACCAAAAGGGTAAAAAATTAATACTTTCAGTCAGTAAAACAAACCCTAAATTGAAAATTTATTAATTTATAAGCTTCAATGTTGTTAAGATATTCATCAATAGAGTAAAAAAGATTGAAACTTATATTTTCTACCAAAAATTCAAGAAACTAGAGAGAGAAATTAGTGATATGTCTATTTTTAAAATAATTGATTTTGATTTAAGAAAATCTATAGGATTAACTTAAAAATAAAAAACCTTAAATTATTCATCCACTTATAAGTAAGTAAAGCAAGTATTGGAATAAAGGGCACTTACCTAATTAAATTTTATTGATTTCTAATAATTTCTAGTGTTTGTTGATAGGATTACAATAGAAAGAGAGAGTTAAAAGTCATTAGAGAGAGAGAGAGAGAGAGAGAGAGAGAGAGAGAGAGAGAGGGGGGGGGGAGTTTGTAGGTGATATATAAGAGAGTTTATTTATTAATTATACAAC
>Ga0307518_10003449_pt1 | contig 11398 bp, 8 predicted proteins | sample 25_EM_MG_FD_203889 | JGI IMG/M metagenome (GOLD analysis project Ga0307518, IMG submission 203889) | Populus trichocarpa ectomycorrhiza microbial communities from riparian zone in the Pacific Northwest, United States - 25_EM | ecosystem: Host-associated > Plants > Roots > Unclassified | place... | reverse complement strand
AAATTCGGTTTGGTTACTTTTTTTTGATAAAAACCGAACCGAACCGAAAATAACCATCCCTACCTTACATACTAGGATAGCCTTTTAAAATCAAAATTGATCAACATAATCTAAAGTACCTCTTAGAATAGAAAATTGGCACACCAACCCAACAAAAATAGGTATAAAACTACTTTAAGTATGACTGCACAATTGAATATAGGGTAGGAAAAGAGAATTTGATGGCTGATGCTTTATCTAAGAAACATGGGGATTTTAACGAAGGTTAGTTATAAGCCATTACTTCTTCAATTATAGGTTAGGTAGAAGAACTCAAAAGTAGTTATGTTATTGACTAGGAGATACATTGAATCATTAAACAAATAGAGGGTGAAACTCTAAGTTCTCTAAAATACCAAATTGAAAATGAAAATCTTATTATTTAAATGAAAAATTTATATTGATAAAATAATACCCTTTCATCAAACATGCTATCATGTAATATATACATGATAGCCATATAGTAGGTCATTCAGGATATGAGAAGATCCTAAAACGAGATAAAAGAGATTATTTTTTTGTAGGTATAAAGTTTAAAGTAAAGGATTACATCAGACAATATAAAATTTGCCAACAAGCTAATAAGCCCTTTAGAAATCTTGACTCGATTTCATGGATATATGCAGCCAAAAACTGTCAACTTTTTGCATACCTATTTATTTCATTAAAAATATCATACATACCATAAACATACTTAACATTTCCAGTAATGGAACTAATCTTGATATTATATTGAAGATCACTTATAATAATTTTTGGAGCAACCTTTTCAAACTATAACTGAACTAGAAACTTAGCAATATAATGATGAAACAATATCAACCATATATATTTTATATCATCATTAGAGATCTACTATACAATTTTTATTTAAAGTATTTCTTTGAAATTATACTTGATAGGTCGATCCTCACATCTCCTTTTGTTTTAGCTATTTATCCTAATCCTCGCCAAGAACTCCCCAACAATGATAGAGGAACCAAGCGGCCTACTATGGTAGGGCGACTTTTTTGTTTCATAATAAGACTTGGACAATTATCCCTACCTTTAGTAGCTCACGAGTTTATGTCCATTCCTGGTATTTTAGATTTTCCGTTTGATTTCTCTCTTATAGTCGTTATCCAAATTCGTTTAAGTGTGTCCACCCCTAAAGTATACTGAATGGATCGATCCTCAGTTTTCATTATTCTTGCCAAGAACTCTTTGACGACGATAGATGAACCAACTCGCATGTTATGGTGAGGAGGCCTTTTTGTTTCACAATAAAGACTTGGATGATTATCCCTATTATCGAGAGCTTACGAGATTAGTGTGTTTGGTATTGTGGTAGCTTTTGTGGTTTGAAAAAAGTTGTTTTATAAAAAATACTTTTGGTTGAGGTTGGTTTGGTATTTATATATGTTTGGTTAAAACTGTGGTTGAAATTGAGGTTGAACAAAAAGTAGTTTAATGTATTTGGTTAAAAATGCTTTTCAAATTGAGGTTATAATATATATATATATATGATTTTTAATTTAAATATTGTAGATTTAACTACTACTATTACATCATAAAATAAATAGTACTTTATATAGAATATTTTTTATTGTTCCATTAAACTATCTACAATTCCATCATGTATGAAATTCATCCAACAAGGACTGCAGTTTTCTTGGTTTCCTAAGCATGCAACAACATCAAGTAAAATATCAAGGACTGCAGTTTTCTTGGTTTCCTTGCAACAACATCAAGTAAAATATCATCAGGAACAAAATTGGGATTGCGATCAAATTCTGCAAATGCTACGTTATCATGCGATCTTCTTCTAATTTATGTAGTGTCATTGATAATGTTAAACACTAATTTTTCGAATAAAACACAATTAAAAATAAAAATAAAAATTGAATTTTTTTTTACTGGGTCGGACCCTGTCCGGCCATGAACAATGGAGTCAGTCTCCACTATCAAGATCGTATGAGAAGGGGAGAAGTGGCTTGAAACTACTTTTGGCAAACCTGTTTTTCAACATAAATTATACTGGATCCTACAAATAGTAAACTAAATTTCAATATTAACTAAACATATTGTTTATATGGTTTGCTTTCAAAGAAAAAGCTGCCGCGTAATCAAACACTTGCATTCTCGGGGGTATTATTTATCACCGTGGACCAGAAGTAAAAATCTCAATGAGCAATGCAATTGTGTAAGAGATATCACCGGATAATCAATCCTGCGTCCAACAACTTAACGCTGACGAGGAGTTGAAAAAAGTTGCCGTCAATTGACTGTTAAGAACAAGGCACGTGCTTCCTTCTGCTCTCTAATCTAACCCACCAATAAAAACAAGAATCGAAAATAATGACAAAAGTGCTATTACTTATTTACCCCCACCCACCCAAAATAAGAAGCCAATGCCAACACATTCGATCAAGAAATCATTAAAAATAATCGAAAAGACTTGTCGATTTATATCTATAAATTCAATCCATTCAAAGACTGCAACTTTCTCCTCTCTTGATGATCGAAAGCAAATAGATTTGTAATTTAGAAAATGAAAGGCGTCTTCTCGGCGCCCGGAGATTATGTCTACTTCAAGTCTCAAGTTCCCCTCCACAAGATCCCTGTAACTTTCTCTTCTACCCTCTCTCAATTCTCTCTCTCCCTCTTATTTCTATAACATGGGTTTTAATTTTTGCTTCCAGCACTCTACTGGTTATGTCTTTGTTTTATCGATGATCTCCTTTTCTCCAGTTTAATTCTCTTAATCAATTGTTGAAATTGTGTTACACTTTCGATGTTATAGCTTGATCTGGGTGTGTTTATTTGCTGCTTTTTATTGACTGTTTTACTTGTTAATTCACCCGGTGTGTCTTTGTTTTGAGTCAATGCTGAGGTTGCTGATGAGCTTGTATGTGTATTGCTGTCCTCGTACTAGGATTGATTTGAATGAAAATTCTTGAGATAGGAATTTCATGCTGTGTAACTGCTTCAGGTTTTTGCTCCTTTATCCTCATTTTGATGATCTGTTGATGAGTGTTTTATTAAATTTTCTTTTGAGCTTGGTTTCAGCTTGGTTTTATTTTATGTACTAATTTTGCAACTTATTGCATCAATTTTGTTGACTAGGTTATCTTCACCTGTTGTTTTTGTTTCTTAAAGCACAGAAAAGTGGCACGACGGTGTATTTTCTTGCCGCTTCATTAGATTATTCTGTTCTTAGCATTGGCTCATAGATTGAACATCTAGCTCATTTTCTCCCGTTGTGTTTTCCTCTTAGATTGGCACAAAGCAATGGAGATACTATGATTTTGGTCCAAAAGTGGTCCCACCACTCATTTGTCTTCCTGGAATAGCAGGAACAGCAGATGTTTACTATAAGCAGATCATGGCATTGTCCTTGAAGGTAATTCGCTGTGTATTATAGCTCCTGATAGTATCATTCATACAAGTACTTGGATGTGTTTTAATCTTTTTTTTCTTTCCCTTTTCTCCTTGCTTTTTTTCTTGAAGAATTTGTCAAGGGTTTAGTAACTCTAGTTTCCCATGTTGGGCGTCTTATTCCTCTAACCACCAGCACTTACTTTTGGAGTGTAATGTCATGTCCTGAAGTGTGGAGAATTCATGTTGGACCTAATGCTGGATAGGAATTATAGTTGTCGTGACATCTATAGGCACGCTATTTCTTTAAGAAAATAGACAAATCAGCTAAAAAGTTATTAAATTTGTTCACCTGGAAAGGTTTATTCCTTGCATGATCTAGTATTTATGTACCATGAAGTTTGTATTTCTGCAGTTTGAGGAGACAGATTGTGAATGGCCAGCATTCATATTTTTTTTCTTAATTATGAGCCCTAAAGTTGTATCCTTGGAGTAGATTTTCTCTTTTTCCCCATCTTACCCGTGCGTTGCTAAAATTGGCTGCATTATGACCTCTTTTATACCTTACAAAGTCTGCACGTGAATCTTACCTTTTGTAGCTGCAACAATTGCAAATTTAATTACTTATTCCTTAAATTGAATTTTTGCTTGTTTAAAAATCAAGACCGTGCTGAATCATTTTGCACTCTGTGGACTGCTTGAACTCCATCTTCCAACTGTCAGAGTGTTAACTTGGACTCCTTGTGCCAACTGTCAGAGTGTCAGCTTGAACTCCTTGTGCCAACTGTCAGAGAGTATCTTTATCGTTTTATAGAATTTGTCACTCTCAAATTATCTCTACATGCTTGGAAACTATAGTTTTAGAAAGTCAAACAGGTGTCATCATATGCATGTGTCATTGTTAAAAGGAATCACTTCTCTCTACTTTGATTATTTTCCTTTTGGTAGCAAGTAAAGTGCCCTTTCTGTTACCACAATTGTTACTTGTTTCTGGTTCATGATTCCAATGTTGTTGATAGTTGGCGGTGTTCATATTAAGGTCGTCAAGTATAACATTTTGCTATTTTTCAGGGTTACCGGGTGATTTCTGTTGATACTCCACGTGTATGGAATCATCATGAGTGGATTCAAGCATTTGAAAAATTTTTGGATGTCATTGATGTTCATCATGTAAGAACCTTCATTTGTACATGGCATATACTGCTCCTCCTGCTTACTATATATTATTGTTTGTCACATGCCATTTTTCAACTGGTACTTTTGCTTTAGAATCTTCTGCCTTTCTGTTTCATGTGGCTTAATATTTATATTTGGGATAGAACATGGTACTTCAAATACTTAAAGGAACCAACCTCTAGATCATCCTTTGCCTAGCTGGTATCCCTTGTCTGCAGACACTGGATTTGGAATCCATTTTGAAACTGGTTTGCTAACCTATACAATATAATTTCTTAGCACTAGCCACCCCCATTTTGCCAGGAACATTATATGGTAACGGCCTTTTTTCCTGTACCAGCACCCATTTTGGTTGTGATCAATATGTTCCAAAAGAACTGGAAGTCTGGGCTTGGAGGCACATATTCAATGGGAATATTTTTGGGCTTGCATTTCTAATTGGATGAAAGGCAAACTGGTTGCCAGTGCCTGTCTTGGTAGAGCTCACTGCACAAGGAGAAGATCTCAGTAGATTTTACAAAGCTATATTTAATAGTAATCATAGCTTATATCATAACCTGAAAGTGGCATGATTAGAATCCGAGTTCATGAAACCTGTACATTTAGATCATATTGTTTGGTAGCATTAATTACTGAGGATTTGTGTGTACGTTGGTTATCTTAACAGATACATCTTTATGGTACATCTCTTGGAGGCTTCTTAGCCCAACTTTTTGCACAACACCGTCCAAGGCGAGTGAGGTCATTGATACTATCAAACACATTTCTGGAGACGCGCAGTTTTGCAGCTGCCATGCCTTGGGCTCCTGTGTATGTGGTCATCATGTTGCTTATGTTTATTATTGCATAACCTTTTCCTGTCGTCAAACCACAAAAGCCATTTGTGGTGTTCATATAAAAAATACTGCATATTCACACAATATAAATTGAACAAGAAATTATGTGATCATGATCAGTAAAAGTGGTAGCGCCAAATTTGTAAAAACAAACTAGATGCAACTCTAGTTACACGCGAAAATGATAGGGAAAATATGGTCTATGAGGGAGTTTGTTGATAAGCAGGTGCAATTGACTAACAAAATTATTAGTAGGCAGTGATTTTATTAGTTTCAGACTGTGTTTTGTAAATTTGACACATAAAATCTGCCAATTTACTTGTAACTGAGCTAAAATGAGGCTCTAGACCTAACTTGTTTTTTGAACAGGGGTATCCACTTCCAAGAGAAAACATGAAATTTCGGGTTTTACCTTAAATAGAAAACGTGAAAAGGTGTTCAACAGTCCTGGAATTGCTGGAATAAGTATTCTGTTTCTGTAATGAAAGTACATATTTATATAGCATTAGTTTCTCCATGAGTGGAGATATTTCAGCACCGGTTGTGATGGAAAATGTCTGTCAAGTTGGAGTGGATGAGGAGATTCTAATGATGGTTATAAGGCTAGCTATCAAATGCATGATGATAAAGAACAAAATATACCTAAAAGTAGTGTGATTAAAAATGAAGTTGAGGATTATAAGATGTAGGTGTGCTTGGATGCAAGAATACCATAGATTGAATGCATCCTACTGAAGGTGGAGATGGGACCAATTGACAAAAAAGTTTCTGGAGGACAGGATAGATAATTGAATCATGTGCTTCTTATGATTTATATAACGATTTACATTCAATTAGAGAGGAAAAAGTAACTTGAGAATGACTTAGGTTGAAGTAGTAAAAAGAAAAGAATTTAGCTCTGAAGTAAGAGAAAAGAATTTAGTTTTTTAATCTCTCAATCATACTATGGGACAAACAGAATACTTCTTATGATAATTTAACTGGTCAAGGATGAAGGTGCAGGTAATGTAAGTTGTTATTGAGGGAGTTGTTGATAACAATCAGGTTTCATAACTGTTGATGCATTTAACCACCAACCCCTACCATTGTGAGATTGAAATTTAGTTAAGTTTCTATTGCATCTATTGGCAATTCATAACTACTCAGCGTAGAGTTTTCTATGTTCGCAGAAATGCTGAATGTTTTCACCTTCCATGACATGTAAAGGTTGTCAGCTACTTTTTTAAAGATTTTAACCTCAATGAATTTTATTTTCATTATTTTTGTTGTATGTTCTTTGTAGTAATCTGTAAATCTACTCTTCTTAACAAATTGACTTCAGAATTTTTGTATTGGTTATGCAGTGTTGGTTGGACCCCTTCCTTTCTGCTTAAAAGATACGTCCTAACTGGAATTCGTGATGGTCCTCATGAACCATTTATTGCAGATTCAGTAGACTTTGTTGTTTCTCAGGTAAAGTCTCAATTGTCCAGTTACTTCTATGATGGCTTTAAGCAAGTAACTATGATTGCTTGAAGCAATCTCCTTTATGCATTTAGGAATCATTATTTTTTCCAGAATACAGTATAACTTCCTTGTTTTAAGTGAGATAGCTATTGACCGAGGAGCAGTGTGAGGTGAAAATCATGTACGGTTCTGTTTTCTGGAATACAATATAACTTCCTTGTTTTAAGTGAGATTGTTTCTGTGTCCATATTGTTCTTTATCATGTTGTAGTATCCTCAAGTCACTCTTCAGGATTGGGAACTGTGATTAGAGATTGTCATGCAATCAGAGTGTGTTTCTGGTCTTGGGTACCCAGCATCCATGTAGGTTTTGAACTCTCATTATGTGCTGAATGCCCTTTTGGTGGGTTGTTGCTCTAACTATTTATGCAAGGCATTGAGAATATTTTGTACAGTTGTAAACTAATGTAGGTTTGACCTCAGTTTCCTTTGAATAGGGGGGCAAAATTTGCTTTGCAACAGAAGCATCTTTGTTCAAAACATCTACAAGTATTATTTACTATGCTGTAGCATATTTAGTACAGTTTTACACACTTTTTTTTAACTTGAACCGAATTGATTTGTCATTTATCTTGGCTGTCATCACTGCTTCTGTCTTATGTTTAAAACAATACTGTGGCGTAGTGTGGCCTTTTGTGTTGTTTATGAATGCTGAAATTCTGACTGAATGAAGGTTCTTTTTTTCTTTCCAAGAAAAAAAGGAGGTTGAATGTTGTCATCAATATCATATTGATTATTGTTTTTTTTCTTAGTTTTATTGTTTTAAAGATAACTAAGAAAAATGAGCCCTCTTGGTTCACAACAGCGCCACCTATATTTTTTGATAACCTAAGAACCAGTCTGGACCTCAGCCACCTTTTGTGGGCACTTCCTGAATCCTCAACCGTCTTGTCTAAAGCTGCCATTTTAAATGGAAAAACATGCGCTACATTGAAGAACCTGGTTCATCTGTTGGTTTTATGAAATGTGATTTTCAATTCAGGTCGAAACACTTTCAAGAGATGAATTAGCCTCGAGGTTGACTTTGAATGTTGATGCTGCTTCTGTTGGATCTCTTTTACTTTCAGACTCGTTCATCACTATAATGGATGTAAGTTTATCAGAAAACTGTTTCTATATTGCTTTTCGATTCCTTTCAGTACCCATCAGCCATAACATGAAGTTTTCTATTGCTACCCATGTTCTTGTTGATGATTTCGAGTGGATAAGATGCTCTCCCTTGTGGATACTCGTTTTAAGTCAATAATGTTCTCCCTCAGTTAATATGTTTTATGATCTGAGTTTCTAGGACACTGAGAAGCCATGTTGCATAGTGCCATTTTTCCAAGTGCAATTTATTTTATTTTTATTTTTATCTTGCTTCTTGCTTCTGGGCACTGCAAATACTTGAATTCTTAATGGTTCTTGGTGTTATAATACCAGCATTCCTACTTGAAGGTTTCTTTTAACTTAATGCTGTAAGATGGAAATTAGGGGGAAAAAGTATTTGCTCTATGGGTTTTTTTGACATGTGCTACCATTTCCTCCTGAAGACGAATGATTATTGTGCAATTCCTCAACAACTCAAAGATCAATTGAGTGAAAGATATCCTGAAGCAAGGCGAGCTCAGTTGAAGACTGGAGGAGATTTTCCATTTCTTTCACGCTCAGATGAAGTCAACTTGCACCTTCAGGTTAACAAATATCTGTATTTGCTCACAAGCAATTTTATGTTTATTGCTCTTGCCTGCTGACAATGCACTGTAATCCGTGATGGGCTATCTGCAACATGCAGCTACACCTGCGACGGGTTGGGGTAGAAGCTCGACCAGACTTGGTCCGGGGCATCCCAAATGATGGCACTGGTGGGAGCTATAGTGAAAGTGAGGATGGTAAAGGAGATCGAGATGATCAACCCAAAGATGACAGGGGAAACTCAGAGAGTCCATCCAGGGAAAGTGAGTTATCTCCAGCTCCAGAAAGTTCAGAATCTCATGGTTTAGATGAGCAGCTCCTCAATAATGCAAAATATTCATTCAATGGTCAGCAAGAGAGACTGCGTCTCTGTGAACTATTGAGTAAACAACAGAACATAGCCTCTGAACTCCATTCACGATTTACTCTGGAAATTTTTCTTCAATATTTGCTTTTCATTCGTGTGGGATCATTGTACATCATTTCCAAGCTGTTTCCAGAAACTCTAGAGAATTGGTGTAGAGTAGATATATGCACGGCTGTTCACGTGGTTGTATAAGATCATACGATTTCCCGGAGGTTACTAGTGTTTTGGTCAAGGAACAGTTTGATATTTTTGTAAAATTGTCGTTCGAAGATTTTTTTTCATTATTAAAATGGTCGATTGAATACAGTGTATGCCAAGATTTTTTAAACTAGCTTGCCACCAGTTGGTTGCAAGTTTGGCTGAATTTATTGCTGCCCTGCAATCGGAAGCCCTGGAATGGGCAGGCATGCAGGCCATGAAAGAGAAGGTATGAGATGATTGAATTTGTTTATTTGACAAAGGAAGATAAGATTCGATACCTCTTAAGAGGTGGAGTGGAGGGATAAACCGGATTTATAAAACCTTAAAGCTAATGAAATATCAAACAAAGGAACCTCGAATCCTAAACGAACTGGACCTCATCCTACGTATCTAGCATCTTAGACAAATAACATAAACATTACCGATTAACCAAACTTAATTGGAGTTGGAAAAGTATTGCGGCATGGAGAGGTCTTTAAAAAAATATATTTTTTCTATAATATTTATATTATTTGACTAATCTAACCAAGTATGTAAATATTACATATAATAATAGATTAAAAAATCAAATAAATTGATATTATAGATCAGAAATTGATATTATAAATCAAATATTGATTGAGATTTTTAAAAACCGCTCAACTCAACTTGACTCGTACATATACTTTTGTGTCCATATTCTTTTTTAAGTTTCAATCCAATTATGTGTTTGATAGTGATATGTTGATGGATTATGTCATGTTATAACCATTAAAAATTTTATGACTTATTATTCTAATGATCATTAAAATTTTTATTTTAAAAAAAAAATTTACAAATATAAAAGAATTATAATTTCTTTTTTTATTATCATAATTTTATTTGAATATAATAAAATTTACAATAATGGAAACATATGAAAATATTTTACAAAAACTTATTATGAAAGATTTTTAAAGAAAACTAAAAGAAAAGAAAGAAAATCAGTTAGTTGTTGATTTTTTAAATATATGAAAAAGGTAATATAATTACTTAATTAATATGACTTTTTATAGAAAATAAACCGTAAAGGTGAACTTATTGATTTTAAAAAATTATTAATGGAAGTTGTTGACGATATAGGTTGCACAATTATATATATATATATATAAAGCAATGCAAATTGAGTCCTGGCTTATAGGGTTTGATAATTTGGTGGTTTTCGCAGTTGCAATTTAAGTAAATTTAAAATTAAAAAAAATTGTAATTTTTTAAAAATAAATTTAAAAAAATATGTTTAGTTAAAATTATTATAGGATGAATTTTTATATGTAAAATGATTAAAAAGCAAGTTTTCATTAACAAAAAAACATTATTTTAACTTTTATAAAATCAAGATTTAAAATGCAATTATACATTAGGCCTAGTATAAAATACAAAAAATATTTAACTAACCAAATAAATTTTTATCTATAATTAAATAAAAAATAGAAAAATAAAAGCTACACAACATGAGATTAAAAGTAGATTCATATCGGCTCCTAGTCTTAACAAACAAATCCTAGCCAAACTTTTAGCAGCGTGATGAGCATTATTTGTAGCCTTCGTTGTATTTGGACTGTTTAAAATTGTAATAATTACAGTTTAAAATATTTTTTATTTAAAATTGTAATATTTTTTATTTAAAAATAATATTTTTTTATTTTTTTAAAAATTATTTTTCATATTAGTCTATGAAAAATCGATTAAAAAAAAAAACCCAAATTTAAAGGAACACAGTTTATTGCGGATCCATCCAGTGCTTATTTAAAAATTGGAGTATAGGTCATGGTCCAGATTACTTCTCCAGATGAGGGAGAGCATTTGTCAATTTCTTTCAAAACGTATTACGATCACATATGGACCAAAACAAAAGTAATCTTCTTTGAACAGGAACAGTTAGTTCAAATCTTGAGTTTTATAGTGAAAACTATATATATATTAGATCATTTTTAGTTCAGTAAAGTATTCTTTAATGATGAAAAATTGATTTCAAAAGTGTAATTTCAACCTGGAATGAGGTTGGACCATGGCATTTTAGATGATCAAAACCAAGCTGCCTTTCGATTAACAGAAACTACAAAAACATCAGTGTCTTAAAATAATAAAGAACCACCATCAGAACAAGGAAAAAACATAAGATAAAGCAACGCCTAGAACGACTTGTATTGTAAGAGAAATTCCAGAGTACAAGCCAAAACTTATAATCGGAACAGTTCACTCACTTTCAATCCAACTAAAGTTAT
>Ga0307518_10003448_pt1 | contig 11400 bp, 9 predicted proteins | sample 25_EM_MG_FD_203889 | JGI IMG/M metagenome (GOLD analysis project Ga0307518, IMG submission 203889) | Populus trichocarpa ectomycorrhiza microbial communities from riparian zone in the Pacific Northwest, United States - 25_EM | ecosystem: Host-associated > Plants > Roots > Unclassified | place... | reverse complement strand
CCAGCAATACACCACTCAGACGACTTCGAATTTTCCTCCCCACCTACAGAAGAATGGCTCAATCGAATGATAATTGTGCATAACCAAGTCCATGATACTCTCAAACAAATCAAAATCAAGCGGAGTACTATTTTTAGCCAGAAAGGACGCTAGTTCCATGTTGATGACTGGCTATTGGTTGTGTGCAGGAAGCTACAAATTAAGGCAGGCAACAACCATTTCTTATAGAACAAGTGCATTGGGCCCTACAAGGTCACGAAAGCTATTGGTGCACATGCCTGCCAACTGGAAGTTTCATAAGGTACATGATGGCACAATGTCGTTCATAGCACCCTTCTCAAACCATTCCGCAGAAGAGAAGAGCTACAAGACATGTAGGAAGATGCAGAAGATGTTTGCGAAGTTGAGTCTATTGTACACGCAACAAAAAACAGAGCCACAGTTAAGTACAGTGTGAGATGGGTAGCATACACGGAATTGGAGGACACTTGAGAAACGTTCGATAAGTTGAAAAACTGGCCACTTAGGGTACAAGAGTTTAGGGAGAAATATCTTAACAGGCCTCAAGACAAACGGGAAGTCTGAGGCTGGCAGGACGCTGTTTGATCACAGGTTAGGAAGCAACATAATGCCTTTTACCCTCTCTACTTGTTGCCCTTTCTAACTGGGTTTTTTGGCACAAGACAGGATTTTTAATGGCCATGGCATATCATGTGTAGGCACACCAGTCTTGTGGAACTCCAAACAATTGGGAAGTATGGGCATCTGCCTACAATGGTTAGTACTCTCCACCAGGAGTTATTGGGGCTTTTACTAACACAATTCCAGTCCAAGTGGACTCATAGGATGCATGTTCAGTCAAGGGGGAGTACTTTTGAAAACGGGGAGTAATGTTACATACTCAGGCAAGAGACCTACGTTACTTAGCGGAATCCATATCTCTAGCTATTCCAGTGAAGCAATTAGTAACCAAGAGGGGAGATCACCATCCAGGCATCTGTGGCATTAGTGCGTCAAGGGGCGTTAAAGGGATTGGACATAAGGAAGTGTTTGACCTTAGGAACAGCCTCATATACGTTTAAGACTTCAATATATAACTATATGGTACTATTAGGTTCTGTAGTTCGTCACTCATGTATCGTTATTGTGTAGCCTTGAGTTCTATTACCATATGTCAGCATGACTGCAGATGCGTTATAGCTCAGCTGAACTTTATATGCATATCATACTATAGTCGTCCAAATGCGGGAGTGGCTTCCTCATTAGGTAGCCACTAAGAAAGAGGCTGAATGTGTTGACTATCTTTTGAATAGTAGTTCCGTGGACTTGATAAGCACTCAGCAGAAGGAAACTATCTATTTAAGTCAATGAATTTATATAGTTCGAAGGGACAAGACCCAAGTAGTGTTCTAAGTCTATAATAACATCACTCTCTTCACGTATGTATTTACACACAAGTTTATTATATCTTCTTGCTAGTACAAGTCCCCCTCGTATTCCCTACACTTTGGTACGCACTTAGGTATATTACAGCTCACCTGCAACATGCTTAAACCTTCCCAATCTACAGTTCAGACTCCATGGTAACCATCCACTTTATTACTAGATGTGTAATATCTCTGTACTTAGCTCTCCGTACAATGACTCTAGGATTCTCTAATGACTTAACTTTCATATCATTAAGTGAAATAGAACTAAGTAAATCTGCCTAGGTCCTTTCCGATGCCAATGTTATAAAATAATGGAGCACATGATTGTATGAATTAATTTGTATAGCAACTAGTGTTTGAAGTACATGAATCATTAAAGTAAATGCATGACTATAAGGAATTCATTTTGTTTGAAAATGTCCACAAGTACAAGCGCGATACTATGAATCTGTAATGAATATCTCATGGTTGCATTATACAATTGCATACTTTCTTTGCAAAGAGAGTTGAACCATATTTGTATTTGAATAGTGTTGCTTGCAAAGCAGTCATTGATAAACATATTCTGTTTGAAATTCAAGTGGTGGTTATAATGCTTAAATGTATCACTTCCATAATTGATTCATAACATACTCCTTCATGTAATCTAACAGGACAAGAATTGGAAGTTGTCTTTCCTTTCAGCAAATTTTATCAATTGGCTCAAACAGATCACATATTTTGTGTTTATAGCATGGTCCATATCAAATAGCTTTTGTCCACTCTTTTGTATCGAATGCTTCTAAATACAATGATACTCTCTGTATATATTGTTCTAAAGCAACCTTTACAATTCTATATTCCTCTATACTGTTTGCATTTACAATGGCCCACAAGTATTTCACAACCATATTTGAAAAAAACTTGCATGCATTTCCTAATAAGAATATGTCAGAATTAGGTTAGCCTTAAACTAAACACAGCAATGTTTTAGAGGATTTCTCTACATATCTTCAACGTCAAAGCAAAATATTAGTTTATTGATAAAGTTTAAATAAAGACATTCTTACAATGTAATTAGCTACTTAGCTTGAATCATGATAATTATTATTCTAATCGACTGAGTAATTGCACTTCGCAAATATATGAAAAACCATGTCCAAAACTCCGTATTTTCAATCCCAACTCCTGTTTAAGCCAATAGTAAATTTTTGCTATTGCTATCAATCACTACTGCATACAATAAAGATAGAAACAACTGCATCTTTAAAAGTGTATACTTAACTCCTATGAATTTTCTTATGTACGTTAAACAATTTTCAGAGTTGTTAGGAAAGACACAAAGTGTATGTCCTGCATTATCTATATCCACTTCTTCGTATTGTAGAAGAATATATAAATCATGATGGAATTTTTGTGGGGTTGTGACATAGGTCAGAATCTAAAAGAATTGTTCCTGTTGATTTTCATGTCTGTCTTCTATCAATTCCATTTTGACATATTGAGTAGCCTCTATAATTATACTCTAATTATATTGTAATTAACTACAATTCACAATTTGTTGTGAATGTGTTGCTTTAGTTACCAATAGATATTTGAGAAGTAATCGCTGTAACCAAAGTTATCAATTTGAAATATATAGAGGTTGATTTCTTCTACGTATTCCAATAGCAGTATGTTGCAAATTCATAAACTCCACTTCGATTTCTGAATCTTGATTGCTGGAAGCTATCACTTACCATTAACATACAGTAGTTTCATACTTACAAATATAAACTGCTAGGGTTTTACCTTTCTTTTGTGTTTTAAAATCACACTGTGTGTGTATTGCCCATTCTTGTAGTTTCGATCATAGGTACTCCCTTATAGAAAAGTATTAAATATGATGAATTATAATTATTATATAGTATTTGTGTTAACTCTATAATGGAACACTAACAGAGTAAGATCAAACCTAAAGTTATGAATTAGAATGATACAACAGTGAACTAAACGTGATAGGTTGTGGTAATGTGTACATAATGCGTGAGGCGCCAGATTAACTTGACGTCCTCTTGAATCCACCCTGACTTCTGGGTGGCTCGTCATACGGCCACTAAGGCTGTGCACACGAGCAATGAGTTTTTACAAAAAAAAAAAAAAAAACGCACCCGTACGTGCGGCCACTTAGGCCCGAGCCGTGATTTAGACCGCTATCTATCCATATAGATCGCTACCTACCTACCTATCGTGCTGCCTACCTATGCGTTCCGACAGAGATTTGCCTAATCACCGGCTCGCCCCTAACAAGAGTTGTCATTTTCGCGGTCATTTTCGCTGGCATTTTCGTTGTTGGTAACGTAGGCGGTTCGCCTGGCAGTCGCACTGGTAATAGAGCTGGCAACAGAGCTGGCATTTTCGTTTGCATTTTCGCTGGCATTTTCGCTGGCATTTTCGCAGGTATTTTCGCAGGCATTTTCGCTGGCGGTAGAGCATGCGGTTCAGCAGGAAATTGGGCTGGTAATAGAGCTGGGAATTGAGCTAGAAATAGAGCTGGCAGTAGAGCTGGCAATAGAGCCGGTAATAGAGCCGGCAATAGAGCTGGCAATAGAGTTGGCAGTAGAGCCAGCAATAGAGCCGGTAATAGGGCTGCCATTTTCCCTCGCATTTCAGCTGGCATTTGCGCTGGCATTTCCGCTGGCATTTCCACTGGCATTTCCGCTGGTATTTCAGCTGGCATTTATGCTGGCGGTAGAGAAGGCGGTTCGGCTGGCAGTCGCGCTGGTAATAGCGCTGGAAATAGAGCTGGCAATTGAGCTGGCAATAGAGCTAGCATTTTAGCTCGCATGTTCACCTGTATTTTCGCTGGCATTTTCGCTGGTATTTTATAGAGCTGGAAATAGAGCTGGCAATAGAGATGGCAATAGAGCTAGCATTTTCGCTCGCATTTTCGCTTGAATTTTCGCTGGCATTTCCGCTGGTATTTCCGCTGGTATTTTCGCTGGCGGTAGAGCAGGCGGTAGAGCAGGCGATTCGGCTGGCAGTCGGGCTGCTAATAGAGATGGTAATAGAGATGGCAAGAGAGAGCTGGCATTAGAGCAGGCGGTAGAGCAGGCGGTTTGGCTGGCAATAGAGCTGGCAATAGAGCCAGCATTAGAGCTGGCAGTTCGGCTGGCAGTATATTTGGCACGTTGGTATTATGGCTGGTGGGCAGAGACAGACACAGGGCCAGAGCCGGAGCTGGAGCTGACAGACCCTGCCGTATACTACCCTCCATATAGGGCACCCTTTGCTTACATATTAGGGGTGCCTTTGGACATAGTGAGAGCTTCTGCATATAAGTCGCGACTACTATAGAGATTGGTATAGTGTTGTGTGTTAGACATGTTCCACTAAGCGAAGGGCATTCTACAGGTTTCACTGTTACCCGGAGCGCATTTAAACGGTTTTCTCTTGTACAAAGTAGCTTCTCAAAACAGCTGGTTTCTTGCACTATAATAACTGCCTCAAAGGCAACTATTGGAATCCCTTGCAACGCCGGACCAATTGAAATTGAAGCGGTTACCACGTAGGTAAGTCAAAAGGAAAATCCCCACTGATGTGCGGAAAGTTCAGAAAACTTTCCTTTCCGGGGGACCTTGTAGTTGCGGAAACATAGAAAAGCAATTTGGATCAAAGTGCTCCTGAGATCGCGCTGAGTAAATTAAAGCAAAAGCCGATGTCAGAAGACCTCTGGAGCGTGAGTTCACGTAATCACTTGGTTCTTTGAAGTTGATGTTGTTGGTTTGTTGGTGGTAATGACTATGGCAGCGAAATCACCCCCCATCCCTCCGGCAGCGAAATTAATCCCCGTCCCTGGGTCGGCGCAAATATATTCCCCCTCCCTCAGGCGGCCCAATCCCCTCCCTGGGCTCGCGAAATTCCCCTCCCAATGGGATCCCATTGGCTGCTGAATCATCTGTCGGCAGCAGTCTAAACCCATTCTTGTCTTCTATCCTGAGGCAGGCATCAGCCTCGTTGCTATCCTGCTGATAACCACCCACTCCATCTGTAAATATTTTTTGCATTCGGGCCTTACTTGGGCTATTCTGATGTCGAGTAGCTAGATTCTGCTGCCACAGGGGTGATTTCGCTCGCTCAGGGTGATTTCGCTACCTCCGGAAGGCTGATTCCTCCGCCAGTGGGGTGATTTCGCTGCCAGGAGGGTGATTCCGCCGCCAGAGGGAATTTCATCTCGCTGGTATGACGACCGTGATTAATTTGCGCCGGCCCAGGGGGCCGTTTGTGCTACTCTCGTGAGTATATTCTGCGGCCTCAGGGAGTGGGATTTCGCTGCCATAGGGACAGGGATTAATTCCGCTGCCCTAGCGAGGAGGGGCGATTCAGTAGCCCCAGGACTGGAGGGGGATTGCGTCACCTTAGGCGGGGGTATTGATTTGTGTCGCCGATTGATTTGCGAGAGGGTATTGCAGCATTTCACTGCCGTAGGCTGTTGCCGCTACGACCACAGGGCTGAGTCAGTCATGTGGCTGCCATTGGTGGGAGTATTTCCCTGCGACCCTGCTACCGTGTTCGTGGGGTTATCACTTGGCATAAGACATTTCGCTACTATAGCATAGTCAGTTTGGAATAACTCAAAAAGGCCATTGTGAGAGAACTTTTACTGGAATAGCCAAACGAACCTCATGCGAGCGAACAGGAGAGATATTCTGGGAATAATCACCTCATGTGAAGCAGGTGACGGCAGGTTCTGCGGACGCACAAAATTTGCAAGCGCAGAATTTTTTTTTTGTTTGTTTGCGTCTATATGCCCAGTTAGCCTTGGAAGTCCAGAATTTTTTTGCTGATGGGAGGCACAAGCCAAGTTTGGTGGTGGAGTTGATGGAATCTGGCAACCAGACGAGAATGTGCCAGTGTTGTGGCCCCAACTGGGAATAGTTCTGCATATAGTGCAACGCATATCTAAATAGATGCATGCACATGCTTCCGCCCCTGTGCTAATGCCTTGGCATGCATGCCGTGGGTCTTGGCCTGCATTTCTTGGCCATGCTGACTCAGGTCCTGGCGAAAACAAAGGGGACGCGTGTGCATCCATCTATTCCACAACATCAAAACCCTCCCACTGACGCACTAGCGATACAGACAGATCTCCCACTAATACACTACCGATACAGCCAGACCATACTGATACCATTCTTCCCAATCCTGTCCCGTATGGCGACTCCTACTCGCGAAGGCCAGTCGCCCCCACGCGCTGACCACACTTCCCCGTCAGATGAAGCCGAGCAGCAACGTAAACGCAAAAGGCAAGCTGAGTCCCCTACCAGGCAAAAATCCCTTAAGATCTCGAAATCGCTTCTCGCCCGCTTCCAGCAGATGCTGGACCCCGAAACCCTGTTGATGATTCAAGAAGTCGCGTCAGGCACCCGTGCAGTTCCCATCACCATAACGTCGCTCAGCCGGCTGGACACTGTATGCCAATCCTTCGGACTGGTGCATCCAGAGGCAACAGGGGGCCAGAGTGAATACTTCCTTGGCCCACCAATCCCCATTGTCGGCGCGCCTTCTGCCCTTGGTTCCCTACCGTCTCCCATGAACTGGGAAGTTGCTGAAGAGGACCTTGAGGATTGGCTGTATGAACGCCTGGAACCTCTCGGTATCGACTTCAAATCATACCTTGCAGACACGATTTCGCCTGCAGCCCTCTTGCCAAGATTCTCCTATATCTACTACCTCACCGTTAACCGCCAAAAAGAGGCATCCTGCCGGCCCATGGTCGATGTCATACTCCTAATGGCAATGTCGATTCTCACCGGTGTGGAGCGTGACTACCTCGCGAACTTTGTTCACATCCCACAAGTGAGTTCGACTGCGCGCCAGCGAAAATATACGCCAAATAAATTCCGCAGTCTGAAGCTGTCCTTTGAAGTGGATCTGGACTACCCTGACCCCATCGCCAATGCAGTCTATCGTGGCCGCATGGACTGGTGTATTGGTGTTAACATTGGCGGCAACACACCACACCAACCCAGCCTACCAGCACCAGATCCTGTTGTGCCTCCACAGACTCAGGGTTACCGCAACATCTTGACCGTGATTGAAGCCAAAGTACCAGAGTCGCTTTCACGAGCATCAGCTCAGGTGTTGGCATACATGGGGTGCTTGTATCGTATTCGTGAGCGAAACGGGCGGAGGAATGATCTATCTACCTATGGAGTCAGTACGGATGGATATAATTGGCAGTTTTTTCGAGTTTCCCCAATAACACTCGGTGCTGATTGTGAGATCAACACAGCTCCCCAGAAGCCTGCACGCGTGCAACAAAGCCCAATATACAACATCACACAAAAAGATAACCTGAAGATTGTTCTCTGCAACATCCTATTCATCATCCTCCGATCTTACGAGACACTTAGCCCTACCACATCGCCTGCAAAGCCTGGCGGACAACAACAAGGGCAGGATTGGGCTGGCGTGCGTGGGGAGGACGACGGATTGTGCTTGAAGCTTGCTAGGGACTCGGCAACATCAGCCAAGTTAAGGAGGGTTGTGGAGGGGGAGCTGCAAGACTTTGCGGCGGAGGACCAGGAGGGCACAGAGGATGAAGAGGAAGCGGACGGGAGAGACTGTGAGCAGTAGCATCAGCAGTTGACGTGTGGTCGAGGTTTCTAGTTTTAGTTCTTTGTTTTGTTTTGTTTTATTCTTTTTCAACGTATTACTCCTATGCGTACCACGCGCGTATGAGGAGGCCCCCACATTCATTTTAGCGCAATAAAGCAGGTATTATTCATTACTGATTAGATGGTTCCACCGAAGGTGATGAGGTTTGCACAATTACCTCTGGCATTCGATCTCATCTTCTGCTGCGCGACTAGCAAAGCTGCACCCGTGGCATGCGTTGCAGTTGGCGGCAGGATCGGATGAAGACTGTAGGGGGTGCATGTTTTGGCTAGCTCCCATATGGTTATCGCTTCTGGTGGGCTACCTCCTGAGCGAGGTGAGCCATCCAGTGTGACGTAGGTGCCGGTGCATTATGGTGTTTAATTGTGCATGTTTGATTCTTCGGCTCCATGTTTATGTTTTAGGGTAGCTGCCGCTGTTATTTGTGAGTAGAGTTTGACCGCTGAGGTCGCTTTGATCGTGGAGCGAGTGTCCCGATGTTAACTCTGAGTGCCAGCGTTGCAGCTTGCACATCAGCACACACTCTACAGGTATCAGGAATCCGGGACGTTTATAGGAGCGCGAGGCTGCCGCAGGGGGATTTGGCTGTCATTGAAGCATCCTCTGCGATCGAAATATATAGGTAACAAGGAAGGAATCGCAGGCGGAATCGCAGGCGGAATCGCAGCGGCAATCGCAGCGGGAAAAGCAGCGGGAAAAGCAGCGGGAATCACCCCCGAGAAACGTCAGAGGTCTTGTGAGTAATCTGACGCGCCTGTGTACCAGTTAATGTCCCCCAGTGCAGCTCGCTGGCAAACTCACCAACACGATAATGGCACCACCAGCCTATGCAGACTCTCTAATATTTGCCATGTGAAATGGCGCAGTCTGTGTGGGGATTCCTAGAAGGATCTGGTTGCAAGGTGTATTAGCCGTGACTTGATATGTAGCCTCGTTTCCACCCTTAGAAATGCCTATAGCCTACCTAGACTAATAATATGGGTGTTGTCAAATTACACCTGCAAGATGTCTCAGGAACAGATAATATGCCCCGGGATACTCTCACCTGCAAGAAGTCTCAGGAAGAGATAATATGCCCCGGGATACTCTCAGGTACCGTTCGTGATGGCGCTGGCTTCTGCCATATGTCTCAATGATGCTCGTGGATGCTGTCGAGTACGGTAGTTGTCACTGTGTTTGATGCCTAGAGGACGTGTGTGGAGCGATGCAAAACAGGCCTCGGTTGTGAAGAGAAAGATCGCAAGTCCTGGGACTGCTCAGCCTTCTCAATGGGCAGGCTAGGCCGGCCACAACCGCGGCCCGAAACGGCCTGGACGGTGTATAGTTCTGCCGGGGCCTAGCCTGAATAACCAGGCCGCACGAGTCTTGGCCTGGGCCGCCTGGACCGGCCTGCATGGTCTGGACAACAACTTGCGACATGAACAATAGATATGTGGTCTGACCGAGCACTACTGGACCACCCGATTTAGCAATGTATTGATTGCTTAAGTGAGCGACTGACTGTTGAAGGACGGTACGCATGACTGACTGTTGAACTGACGGTAGGCATGGCGCAGTGGTAAGTTCTTTACTTTACGGTTATGTTTATCTATTGAGGGCCCAAGTTCGAATCCCAGGGAGGCAAAAAGTGAATTGCCTTAATAACCTGGTAAGAGCGAGGGGGCAGGGTTGTCGGGTATCCATTCCTTAATGCTCCAGTTCACTGTATCTCCACCATAGCACAAGTCTACAACGAGGGCGACCTAAGAAGTAGTGTGTTGGCGCTCGGAGTACAGTGGACTGGGGTAACTCGTTTTGATATTTTTGATAATTAAATATTTTTTATATAAGTGTGCGCTTGCAACACTTTGTGTACACAACTGTTATTGTACTATTGGTCGCAGGTCATAGTATGAGGCCTAGGCCTAACTGGTCTTACATCATGAGAATAGGGAAGATAATAGATAAAATTCTCCTAGTAGTCTGAATAATATATATTCCATATTATAGGCAGAATTAAGACAAAGATAATTTATTCCACAGCCATTCCTTTCACCTCCAGTTGTTCCAACATAATCCGTACCTGTTCTATATCCTGAAATCCAGCTAGTCCACTATCTGCCTGCCAGGATTCCATGGATTGTCAATATCTATAATGGTGGTAGAAATAAAGTGTTGTAGTTCCTCTTTTTGACATGTGCGAGGGGTATGCTTGTTTTTCCAACAATTAAGTAAAGACTCGGGAGTGGATGTAGATGTTAACATAGTTGATGTGACTTATTTAGAAGTATTTTGCACTCCTTCATACCTATACTTTATTAGTATAGAATATAGAGGAATAGAGTATGAATATACTGTATCTTACAAATAAGCTTTACTTTGGACTTAGCTGCCAAAATCCAATCTGGGTGTTCAGCCCAAGGAACTTCAAAATGTGCAAACTTCATCCCAGGATGAAGACCAACTGCAGAATAGAGGACGGTATTAGAATCAGTCAAAGTATATTACTTATCGAGTTTTTGCCATGCAAGTTGAATTGAAATGACCAAGTTAGGAGTAGAGTTGCAGGCCGTATAGCTGTGTTTTGCTGTTTTGAGGTGCGCAAGAAGGTAGTCTATAGTAGGAAGCAAATCATATAGAGTACCATTACCTCGATGGCCTTCTAGCTCCAACATGCAATGATAACAAGGTTCCAACAATGTCATAATCTCCTATAGTTCTTTCCATTCATCTGGTCCACAAAAGGGATAGCTCCACCATATCGGCAAAGCAGAAGAACCCTCCTGCCCCTGCGGACACCCAGCCCAGGACGGAGAGCACCTAGTCTTCCAATGCCCCAAAACGGCGGGCCTCAGAGCAAAATTCCTCCCCCCCGACGCACACACATGGGAGGCCCTGGACGACCCCCACTGGACGATAACAGACGCCGGAGGCCCAGGGAAGGAACAAGAGAAGGAAGAAGGCACGGAGATCTTCTTCCAGGAATTATACTGGACAATGAAGGGAGGATAGCCTGAAGGACAGGCGACAGAATGAGGGGAAAAGAAGAAGGGAAGAGAAACTGACTGAGAAGGGGCGGTAAACAATAATGGGGGCAGGTTCACATTGACTTGTGGATGACCCACCGCCCAATCACCAGGGGAAGAGTGCCGAAGAGTGGGCGTGGCGGCGGAGGCCTAGTGTCAAAACTTGGGGAGGTCAGAGCCGCAGAGAGGACGCGGCGCGGGAAGGTCACGAATCCCCTTTGTCAAATCTCACAGGCCCACGGGGATCTCCCGGGCCTTGTCATCTATGTAGGTAGTGGCGGGACGTCAGATTAACTTGACGTTACCCTGAATCCTGCTGGATTTCC
>Ga0307518_10003447_pt1 | contig 11400 bp, 7 predicted proteins | sample 25_EM_MG_FD_203889 | JGI IMG/M metagenome (GOLD analysis project Ga0307518, IMG submission 203889) | Populus trichocarpa ectomycorrhiza microbial communities from riparian zone in the Pacific Northwest, United States - 25_EM | ecosystem: Host-associated > Plants > Roots > Unclassified | place... | reverse complement strand
CAATGGTTTCTGGCCAATCCATCTTCCATGAAACGTTAACCTCCGCCTCTTTTCGCCACTGGCCACGGCCAGGCACTACTGCATCTTGTATCCGACGTCTCTCTCTTTTTTCTCAAGAAATGAAGAAGAGAGATCAGATATAGATTTCTTGTGGGTGGATTATGGACAGCATTCTTCAAAAAATCTTTCTCTTAAAACTATTCCTCTCAAATAAATAAATAAATAAAACTCACTCTAATCCTCATGTTATGAATAAGAGAACAGGGACGAACGGGCACAAGTAAAATTGTAAATTATAACATCAACAACGAGAAGCAGACAAGGAGAGAGTAGAGAGTAGCTAGTTCAATTGACATCGGAGCGGTGGAGCGGTGGAGCATTTATGGTGACGTGAAGACAGGAACTAATTAAATCTCACACAGAGATATATGAGAGAAGCGGTGGACCACCACCGCCACCGTGACTATATTGCCGTTATATTGATTTCACTATTGATAATTTTATTTTACCAACCACTAATTATATAAACCAATATCCCCATGGCGGAATAGGTTGTGAGATATAAATCGATTCGTCTGGAATATGTGAAATATTTTCTTCTTGCTTTCAGGCGACCCGGAATGTGGCCATAAAACTAAACGGCATATTTTTCCTTCGCTCCAAGCATAAAATCCCGTCTTCCATTAAATAAATTAAATAAAAAAATAAGACCAGTCAGTCTCAATTCCATTACACCACGTCTTTCTGTCGGTCTGTTAAATTTTCTATTACACAGATTTACAGTTTTTTTTATAAAAAAAATGCTGTTTTATGGACCTTTAATATAATTCCCCAGTCAATCTTGTTTTTCGGAATGATAAAACACGAGAATCCCAAATGGGCTCCCAGCTACCCAGGCCCAGAAGTTCTTCCGGTCGAGACAGATGATAGTCAGCTACTTTCTCCGATCCCGAACTTCCAAATCCACCTTTTTTCCCATTTTCTGAAACTGAATTGCCAAGAGGCAGCTTTAAGGTATCTTTGGCCAAAAGTAGCTTTTCAGGGTTACATGGAGAGGATGGTAGACGACATTTTAACAGAGGGACGGGAATAAGGGATTGTTAAGGACACCAAATGCTTGGACAATACAAGTAAGCAAGCTGAAAAACCCTAGTAATGAAATGGAAAGATGATGAGTATGTATGAACAAATACGGGCAATAATTGAATGACACAAACAAATCTGCTAATAACTTGTATTGGTTTTGCTTTCTCTTAGCATTTAACGGAATTACAACAATCTGGATACAAGCAATAACTGAAAATACTACTTGAAACAATCTGGAATACGCTGGTTATATAAAACCACACAAAAATACATAAGAAAATACAGTTCTGCCTTCCGCTGGTACCCTTAGCAACATGTCAAAACAAAGTCACTTGGGTAAAATTGTGATCACCTGCCAAAGAATTACAGCTACTCAAGTGGAATGATCTGTCAAACTTTATATGGTTGAATGGGTGGATTTCCTTCAAGTATCAGGCACGGGGCCCAGTGAAAGCAGGATGAACTCAAGACTACCCTCACGATGAATTCATCTTATAGCAACTAGAATTTTCTAGCAGCAACCAAATTGTCGAACTGGTAACAATGGACATAGAAAAGAAGGTTCCAAGTTGCGATGACAATCTAACCCAAAATCTAAGGAACATTCATAACTTGGATGGACTGTAACATGTCCGATACAGCAATGACAAGGTCACCTGATTTGATCATTCCCCTAGCCTTGAGCAATGAGAAGGTTTTATTGAGGTTGCTCTCCATATCATCAGAGAAGCTCACACGGAAAGGTATCAGGCCCCACTGTAGGTTCAGGCGTCTCCTTACGGATTTTGTGCTTGTAAAGGCAAAGATTGGGCAATCAGGTCTGCAACGTGACAAGAGAGAAGCCATGTGGCCTGTCTTTGTGTAGACAAAAAGTGCATCTACTCCCAAATTGTTAGCTGCAAATTCACAAATCATAACTTACAATCCATGTAAAATTTAATGAACACACAAAACATGCAGGTACACAAACAAAAATAAAGTGGTCCATCAAAGAAGGACGAGAAGGGGAGGGGTGGTCTAGAATCTAATCACCAGAGAGGTTTGAGCACTCTGATAACCACCAACAATAAAGTAAGCAAGTCATGAGAGCCAGAGCAGGGGAAACAAAAAGGAAGGTGCTTAGTTGAACCAGCATAATATATTTAGATGACTTGAGACAATTTACAATGGTATCGTGACAATGTTCGGAGGAAAAAAGGCAACTCAGTTTATGGCAATAAACGAGAGAAGAAAAGAAAAAAAAGAAAACAATAACAATAGGTGATCATGCAGTAAAACATGGAAGAAAGATTTAAAACGATATTGAAAACATAATTATCCAAAATTACCCATCAAACATCCTTAAATTTGGAGTTTAGACCACTTCTGGAAGTGGCCCATCAATTAAGTACAACAGCAAGTTCTAAACTGCTGGTGTAATTTTGCAATCAAAATATAATGGATTCATTTTCTTCATTTTCCGCTTTTCTTTACCTTTGGTATTCATGTTCCCTGAAAAATGGTTTCTCAATGAATTTTTTTTGTTTTCAGAATTGAAAAACTGAAAATGTGTTGACCAGTTATTTTTTCCACTTATCCATGAGTTGATAAGTGGAAAACTGGCTTTCCAAACTGGAAAGAGAAGAAAAGAGAAACCCTTAAAGCATTTTAAAACATGGTTTCTGTGAAGTGCTTCATTTTTTAACTAGTTGAATCAGAGAATTTTGGCTGAGTAAAGCCTCTGATTCTGAAAATAGCACAGTTAATTGTGAAGGTCCATAAATTCAAGATATCTAGAAGTAAGGAACAACTTGCACATACCCATCTTGGCAGCAGAACTGCAGATCTCTTCTGAAATACTGTCAGAAAATGAGGATCCTACAGCAGGGAGTTCCATAGCTTCATAGCGTTTCTCTTCTCTCCACCACTTCTCAATTCTCACACTGACACTTCTCAGAACAGCCAGTGCCTTGTCAGGGTATTGGCCCATGGCTGACTCACCAGATAACATCAAAGCATCTGCCCTTTGCCTAACTGCTTCAGAAACATCAGCTACCTCTGCCCTGGTAGGTGTAGGGTATTCAATCATAGATTCAAGTAACTGGGAGGCAACAATAACTGGCTTATTTAGCTGCCTACAAATCTGAACAATCTTTTGTTGGGCTGACGGGACCTGTTCTAATGGTATCTGAGCACCGAGATCTCCTCTGGCTACCATTGCTCCATCTGATGCTTGAATGATCTCTTCCAAGTTCCTCAATGAGTCAATACTCTCTATTTTTGCAATGACAGCTATGTCACTACATCAGAATTAAAAATCACTTCAGCAGATTGTTTTAAGATGAGATTCAATCATGAGAGTGGAGAGCATTACATATATCAATTCAATAGGCTTACCTGTCACGAGACCGAGCAGCTATGTAGCTTTTAAGATGATTAATCACTTCAGCAGACTTGACAAATGATATCGCAATGAAGTCAACACCCTCTGCAATCCCAAAATCAATGTCCAACCAATCCTGGAAAATATATATATATATAAAACATGGGAATTAAAACAAATGAGCATTTTTATAATTTGCAGATAGAAAGGTGCAGTGGAGATGGGTGATGAGCAATAACTGGTAAATTGATGTCGTACACAAATCGCTAAAGATTTATGCAAACATAATTTTTGCTACACATGGTAGTCGCATTGGCATGCAACGGCTACAATTGAATTTTTTTACATTCAGGAGACCTGCAATTGGTTTATCAGAATGAACTCTACAACCCCTATTTATGAGGGAGCTTTCAACTCCAATTGTGAAAAATTGACCAGACTGCAGTTCTTCCAGGTGTTAAGTTCAAGATAGACTTCTGGAATAAGTTGACCTAGAAATGAATGCAACTCCCAACCCAAGGTTTTACTTAGATTATATATTAATTTTTTGTAATGCAAGTTATTTCAATAATATATGTGTAACAATTATTTTTGAAAGATGATGGTATCCTCTCCAACAAAGAAAGTACCAATATAAAGTGGATGGTGGGGGCATGGCAGAAAAGGATATTTCAGTATGAAAGTTCATTCACTCAATGAATCATATAATGGATAGGCCAAGAAAGTTATGTATACACCAAAAACATAAACACTGATGATTGACCATTTCCATTCAAAACCATATGGATTAGTTGACATGCCCTCCATTTGTGAAGTAATAGAATTTCTATCTTGAGAATCCATGAAAATGGACAAGCTTTAGTTATCAAGAAATTACTTGCAGCTTGAGGAAATGAACTAGCCATTTGACGGTGAGAACCAATAAGCCAGTATAGAGAGAGAGTACAAATGAAAGACACAAATTAATAATAGCAACAATGTTATTAATTCAAATTAATAAAAGCATATCTAGAATTCTAGTTCATAATTCAATAAGTGAGATAAGTGATTGAACATTTAAATCAATTAACTATGAAACACATTGAACTGTTATGAAAATTCTCAGCTCCTCTTTTTTGTATCTTCTTGTTAACATTTTTATGAAATTGAGTGAATTTCACATTCAAAAGAGAAAAAAGAACACCCTTGAATCCCGAAAACTTGAGCTGGATAACTAGTTAAGCACCTGAACACCTTTCAATCCCAAAAACTTGACCTGTATAACTAGTTAATCACCCGGACACCTTTGAATCCCGAAAACTTGATCTGGATAACTAGTTAAGCACCACCCCCAAAAAAAAACAAAAGAAAAAAGAAAAAAACCCGCAAAGATTTAAAGAATCTAGAACTTGGTAATCTGTCATATAGATCCAACCTTAATGAAAGGCAAACTCTCAGAGGTAGTGAAAGGCAACTTTCGCACTTGAAAAAAAAAAAGATACCAATTTCTATAACAGAGAAAAGATCGGAGGCGCCAACCTTTGAGGAAATTGTTGGGAGCATGGCATTACGTTCTCGTACTAGACTTCCATCCCTCCAGAAAGTCAAGTTAGCCCGTGGTAGCATCAATCCAGGATCAGTACACCTACACTTGACATCTGGACCAATTTTCTCTATCACCTCGAACCTCACCATTCCACCATCAACAAGAAGTTCATCCCCAACTTTCACATCTGTATCAAATCAATTGTTGGTTTGAATTAGGCTAAAGATTTATAGTTTCTTGCAAAACAAAGTAGGAGTAATATTTTCCTTCAAATAAGGATAGCATTACCCTCAGCAAAACCATCATAATTCACATTGATGGTGCGTTCTGGTCGGGGCAAATCGAACGCTCGCACACTAAAAGTCCATATTTCACCATCCTGCACACACACATCCAACAACTCAACGAATAGCTACCAAATTTTGATCTCAGTGCACATTTAAATAACACTAATAAGCAAATCATTTTGCAAAACATATAATAATCTAATGAATTAATGCTTCAATTGAATTCACAAAACATCCATAACAACAACATAATGTTAGTGAATTAGCCAAAATTGCAATGTTACCTCAGCTTTAGCAGAGGAAGCACCACCAAGATCGCCCATATGAATCTCACTGCCTTCAGTATCCATCATAATAGCAACAGCAAAACCTTTCTCTTCATTCAATCTCCTCACTCGCTCAATTACTCTCTTATGCCACTCACGCGTCCCATGACACATGTTAATTCGTGCTACATTCATGCCTCCAACAGCCAACGCCTGCAATTCCTCAAATCCACACGTCGCTGGTCCGATCGTGCACACCAGTTTCGTCCTCCTTGTGCTCCTGAACCCATTCTCCTTCAACTCCACCTCCGTCACCGCATCAACATCGATCGAGCTCGAGTCGGATAGGAATGATTGCGAAGGTGGCGTATCGTAGTCCTGTGGTGTAGAGGACAATATCTCGCCCGCTCCGGTTCCATTGTCGGAGATTAGGACTTGAGGAGGGGTCGTGGAGGAGTTGGGATCTGCTGACGTGGAGGCTTTGATTGAGATAAGTTTCGGAGAGAGGGTGGTGACCGGGAACCGGCGATTACAGGAGGGTTTAGGGAGAGATTGTTTGGAGAAAGTGAGGTTAGAGGGAGTGAAGAAGTGTAATGATTGAGACATGGTTACCGGGAAAATGTGAAGTCTGGTGATGACAGGGTGTGTTTGGGGATTGGTTAACGAGGAAGGAAGGGTTTTTTAAAGAGATGGAAAGGGGCGGATGTAACGAAGCGAGTGAAGTGAGAAAGAGCTTTGTAGATGTCGCCAAGTCTGGATGGAGACGTGGGATCGTTTGTTTCCAGCGGTAGGTGTTTGATGCAACGGCTAAATTAGGAGGGTAGGGAAAATGCTACGATGATTTTGGCTCGGGAGTTTGGTTACGTGGTTGCATTTGATTGGTTGTGTGGATGGGGTGATTCTTGGTACCACCTGGGATATTTTTGCGGGAAAAGAATTTTTTTTTTCATTATAATTTCCTTTTTTATCATTAAAAACCTTCATCCATTCCAAAACTTACTTAAAAAATAACATCATTTTGTAGAAGATTTAACGTCTTTTGTTGGATGATTCTAACTAGAATTTTTATTGAGAAATCAAAATTGTTTGATGATAAAATTAATGCAATAATAGTTTAAATAAGAACCAAGGATATCATAATAGTTTTGGAATATATTTAAAATCTATCTAAAAAAATATTTAATGTTTTGATTATATATTGTTTCTTTTTTATGTATGTTCTTATGATATTTGTGTTTTTAAAAAAAGTCTTAAACAATTCATCTAGTTTTGCAAAGAAAATATATTATTTAAGTTACATCTTGAATAATTATTTAAATTAATATAATTTCATTTACATTTTAATATAATAACTCATTATCAAATAATTTGATATGTATATTCTCAAATCATAACATAGCAAACGCAGCATAACATTTGCAATACTAGCACAACATATTCTCACGTGCTTTCCCTTTGAACTTCCCTTCGCAACGTTACAACAAAAATTAAATGGTATGAAAAGGTTGTTCAAGAGATGTTTTTTAGAAAATGTTTCTTTGATTTTTTTTTTTTTCCTAAGTTGACAGGTGACCCAAACATTTTAGATCTGGGATGTTATCAGATCCAAGCACTTTGTGAACATTTAAACCTATTTTTTTTCCTTTTACATTATTGTTTAGTGAATTTTATTATTTAATTTGTTGGTGTTAAAAATAATTTTTTTAAAAAAATACTACTTTGATGTATTTAAAAAACAACATTTACTACATTTTTAAACACCCCTTTCATTACATGGTGTCGCTTGTGAAGTCATCGATGCCAGTGCTAACACTATCAAATAATGGAGATTGTTAATTTATTTATATTAATTATTTCTAATTGAAAATTGTTTTTCATCACTAATTATTTGATTTCTGAGACTTGTTTTCAAATTTGGTGTTCTTCCTTGGAATTTTTATATGTTTTATTTTGAATTATTTTCTTAATTGATTTGTTTATTTTTTTTTTACAATTCCACTCATAAATATTTATTTTCATTTAATTTTTATGTGAAATTTGGTCCAACTTCTTTTCACTGCTATTGTATTTTTGAGATTTGTTTTCAAATTTGGTGTTCTTCCTTTGAATTTCTATTTGTTTTGAATTATTTTCTTAATTGATTTTTTTATATATAATTCCACTCGTGAGTATTTATTTTCATTTAATTTTTGTATGAAATTTGGTCCAACTTCTTTTAATTGCTATTTTTTAATCATTTATTTAATGGATTGGTTTTAATTTAGTCATAATTCTTTTAGTTGCTATTTTTATTTTTATCTTGTATTTTTTTTCTTTTAATTTCATTCCTCGATGTTTGTTTGGCGAAAAATCTGGTTTTTTTTGTTTTCCCAGCTTTACATTTGATAGGGTCATATTGGTCTCATAACCTGGATCATAGATCTAAAAGATTAACCCAAGTTTACTTTCATGTTTTTTAATATTTTTTTACCATTATTTTTAAGCTTTTCTATTTGTAGCATCATCTTAGTCTCGTGTTCTAGGTCATATGTTTTAATTCGTTAACCCTGGTTCACTGTCGGATTTACTAGATGCTTTTTTTATTATCTTGTTTTGGCTTTGACAAGTTTTTCAAATTTATATTTTAAAATTGGTTTATGATAAATTTCTTGACAGGACCTAGATCTAAGTTTTTATAGGTTGCGAGCTTTTTAAAATTTAATCGTGTTTAAAATGTTTGTCGTTTACTTGGTTTTTACATATGTTTTCAATTTTACTCTTTATGATTTTTTTTATCTTTAAAATTTGATCCTTATTTTTTTAATTTTATTTATTGCTTTTGCAAAAAAATTATTAATATTTTTCCGGTGACTTCATCCTTTTAAATTAAATTGGTTGAGAATTATGCTTCTTGATTGAATTTGGATAAAAATTTTGGTTTGCTTTCAACATCCTTTTTTCTATTTCACCCCCTGTAATTTTTAAATTTTTAAATAATCTATCATATTATAAATGATTTCAATTTCACCCCTGTAATTTTGTAATCTTTCAAGTTTGGTCCCGATTATTTTAATTGCAATTGTTTTTTAGGGATAATCTTATTTTTTTTTAAAATTTCATCTTTATTGAGTTTTTTCTTGTTAGATTTTAGGTCCATTTTTTTTGTTACTTCTTTTCCTTTGCAAGTTTTTGTTGTTAGTCTTTTTTTCAACAATTTCATCATTCAAGATTAAATTGGATAACATTTAATTTTTTTTGATTGAACTCATGTTCATGATCTAACAAGTTGCAAGTTTTTTAAATTATGTTAGGTTTAGAAGGTTTGCCTGAGATTTTTTTGTTTTTTTTCTTTTCTTTTTTTAAAGCTATTTTTTTAAAGAATTTGATTATTTTTTATGTTTTTTTTTAGTTAAGTTAGTATTGAATTGTTTAATAATTGAGATACACTCTATGTTTCTATCTTCTTTTTTTGTCATTATTGTTTGATTAATTTATTTATTATTGTTTTTTTGGTATTATTTAAATTGCTACTTTAATGAGACTTAATTTTTTTTTTTACCTGTTACTTTTTTTTATATAAAAAAAATTATTATTCCACCTGCGGCCAAGGACGTACAGCATGTCTAGATGGTGCCTATTTAAAGTGTTTCAACACCACACACCCCTGCATGGAATACAAGTGTCATTCATGTCCAGTACTACTTGTGACGTGGGTACTTTGTAATTCTTATAACATGACACAACTCAACCATCCTAGCTAGTCCAGATTCAGTACTTTGCTGTCTTGTTTTGCTGGACTAATATCTGTCTCAACGGAGAAAAATGTCCGCTTCGGTGTCTGCAATATCATCCAACCTCGTGAAGAAAGCCATCCCATTTTCTACACCAAACTCGGCCGTAGTAAGAACTTTAAATAGAAAGATTATCAAGAGCCATGTTTATGGAAAACCAGGCCTTATCTCGCTTGTATGTCGATTACTAGTCCATAACCAATCTAATATTCCGCCTGAGATTCCAGGCAAGAACCCACTAGAATTTCTGAGAAGGTACTCTAATAATAACGATCCGCCTTCAGTTCCACCAGAAGTACCAGAACTTCCAAGCAGTCCTGAGATCGAGACTAGTCCATCAGATGAAGGACACATAAGACCTCCAAGGATTCCAGAGGTGCCTAATACCGGACCTGACTTCCCTGTTCCAGTACCGTTACCAACGCCTCCTGACGTTCCCGGGGACACCTTGGCCTCCGCCTCCAAATCGACTGCCCCCCGAGTTGCCGCCTGATATTATACCACCCCCTGCTCCCCCGCCACCTGATATTAACCCTCCACTGGATACGACAGATATTAAACCACCACCTGGGCCGTATGTAGTCTAATGAAATGGTGGTCCTTGGAAAATTATATCTTTGTTAGTTGATATATATAGTTATGATTTCTTTTCTCTCAGTTTCCAATCTTGGAATTTTAAGTCCAAGAAGATGTTAAAGCATGCATGCCTCTACAATCCTTGTTTTGGCTGTGCAACCGATCTCTTAACTCTCTAATCTCTATAAGTGATGCTGTGCTAAATTTGTCAAGTTATGTTTGGAACTTTCTGCTATAAGAGCTCGACAGGAACGCATATGGAGTTGGGAGCTAATTATAAATTAGTCCTTGTAGTTTATGAAAATGAATTAATTAGTCCTATTATGAGAAGTTATTTGATAAAACCCACCTCCATCCACATCGCGCCAACAACAGTGCCGCCTCTAAACTTGTAGTTTATTTTATTTTTAACAACAGAGTAATGTCATGTGCTCTTTAATCTTAGGGGTAAAGACCGTCGTGTTCCGTTCTTGGTCATTAGGATTTAATTTTCAAATTAGGGTGTGAAAACAAAATTCTCATGAATTTTATAGCATTGAATAAATAGTTTTTTTTTTTTTTTTACCGGACTGTAAAAGATAGCTTGAGGTTATCCTATCCATGGAAAAAAAAAATATGATTTTTTGCTTATATACCCATTTTGGTTCTAATTATGAGAATTTCTCTCATTCATTCTACATGCTAGGCAGTCACGTCAAACCCAGAGGAATAAAAGGTGATGGCTCGTTTCGTGTAATTGACTCGTTCATCATGAAGACATTTTTATCCGGGAAATTTTACGATGCTCTGTAAAAAACTGGGAAAATCTTGTTCTGTAACTTCAATTTTTCTGTATAAAAATGTAGATAGTTTATCCATTAATTTTCTAAACAAATTCTTCAAATGATTCATGTTATATTATATTATATGCATGTATTTTTTTTGGATTTGAGGAAACCACACCCTCTAAAAGCATATTTTATAAGTTTAGATGAACGAATAAAATTTCGGCTGTTCTAGATGATAGTAAAGAGTTTAAGATCTGTATAGTAGATCTCGAGTTCGAGTCAGAATATATGAATGTAACTTACTTGAAATCTCTTATAGCATGAAGATGATATAATAATATCAATGGAAAAAATTCAGAACATATTAGCCCTCGAGTTTCTTAGCTAAAACTCGACCAGCGACTTTATAACACACAACATAGAGAGTACGAATAAATTTAGCCAGTGGAACTTTTATTTTTCCTTTTCTAAAATAAATTCAAATAAAAAGCGTATGCTGATTGAATTTTAAGTGAAAGCAGTCTTGTATTTTTCACTAGTTTAATTAAGCTCTAAGTGATCGTTTTTTTTTTTAAAAAAATAATAGACTTAATTAGCTGTGTATTTTTCCTTTAAACATGATCACCGTTCAAAAAAACAAATTTGAAGTTTTATATATATATATAAAATGAACAAAAGGATGATTGAAGTACATTCATTTAGTGTGGTATTTTTTTAAAATATTTTTTATTTAAAAATATATTAAAATAATTTTTATTTAT
>Ga0307518_10003446_pt1 | contig 11400 bp, 18 predicted proteins | sample 25_EM_MG_FD_203889 | JGI IMG/M metagenome (GOLD analysis project Ga0307518, IMG submission 203889) | Populus trichocarpa ectomycorrhiza microbial communities from riparian zone in the Pacific Northwest, United States - 25_EM | ecosystem: Host-associated > Plants > Roots > Unclassified | place... | reverse complement strand
CATAGTAAAAGTGTGCCAAAAGTGTAGTCAAAGTGTAGTAAAAAGTGTAATAAAAGTGTACCAAAAGGTGTAGTAAAAAGTGTAGTGTCAATTAGGAAGTGTTGTGTTGTGTTTGTGTTGTAGTGTTAATTACCAAAAATGCGGAGTAGTTGTGTTGTGTTTGTGTTGTAGTGGATGTGTTGTGTTATGTTTGTGTTGTAGTTGACTGTCAAGTCCGGATGGAAACGGACGAAGGAAGAGAGCAGAGGGCTGGACAAGAGGTTAGTCTGGCCGGAGTTGGTGACTGCGTGGATTCAACAACTAAGGATAACGAGCGTTGATCCCTTGCATAGGTTCCGGTCAAGAGGGGTAGACGGAGACAGAGACGGAGACGGACAAGAACAGGAGTAGATGACTATGGTTGATTTCAGACTGAGGAGTACAGGACGGAGTACAGGGTACTTATACTATGGAGAACTAGGGACGAGTATTTACGGTGACAAGTAAACATCCTAAAGGGCGGACAAGGGACGACCAGAGTTGGGACTAGGTCAGGTCCGATGAAAATAAGTAAGGTCCGGGGAAAATACTACAAGGTAGAAGATACAAACGGAGCACGGAGAACTCACGGTACAACAGGGTGGATGGGGAAGTGTGGTAACGACTGGATTGAGTCTAATGCAAAGGGTCGCACTTAGCGGAAGGGTATGTGCGCGTCCAGGTCCGGAGTAATGCGCAGAGGTCCGGAGTTGAGCTACAGTGCTGCGATGCGACCGGAGTAACCGGATAAGAGTCCGGAGTTGGACATGGTCTTGACATTGACTACCAAAATGTGTAGTACCAATTGTTTTGTAGTGCTGTGAGAGTAAATTGCTGGAGAACTAGGGCTTTCTGGGGCTTCTGGGATGCTGTAGTCTACTGTGGGAACATTACAAACTCTGTGGAAATCTGTCATACTCTGGCACATTTTTGTGGATTTGCTGATGATGGACATGCAGCATTGATGCCTTTCTCAAGCTGGGGCTGTGTTAATACATGCCACATTGATTATTCCCCGAGAGACGGCAGTGCTAGATGAGCCAGCACTGGTGGGCTGCTCACTTTGAAATCACTCTCTTCTATAACTAAGGCTCCCTAGCAAATATGTCAGATCACATGTCACAGGATAGAAACATTCCAAAATAAGGCGACTGCAAAGCCCAACCATAATGCTGATCCAAGATCCCTTATTATTGTGATGGGACAATGCAGTGTGACAGTGTCAAGACCATGTCCAACTCCGGACTCTTATCCGGTTACTCCGGACTCATCGCAGCACTGTAACTCAACTCCGGTCCTCTGCGCATCACTCCAGTCCCGGACGCGCACATATCCTTCCGCTAAGTGTGACCCTTTGCATTAGACTCAATCCAGTCATTACCACACTTCCCTGTCTACCCTGTTGTACCGTGAGTTCTCCGTGCCCAGTTTATATCTTCTACCTTGTAGTATTTTCTCCGGACCTTACTTATTTTCGTCAGACCTGACCTAGTCCCAACTCTGGTTGTTTCTTGTCCGCCCTTTGGGCTGTTTACTTGTCACCGTAAATACTTGACCCTAGTCCTCCTTAGTATAAGTACCCTGTACTCCGTCCTGTACTCCTCAGTCTGAAATCAACCATAGTCTCTACTCCTGATCTTGTCCGTCTCCGTCTCCGTCTCTGTCTCCCCTTCTTGACCGGAACCTACGCAAGGGATCAACGCTCGTTGTCCTTAGTCGTTGAATCCAAACGGTCGCCAACTCTGGCTGGACTAATCTCAATCTCTTGTCCAGCCCTCTGCCCTCTCCCTTCATCCATTTCCGTCTGGAACTGACCGGACCCCCTACCGGAGTAGACCCGGACTTGACAGACAGCCAATCACAAGCAATAGAAACGCGGCCATCTGTCAAGTCCAGGTCTATCCGGTAAGGGGTCCGGTCAAGTCTGGACGAAAACAGACAAGGGCAGAGGTCAGAGGATTGGGCAGAGGTTAGCCCGGGCCGGAGTTGCAACCGATTGGATTCAACGACAAGGACAATGAGTGTTGATCCCTTGTGTAGGTTCCAGTCAGGTGGAGATGGAGACGGAGACAGACAAGGGGACAGGAGTAGTAACTTAGATGATTTCAGACTGAGGTATACAGAATAAACTACAGAGTACTTATACTAAGTAGAAACTAGGGTCGAGTACATACGGTGACAAGTAAACAACCTAATAGTGGACAAGGAATGACCGGAGTTAGGACTAGGTCAGGTCCGGTGAAAATGCTACAAGGTATAGGATATATCGAGTTCATGGAGAACTCATGTCAAGGCAGGGTAGATGGCGAGGTGTGGTAACAAGCGAATGGAGCATAGACCAAGGGATGTACTTAACAGAAAGGTATCAGCGCAAGCACGACCGGAGTTGAGCTGCAGAGCTGCGATGCAACCGGAGTAACCGGATAAGACCCGGAGTTGGACATGGTCATAACAGGTAGAGCCAGTGGGGAACAATGCAGTGGCAGGCCCATCAGGGGTAAAGGAGATGGAAGGGCAAAGCAGTCATGGCCAAGTAGGTGAGCCCATGGAAACTGAGGACTCACAAGCAGTGCCAGCAGAGAGCCATCCCATTGAGGACAATGAGGTGCCTAGGGGCCACAGTCGCAGCTGCAAGCCAAGGAAGCATGCCCAATTGGTCGCGACGATCAACAGTGACGGTGACGATGAACCAGGCTCATCGGAACCACGACCAAAGAGACCAAGGCCAAACGTTCGCAACATGCAGAAGCCAGAGCAAGGCTATGAGTGGGTGGATGACAAGGATCGCTGCATCAAGTGTGTACAGTGAGATCGACGGTGTGTGGTGAACCCAGGCTGTGCTTGCTGGCAATGTTGCTGCAGCAAGGTTGGATGCAGCATGATGACAGCAGTCAGAGCAAGGTCAAGGTCACAGTCACAAGCCCCAAGGAAACCTGCACCACATCAGCACTCACCATCTGCGCCTTCAACACTCAACCCTGGAAAGTCACAGTGTTCAAAACGCCAACACCAGACCCTGGCACCAGCCAATCCACCCACGAAACAGAGTAAGTCGTTCATTATTCAAACCATTTAATATTATTTCTATCCATATTCCATCCAGTTTTTGATGGGGTACTAATCAATACTCCAGCATGGCTAGGGAAGACATCAAGGATGGCAAGTCCATCATCAACGGCCACTGGCAGTGGCATGAACCCTCCCACAACACCAGGAGACAGTACAAATACATTGAATGTACAAGATCTCAAGGAGGAGGTTGTCCGTTTGAGGGAAAAGCAGGCTGAAATGGAATGAAAGGTGGACGAAGCAGATGCCTACATGGTCACAAGGCAGAATGTTTCACCAAGTATGCTCCCAATTTCATTTCAGGTGCAGGCCACGTTGATGGTGAAATTATGGAGACCCTCTGGTCCTCTCATAACATCATTTTGCCATCGGCCCGGGGAATGGCAATGCCGCACAGACAGGAGCTACTTGATTTTCAAATGAATGACAACAACTTCTTAAAGATGGTGCAGATGTGTGAGTGGTATCACAATATCTTGCAGATTTTGGGTGAAGTATGCTGACGACATATTGCACAGCCATCTCCCTGAAAAGAAATTGAAGAATGCTCAAGAGGCACTGATGTCCGCGGAAGGAGCATTTGCAGAGCTTGACACAAGGGTTCCAGTTGAGTTGCATGAGCTTTGGGCACAGCAAGAAAAATCGGCTTTGGAGAATAGGGCTACTGATCCAAAATCAATGGACATATTTGAGGTGCAGCTGGAAAAAGGTATTTACTTGCTTGGCTGATTTCAAACCAATTTCATGTATTATAATGACAGCTCAAACAACTAAGTTGATCGAAATGGATATTATAACTAATCAGGGACTGGATGGTCGTATGCGTGGGGCAGCAACATGGATGGCAAGGGTATTGAAAGCCAAAGAATCACAAATTATTTTGGCCATAGATGTCTGCCACATTCATGCAAGGGCGACAGAAACACAAAGGTTGTCTATTGCCCGCCGGCAGGACTGCCTGCAGATGCAAATTGATCGGCTCTGTGAATCAGCTTCCCAATTTCTAGGCGAAGATTGGAATGAGGACATCTCGGATAATCTCATTTCCACAACGGACATCGATGAAGGTGATGGTGAAGATGTATTTTCAGACACATTCCACCCACAAGATCCCAACTACTCGGATGCTGTGGTACTGCCCTTGCCATCGTACCTGGGGATGCAGCAAGCCAATAGGTTGGGGCTTTTAACCATGGTGGATCAGGAGTTACGATTGAGGGAAGGTCAGGCCAACGATGCTCTACATGAACTAAGGGTTTTGCTGGCACACAAGGCAGTCATCTTCCAGACTGATGTCAGACATGCCAGGACATACAATATGACTACGAGGGCCTGGGGGAAGGTGGGTAGTGCCGATGTGAAAGTGCAGCGGCATGCGGCAATATATCGTCGGTGCCGGAAACAAATGATAGCATTGAATGCAAGCGGCAACACATTGAACCGATACAAAATGTTGAGGAAAGAAGACCTAAAGATCAGTGCAACCATTGCCGACCCAAATGCAAGGGGTCATAGGGATGACACTTTGGCCTGGTTTTGGACAATGGATGTGCCGTGGGATACAGAGGTCAATGATTGGATGTCTGAATGTAAGATGATTGCTCCTCATGTTAACACCGGCTGACATGTATAGTTTACCAGGTGCATTGGTTGAGGGCAAAAGCATTGCGAGACAGGTGGGACGAAGAGGTAAAACTATTGACATGTGAAGCCACCTGGACAAGACAATTTCTTTCATATAGGGAAACACTTTGGAGAGATCAAAAGGAGGAGGCTAATATGAGTGGAGAGATGGGGAGAGCATGCTATGCAGCAAAGCAATGTCAAATGTATGGTAGACTTGGTTGTGTATGATTGGCATTGACCATCAGAAATACCGCTATATGGTATGCAAAGAGGACATATTTGAAATGGATCATCAAGTGGCTGTTAGTGGAAAAAACAAGGTGCAACTGCAAGGTATTTATGGGGTGCATACCTTGGAATGAATGGATGATGGAATGGGAGGGTCATGGACAGTGGCACATAGATTCGCTGGTAGCCGGAATGGAAAAGCCATGCACCAGCAGCAATTGAATGCCATGCATGCACACCCTTCAGCCAATATGTAAATATAAATCTGCCAAGGGAAGAGGTACAATCATGGGCCTACCGGCCATGGTCCTCATAGTTCCACGACTGCTGGCATTAATAACAATCAACTACCACAGCTAGAAACCATTGTGTGCCAGTGCAACAGCTAGCTATAACCTATGTGCCATAGTTCACTGCATCAATCATGCTGTTGTGTAGCGGCGTGTCAGGATGCTTCCAGCAGCGTGTGCCACAATGATGATGATGCTGAATTGTTGATTGTGCTGAAATGTTGACTGTGCCGGAATGATGAATGTGCCGAACGGTTGATTGTGCTGCAATATTGAGCCAGAATGGTGATTGTGCCTAATTGTTGATTGTGCCGCAGTGTTGAATCTGCCATAATGTTGACTGTGCTGGAAGGTTGACTCTGCCGCAGTCAACACTGCAGCAGAGTCAACACTGCAGCACAATCAACCCTCCAGCACAGGCAACATTGCGGCAGAGTCAGCACTGTGGCACAATCAACCCTCCGGCACAGTCAACATTACGGCAGATTCAACACTGCGGCACAATCAACAATTTGGCACAATCACCATTCTGGCTCAACATTGCAGTGGAGTTAACCCTGTGGCACAATCAACCATTCAGCACATTCATCATTCCGGCACAATCAACAATTCGGCACTATCATCATTGTGGCACACATTGCTGGAAGCATCCTGACACACCACTGCACAACAGCATGATTGATGCTAGATTAGTTCACTCTGCCAGAATTATAATTGTGCCGAACTGTTGAATCTGCCAGAATAATAAATGTGCTGCACAGTTATGTGTGCTGGAGTACACGATGTTCACTCCATGGATGCCATTGCCATTGAGGCACCGCATGCCCTCACTCAGACAGAACCAGCAGAGCAAGAGAGATGTGATCACAGCTATTTCCACAGGCGGTCAATGCAGATCAAGTTGGAACCGACTGTCAACACTGAAAATGATGAGAAGCTCGCACGAGCTGCATCAGCCTTGAGGGGAAACTGTTGCAAATGAGTGGTCCATATGCACACACCTGCAGAAGGAAGAAAAGTAGCTGGGGAGGAAGAGAAGTGTACACAGTGCAAGGAGAGAGATTTACTGTGTGCTGTCCAGGTCAAACACTCGACCTGGTTTCGCAGTAAGTCTCTCTCTTTGCACTGTGTACACTTGTTTTCCTTCCCAGCTACTTTTCTTCCTTCTGCAGGTGTGTGCATACATCAGGAAATTGGTGAGGGAAAGATAATCCATTATAACCACCGGAGGGGGTTGACACTGGATGATAATCCTAGATAAACCATTATCTGTTATTGTCAAACCCCCTCCAGTGATTATAATGGATTATCCTTCCCTCACCAATTTCCTGATGTATGGACCACTCATCGGCAACAGTTTCTCCTCAAGGCTGATGCAACTTGTGTGAGCTTCTCATCATTTTCAGTGTTGACAGTCGGTTCCAACTTGATGCACATTGCCTGCCCGCAGGAATAGCTGTGGTCACATCTTTCTTGCTCTGACGGTCATGTCTGAGTGAGGGCAGTGCTGGAATGTCAATCCTGCCAGAGTGTTGACTGCCTCATTGTTGAATGTGCCGCAGTTTTGATAGTGCCAGTGTGTTGACTGCTGGAATGTTGATCCTCTCAGAGTGTTGACTGTGCCACATTGTTCATTGTGCCTGAGTGTTGACTGTGCCAGAGTGATGAATGTGCTGGAATGATGAATGTGCCAGAATGATGAATATGCCGGAATGATGAATGTGCCACCCTATTGAACATGCGTCACCTTTCAATGTGTCGCACCATACACTTGACCATGCCAGATTATTGTGACCATGCCGGAATCATGAATTTGCCGTCCCTTGAATGTGCCACATGTGGCACACAGTGCAGCCCCACATCTCATCAGCACAACACACCTTTGGATAGTATCTACACTACAAACTACTTCCAACAAATTGGGACTACAAACCATCAGAACTAAATTTTAGTACAACAAACAATCATATCAGGAAGCTAATTATTCAATGCTCCACCAGTGCATTGTGGACATTATCTGGCGTCACCCAATCAAGAGGCCGTGGCACCCTCAACCAATGGTGAATATTATCCCTCATATAATACGCCAAACAGCACCTTGCTCCATCAACCTCATTGACACCATGCTGAAAGAGCCAGCTGGAAAATGCAACAGCAGTGCCGGGATTGTACAATACCTGAATCCCAAGACTGGGAATGTCCAGTGCACAATCATCATAATTACCGACACTGACTAGCACGTCATACCAATCTGCTCGAGAGTGTGGGTCCCTGTGGAGGGGGGTACTTTGATTGACAATTAGCAAGATATTGGTGAAGACAGTAGACCAATGTGAAAGTACCACGAGCATTCCAGGATCATGGTCAGTGGCCCAGTTGGTCAAGTGTTCCATGGCAAGGTGGCCAGCATTGTATAGAGGCAGATGAATAATAGAAAGAACACCTGAAAGTATGGCCGACGGAAGACATATATCCTTGCTCCATTGATAGCCAGTAGGACCAGCCAATGCCTTGGACACCCCTGGAATATCATTGGGGGTCTAGCAGAAGATCAAACAAGTGCATCATCAAATGAAGAAAGTACTTACAGAATGGCCAAGCATGTGCTGCCAGAGAGAATTCCAAGCACCCGAAAATATCCATGTCATCCTTGAAATACTGGTGTGTTGTACACCATGATTGGTTAGTAATACTCTCTTCCAGTGGATCTGCAAGTGGATCAATGGATGCCATGATGTGCTCCTAGAAACAAAGGCCTCAACAGTGGACAATGGGAGTGGAATGATACCATACTTGGATGCAGGGAGCTAGAGCTCCAGGAAGATACCACAATGCAATTGTGTCACCATCTCCCAGAATAATGGTGGGCTGGGAAAGGGTTCCACTCAGAGAGGAAGGATGTCTACAGAGGACCCTAATCTCCTGTTGCTCATTTGTGCCGGATTGCATCGGTCTGAGGGTTTTGGACAACCTAATCAAGTCAATGCCACACGAAACTGAAGTGGATATCAAGGATTCCAGGATAATTCAACTATACAAGAATTGGCTCACTCCGATTATGGTATGCCTGTGTGATGGTGGATACAATTTGGTTCATGGCCACAGTTGCATCCACCAGCAGGGAAAGAAGTGTTTCCGGTGTGGGGGAATTTAAGTCTGGGAATGCTTCATTCAGGAAGCGGTGCCGCATATATGATGCCATCATGTCAGACAAAGTATAATTGGATGGCACGGCATTTGCACCAGCCATTGGACACAGGACAACTTTTGACAATGTGGGGAGTAAAGATTTTAGTGGGAGATGTGCGGCAACCTGTGGACATCCCTGTTTGCAAATGGCAATGCAACACATTCCATTCTCGGCTAGATCTGCTAAACAAGGCTGATCGGCGATTGGCCGGTGTGAAACAACACATGCCCAGTTTCACAATGTGGTAATTATTCCTCAGGTGACATGTGGACTGTGAGAACATTGATTACCTGAATGTTATAAGGCTTAGGGCGAATCGGCCATCACATCATCAATCATGAATACCACATCCGAACTGTGCGAAACCTGCAAACTGTCCATGGTATTGCAATACATTGGAGTCTGCTTTCAACGGATGGTGCACACGGTTCAACAACAGCCTGAGGGGATGCTGGCCACAGCTGAATGGTATGCAAACATACAAATGGAAGTGGTAAGTGGAGAATGATTACATTTGATTAACACACTCATGAGCCCCCAGGCAAATTTAGAACGTGTGCTTGCCGCATGCCAGGCTATGGGTGTGAAGATGATATTGCCAATGATGGCGAGCAGGGTGCACAGAATGGTAGTATTAGAAAATCTGCTGCCAGCAAGACTGTACGCCGCAATGCAACAGTTGAACGTCTATCATGCAAAGGCCGCCGAAGTCCAGGTTCCAAGTATGCTGCAAGTGACAAACTTGTGGCGGGTAAATGGCCATGGCCCATGTGTGGCAGGGTACAGCACGTGGCCACTGCAGGACATATCAGAGGCAGAGGCATTCTTTCCGCTGGACCTGGTATGCTCCCTTATTTGTGTTGTGTTAGATACTAAAGCTTTGCCAAGGTTGCTGATAGAAAGGTCACCATTCTACTCACCGTTGGGTATACCTCGGACGAGGCCTTGTCCAATGCACAGTACTTCTGTGACAATATCTTGCAGAGCTCGGAAAATGCCCTGAAATATCATATGGAGGTGATGCAGCATTGTGCCAAAAGGATGGAGGACATTGAGATGCTAACCCAGGTGCCAAATGCATTGCGGCAGAAATGGGAGGAGTCTTTGGATCACCGCTGTAGGTAAACATTGAATGAATACCTACATATATGTTCACAACCATAATTGGTTAATCAAATATCAGCCATAGCAGCACATGTGATATAATGTTGCTGGCCAAAGTCTGAGCTGCGGCTGCAACACCTGGCCAGGTTAACAATAAGGCAGAAATCATACAGGGAACACATCAGCATGAATGGGAATAGCACATTTCTGGGTGGAGGTGTCATCCACATCTTCCAATACAATGGGTGCCGCAAGTTGATACTTTATGCTGGTTGTCAAGTTCGCGGCTGTGATGGCTGTAACCAATCATGGCCGGGCGGCAGTGGTGGCTGCCACTATGACATGTACAGCCATGGTATCACGGCAAAAGGACAGTATGCCACAGCAATGCAGCCAGAGAACCAGGGATCCGCTGCTGCCGAAGGACTGTTAGCAGCATGGCAGCCAAATCAGCAGGGTATCCATGGAATTGTGGCCAAGGGGCTAGAAGTAGCAGAGTAGGCCCCACCTCCTGCAGTTCCCAAGGCATGCTGCTAAAGTGGTGTCACACAATGTGTCAAGCCCCATATGATGGTGTCCCATGATTACATAACAGCCCCAGGTGCTGTATCATCTATAAGAGCAGGAGGCCCTGGATACAGTGTTCTCTATTCTATTATAGAGCCCAACAAATAGGAGTGAGTAGGAGGGCTGCAGTGCCAGTGTCCTGTGCTTTGCATCAGGCCCTAAATATGGTTTGCCGTTTCTGCTGGCAGGCCAGAGGAATAGTGTGTTTCGGGCTTTGATCAGGCCGTAACAACAGAGTCCCTTTCTTACCAAAGGGCCACAGAACTATTGTCCCTTGCATTCCAATGGGCTGTGCGGAGACTGTACCTTTAAGGGGTGCTAGCCACAGGTGTGGTGTCCCATAACTGTGGGCAAGCCCTGGAGACAGTGTCATTTATAGTAGTCAGTGCGCCCAAGCCATGAATGGGGTGTCCCAGAGGATTAAACAAGCCCTCAATGTGGGAACAACTATATTGTTGGGCAGGCCTGTGAATAGGCTTCCCATCGAGTGTGATGGGCCACAAAGTTGATCTCCCTGTATACCCATCAGGCCCTAGATACTATGTCCTCTATATAGATGTATCACCGTGCATATAGTGTTAACTAACTACCGTTAGGCCAAGATCTGGCCCAAGGAACCACTGGCACTAAATTGATGCAGCAATAGATGCGGCCGACACATAACACCCGGCACTGCATATCAGCAGCACAACGTCTCATTGGCACAATATCTTGTTGAACATGCCAGAGTGTTGACTTTGCTGCACTGTTGACCATGCTGCAATGCTGATGGACTGGCTCACTATGGTGTTATTGCTGCTGTCAGATTTCCACCATACTGCCTCTATTGCGTACTGGCTCACTTATTCTATTGGTATGCTACTCCTCTCAGCCCGAGTATTTTCATGATGACACCCATTTGTCTGGCTTAAGATTTTCACCCTACCCCATGATGACAACAGAGCCATGAGCCCGCTGTTGTCACTTGGTGACAATGCTGTTGGGGGCTGACCCCTGTGATACAGAAAAGCTCTAGTCACAAGCCTCACTTCCGCCAGCCCATATAGCACAGCCGATTGTCATTGTCTGCTGACCGTATAACACGGCATACCCAGGTGCACCGTGCATGGGCTCAGTCCTTGGGAGCCTTGCCAGACCTCCAGAAGCCCCTGGGTCGAATGCACCTCATCTGAGGTAGCAGCCCACATAATGCACCTGCATTGTCCCATACAACACGGACAGACGAAGCTGACAATTGGCCGTGCTACATGACCAGCTGAGATAGGGCCCAGCCATGGTGCATCCCCATGTCATACGAGTGGGCTAATG
>Ga0307518_10003445_pt1 | contig 11401 bp, 4 predicted proteins | sample 25_EM_MG_FD_203889 | JGI IMG/M metagenome (GOLD analysis project Ga0307518, IMG submission 203889) | Populus trichocarpa ectomycorrhiza microbial communities from riparian zone in the Pacific Northwest, United States - 25_EM | ecosystem: Host-associated > Plants > Roots > Unclassified | place... | reverse complement strand
TGAATTCCGGGAAACAAACATGTGAAGAAAATCCTAATGTAAGCTAAAACACGAGTTTTATTTCTTGATATGATGGTAAACTAGTAGTTAGAAGTCTTGTCATTAACAAAAAAATCTGATGGGATCATTTAGATTTTCTCGGTAGCTTATAACCTCCTAATCTTTAGCCTTGATATCTTAACATGAAAGCTTTCTATTGAGATACAAAAACACATGACAAGGGACATTTTTTGGGAACGTCTTGGATTTTGGAATTTTCCTAAAGGACTTCTTTAGCCTTAATAAACTATCTTAGATTATTAATAAAAAAAAACTTAATGAGGACGAACTCTTTAGTTTTGTTTTATGTATGATGAATAAAAATATCTATACATACAATATTTGTGTTTGAGGTTGTGGTGTTGGAGATGATTTAAAGTGTTTTTCGTTTAGAAATATATTAAAATAAAAAATTTATTTTTTAAAAATAATTTTTAATATCAGCACATCAAAACGATCTAAATACATAAAAAAAATTCATTTTAAACAAAAAAAATTAAAATTTGAAAGAATGCAGTTTGCACGCGTTTTGCAAACATACCCTAGAAGCTTATCATCTTATACTTACACACATTAAAGGCAATTAGAAAAGAGTTCAATGGATTTTAGCAAAGAGATGCAAGATATAATTTATATATAATTAACTCAGCAAATATTTGACCTTGATCAAACTTGCTAGCTCCAACAACCATTAATTATAATTCAAAAGAGACCAGTAAATAAAGAGTAAGATTTTCGGAAACGAAATTATTCTATGATTTGATTCCCTCTCAATTCTTTTGCTGAATTTCACAGGCAACAGATTTGAGTATCATCTGGAAAGCTTCCTCTATGCACGACTTCAACTTTTGGGCATCTATGAAGCCCTTCTCAGCTCCCAATGTAAGCCTTAGTTTATCCACGTAGCTTACAATTGTTATGTTAAGACTCTGCAACCCCATCAACACATGTTATATATATACTGTTTTGTTGAAATTTGATAAGTGATTAATTAAATTTGACAAGTGATTATAACGTACCTGAGGATTGCCAGCAACGGCAAAGTACATGCCTTTGATTGGGTGATTAGCCAAAGACATCTTTTCCACTGGGCCAATCATATTTGTTATTGTCATGCTTGCGTTCACCATTGTTTTATGAATGTATTGGGCTGCTACCTGAGGCACATGGTTGATTAATTGATATCATTTTAGCAAGCATCCTACAAATGCATTTTAGGAGAATGAAAAGAATAAAAAATTGAAGTCTCAAAATGTAGCATTACCCATCTTTCTAATTTCCATCAAATGCCAAACACACCTCTTTCAAACCATTCACAGGGATCATAATTCCCTAACCATCAATATCCGTTTCATAGGCTTTTTTTCATATACCCTTTTCTCTCTTCTATGCCTCCCACAGAAAAACATGAACATTTTTTCAAGGGCTTTGTTTAGTAAGCTTGTAAACCATTCACAGAAAAATGTTTAACTGATAAGAAAGGCAGCATGATCACCTAAAAATATAAATTGCCTTCACTGCAGCTGCACCTATACTAGAGGTCTTCTGATTTTATAGAAGAGGGAAGTCTGGAATGATGTGTCGAACTCTCTGCTTCCACTGATGCACTCATGTGTGATGATAACGTTCTTGAAATTATCATTGAAAAAGCTACAATTATTACTACATAATTGTTATTATTATATATATATCTTTAATGACATGTAACAATAATTTAATTGTGATATTTATTTACGGACAATAGATGTAACAATAGTTTTATCTAGATGTGAGTACTAATTTTAGAGGCATTAATTTAGTATAAATGATTTTAGATCCAATTAATATATATAAATATCCAAAATTGATATTATTTTAACTCCATATATGCATGCAATTACTTTAAATTTCATCATAACATTTACTTACAAGATGCCACTGAAATTCAATTTTGTTGTAGAGACCTTATAGATAAGCTAGCATACCTCATGTCCTTTTAATTTCTTCACGATCTCAATGAATGCAGCAGTGAGATAGACAGCCAAAGAGCTTCTCTTTCGCTTGATGATTTGCTGAGCTTTCCTGACAAATTCTATTGGATTTAACTCAGTACTGGCCACCAACTCAGGTAATTGGACATGCAAGAAGGCAAAATGGTTGCCCCATGGTGATTCTGCTTTGGGTTTTACCATTTCTGTAATTGACTGGTAACTACGAAACATTCTTGTATTAAGCATCACTAATGCTGTACAATTTGAATGATCGCTTGACCCTTTGCTCATTTCTTGCATGTATAAGCGGGTTCCCAAGAGAATTGCTCCAGTAATAACATCATTTATTGTCTGATATATATCAAGAAAACCAAATTAAAAACTTGATGATGTAGAGAGATAAGAACAAAATAAAAGGGAAGGATTGTCTCATCAATCATTAGCCATCCCTTGTGTTAAAATTATCTCTACATGTAAACCAAATTAGGTTTCATTTTATTTCCTTCAAGATTAATAATTTTTTTTTGTTAAAGTTGATCCAATAATAATATAATCATGTTTAAAATTGTCTATGATTAGCAATTTATTTTCTTTTAAAACAATTTTAGATGGAGTTGCTTCTGGTTTTTTTACATGAAAATCTTAGCTTAAGTTTTATTAGAGCTTGCAACCAAATTTTTTTCTTTAATGGATATTTGATCAGAATTAACTTCATATTTTGCTTTCTTTTATTTTGGTGTGCATAGTGAGCTGGGAAATGGAAAGAACTGTTTGCATTTCAATATTCTAATCCTACTCTTTTCTACCTTTCATGGGACTCGCTTATAAAATTTGGACTTATTCTGCCTAAAAATCTTCATGTAATTTGGTAAGGAGATATATATATATATATATATATATGCATGGATAGCTAAGATTTTCATGTGAAGAAAACAATACGAAAGTTGATACCCTAGCCGTTAAGAAAAAAGAGATTTAATAATATAATCCTTATGTTTTTATCGATATTGTAATAACTTATTAGTTCATCTAGTTTTTCGAAAACTATAATTTAGTCATTTGACTGTCTGTGATTGCCGATTCATTAAGAACTCTAATGGTTTCTTAGCCAAAATGTTATTATTTTTGAAGAAAAACAACTAAATAGTACTTGAAATTAAGTAAGCTTACCGCACCAAGAGTAGCCTTAATTTGTTTAATTTGACCAAGAGAGAATGTCATTGTGGTAGGAGCAATTGGTCGAAACTCAATTCCAATATCTCCTGATCGGATTGGAGACAGATCATCTTCAACTAAACTGCTCTTCATAAGGCTTCCTAAAAAATCAGACACGGTATTGAACAGCAAAGAGAAAATCTTGGGCACAGTCTTAAAGATTGTACGATGATCACCAGATGTGTCTACGCGTGGTTGGACAGAAGGCAATGTCAAGGGAAGAGAAGGGTTATCAGCTCTTTGTAGACATGAAAGAAGAGCCCCCATAAGAGAGTAACCATCTCCAATTGCATGGTGGATCTTGAATATTATAGTGCCTGCTGCATTACTTGTGGGGTATTTTATTAAATGAATTTCCCATAAGGGTTGGCTTTGTGGAAGTTGTAACATTGATAGTTTTGATAAGTAATCTTCAAAGTACTCGTCATAAAATTGTGGTGACATTTCTTCTGGGAAAATGGGGACATAAACATGGTCTTTGAGCTCTACTTCCACCTTCTTCCATCTTTTTTCTCCATTCTCATCAATAACCTGTATCCACGTTTTCACTATTTGAGTCAAAGATTACTCATCAAAAGAAGAATAACATTAAAAAGCATAGTTTTCTAGTGAGAAATATATTCGAGGCATAATGCATTAATTGATCCAAAGTCTTCAGGTTTTTTTCTTAAAAAAAATTAGCATAGTAATCTAAAAATTTAGAGAGAATAATAAATATCATACTTTCACCTGCCCAATTAGTGTATCAAGGAAATTAATAGCTAGTTTATGAAACTATCATTTGACATTTGGCTCATGTGTTTTTTTTTTTTTTTGATAAGCTGTGTGTGCTTAATTAGTTGTTTCACACTTTTTTTATAAAAACAAAATTTCTTTTACCATAAAAAATCTCTCAATACTTAAATTCAGAAAAATATTATATAGTAAAGAGGACTAGAATGAGGCGTTTAAGAAGTGTAGACACCGTATTGGATAAGGTATATATTGTACTTGCTATTGATTATTGTGATAGCAATTGACAAGACAAGGAGGCATAATTGAAAAAAAAAGGCTTATGACTAGACTCCCGTGGAATTAATCTAGGATTCATACCCAATCGAGATAGTTAAAGGTTAGGTCGAGACCCAACACAAGTGAGGAGATCCCGACAACATAATGAACAGCTTGGATGTCCATGGTTTACTGTGAGGCCAAGGCCCAAACAATGTAGCGGATTGCAAAGCTGTCGACGGGTTTTTTTTACCCATCAAGTTTTTTATCGGTCACAGGATCTGTAGGCCAAAATTGGCCTCCATAGGAATCTATTTGTAGGGAATATACAAAGAAGAGTAGGAGAAACATATCTCTTTTCACAGTATAATAACCAGAATTTTACAAGGACTGAGATTGTTATTGTTGAAAAAGATATAGTACTGCAGCATGTCTTTGAACAGACAAAAATGTAGCTTTTTTCCCGAAAAAAAGAAAAAGAAAGAAGAAAAAGTAATGAGACACATGTTCATACACTTGACAGAGGGGGCGAGAGAGAGAGAGAGAGTACCATGATGGAAGAGAAACGTGGGTTGATGGGGAGAAAAACATCCCTGACCAAAGGGATAGTTTTTGAGTCATCAATGGGAACTTCAGTCTCCAAAACACCAAGAACGGAGACGTTTAGAGCTGAGCTGTTGAAGTACTGTGAAGAAGGACTCACGGGCTCTGAAGCGTCTTCTTCTTTCTCCAAGACCATATCGTTTTCGTTTTGTTTTTCAGTAACGAGAGATGGAGAACCTGAATAACTTTTGCTGTATATCAGTACGTACTTCACATAAATATATATAGTAATATACAATTCATTTATTCCAAGACCGAGGACATGTGTGTCTATTTTTTTTAGTTTAATGTGGATATCCGGGTCAGCTTATGCGCACCTCGACTAATTTCACGGGCTTTGAAATTAACGACCATATAAACCTCTAGTGGCCATCATATAAGCAACCACAGGGTCCGAACCTGAGACCACAGATGGAGCCATAGTTTTGAAACCCGACCCGGTTATTGACCCGGTCAAGTAATCGGGTCACGGGTCAGATGGGTTGACCCGGGTTAACCCGGGTCAACCCAAAAAAAAAACCTATGATGAAACGGCAGAGAGTTTGGGATAAAACGGTAATGTTGGCTAATAATCTGGACCGAACTCTCGCGTGAGATCATCATCATCACCGACAACATCTCTGTGATGTCAGTTTTCTTGACAGTGCTCTTCAAATCGCAAATAAGTAGTGATTTGTATTCATAATTCTCTCTAGATCTCTTCTCCAGCGAACCAAATCAAGCAAGCCTCCTCCTCCTCCTCCACTGGTACAATTTTCTCCTTCTTCTTTTGTGTTTAGGGTTTAGATTCTCTCTTGTGTTTGCATAATTCTTATTAAACAACTGTACAGTACATAATGAAACTGTACAGTACCTAAAAAATTCATAGAGAACCACAGGACCCTACAAGATAATGCAAGAATCTTTAGCTGAACCAGAACTAGTAGATGAAGTGGTGAAACTCAAGTTCTTCCTCAGTTATGGCACTCTCTAAGCTTCCTCTCTCCACTATCTTCTTCTTGTTGTACACTTCGTTTTTTACAATATCACAATGTAATTGACAGAAACCCCACTTGTTTATCCATTTTTTCAAGAAACGAAGAACAACCCTTTTGTGGTTCTCGTGTTTTTGTGTCAAATTTGCAGCTTATCATCGAAAATAGCAGTGGCGCAAATCAAGGCCAAAACGAAAAGAGACCGGGTCTCAGGCGAGTTTCACCGGGTGGATTGGGTCCCGGGTCGACCCGCCGGGTCGACCGGGTTTCACCGGGTCAACTCCCAAGCGGGTTTTTGCCTCCACCCGGACCGGTTCCATGCCCGGGTCGGCCGGGTCCCGGGTTGACCCGCCGGGCCAGTCCGGGTTTTATAACTCTGGATGGAGCAAACCTCTTAGTCTCAATCTCTTATCATTGGGCCACCACCTAGAAGATTTGTGTCTATTCTTAAGAGTTATGGTGCGTGACAATTGAATTGTGTATTTCATCTAGCTATCTTTTTTCTTATGACGAACTTCATGTGATTTAAAAATCAACCAGCAAATTACTGCTGATCTGTTGTGGGATGGATTAAAAAATATTTTGTAATAAAAAAAATTACAAGCACAGTCATATAAATTTTTTAGCTTGAAGAAATTTTTTTTATTATGAACTAAAAAGGTTAGGGAAATAAATGTTAGAAACAAAATGTTGGTGTAAATAAAAAATTAAATTGAGAAGCTAAGAAATAGATACAAATAAAGATTTTTTGTCATTAAGATTTATTTAAAAAAATTTATTTAATCATATATCAATATTTTTTTAAGAAAAATTATAATTTAAGTTCATTATAAATAAGATAACTTGCTACTATAATCTTTTTTTTTTATCAATCTTTTTTTCTCAGTAAAAAATATAGTTTTTTTTTATGTACTCATTTAATAAAAATCAAAAGCGATTTGTATAAATATTCAAAAGATTTATAAAGATATAAAAAATAAAGATAAAAAATTATATTTTAATTAAAATCTCTTTATTTTGTTAATGGGATTCCTTTTTTGGGGCCAAATTTGAACACACAATCCTTTACAGACAATTAAGCATTGTTTCAGATGCCCAGCTTTTAATGAATTAATAAATTAATGAGGATGAACTCTTAAGTTTTGTTTTATTCTCCTTCTGTGTATTAATTTCCTATAGATTTTAGAAACACAATTCAAACTACGTTTCTTAACAAAATAATTTTTTTAAAATAATTTTTTTATATTTTCAAATCCTTTTAATGTGTTAATATTAAAAAAATTAAATATTAAAAATATATTATTTTAATATATTTTTAAATAAAAAAACTTTAATCAATATCACATTCATAGACCCAAAATAGAAGGTCCAACTTTTAATTCATTAATAAATTAACGAGGACAAACTCTTTACTTCCTTTTAGGCCGAACTTCCCTGTTGCCTGAGACGCCCATCCAGCAATTAACGTATTAATTAATGAGCTGAACATCTTTAATTGTTTTAATTGCAAGAGTTGACTTCTAAACTCGGTTTAGTTAACAAAAACTTAAAACATGTAGGTTTTTTATGGTAGTTGTAGATGTAGTTTATTGTAAATTACAACAGTAAAAAATAATATGATGATATTAAAAGTATTTTAATTTTTATGATTGGTCCATTAGTAATTAAAATATTGTTTAGGTATATATTAGTATTTTCTATTTTTTACACAGTAAAAATATAATTTTGTCTCTAGATTTAACCATTTCTTAAGTTGTTGTTCACAGGTGTTTTAGTGTTTTCAAAAATTTTGAAATAGTTAAAATACTTATTTACCTTTAAAAGCAAAAAAGATTGAGTTGTTGATCAAAGGTTTTTTTTTTTTTTTGCACTTTAAAATATAGTAGAAATACTATTATACCCTTAGAAAAAATAAAAAGCAAAGCATGCATCTAAGGATATTTGTGTACTTTTACTATAGTTTTTTCTTTTGTGATTCTTAGGTACTTGAAGGGCATTATGATATTTCTACGTTGAGAAACAATATTTTATACTAAAAGGATGCTAGTGTGTCACATTCACACGCCAACGCGTAGGTGTTGTCTATAGTGTTTGAGTGACGCATGGAAACTCATCTAGTGGTCAAACCTGCTCTTCTGCCATGTCATAATTGGATACACTGTTGTGTCCTCTTTTTAATAACACAGCACGTGTCAGCATATCATGTTGGTTTCTTGTCGATGGTCGTTTCTTTTTTTTCTTCTTTCTTTTCTCTCTCATCCAAAGAAAGTACACCTTTGTCTTCTTTTCTTTACGTTTGTCAATTTCAGTCCTTTTATTTCTTATTGTTTATTGTCATCCTTGGTCATGTTATAAAAGTTTTAGTTATTTTTAATTTAGTTATTGAATTACAATTTTTTATATATTATTTTTTCTTATTTAGTCATTTTTTTTCTTATTGTTTTCCCTTGGCTCATTTGTTAAAGTTTTCTTGATTTTTAATTTCATCATTCAATCAAAGTTTATGTTCTTTATTGTTTTCAATTTAACCCTCATTCTTTTGATTTATTTTCTCTTTTATTAAATTTTAATTGTTTTTAAATTAACCCTTCAATTTAAATTTAATGTGTGTAAACACTGACTTATTATTACTAATGCACAACCCACTGCCAGTTTGGTATCTTCTTTCCTAGTGTTTAAGAGTGTGTTCGAAAACACGGTTATTCAAATTATGTTTTTTTTTTAAATAATTTTTTTGTTTAAAATTAATTTTTTTATATTTTTAGATTATTTTAATATATCGATATTAAAAAAATATATTATTTTAATATATTTTTAAATAAAAAATATTTTAAACTGTAGTCAATGTCACATTTCCAAATACAAAATAGAACGTGCAATGATTCATTAATAAATTTACGAGGACAAACTCTTTACTTCCTTTTAGGCCTAACTTCCCTGTTTCTCGTGAGACGCACATCCAGCAATTAATGTATTAATTAATGAGCTGACCATCTTTAATTGTTTTAATTGCAAGAGTTGACTTCTAAACTCGGTTTAGTTAACAAAAACTCTTAACACATATAGGTTTTTTTATGGTAGTAGTAGATATAGTTTACTGTAAATTACAACAGTAAAAAATAATACGATGGTATTAAAAGTATTTGGTAAAATTCAATCAAGCCCCTATTCTTCCAATTACTTTTAATTGTGCTTGTAATGACCCCCAAACTTTTAATTTCATGCAATTTCACCCTTATCAAACTCAATTATCAACCCTAAAATTGACCGCTATTTTAATTCTAGTTCTTGATTCTGAATTTGTGTATTTTGACCCTCAATTGACCAACAAACTTTTAATTTTTTCAATTTAGCCCTTGATTTGGTCAATTTCAGCCTTTGTATTTACATGTGTTTTTTAGTTTAGTCTTTTGTTTTGGATTTATTCAATCAAGTCCATAATTGCCCATCAATCTTCAATATTTATGCAATCAAGCCCCTTATTTGACCAAATTAACTCTTATAAACTGCAATTCAACCCTCATACTTTAATTTCTTCTAATTAAAGAGTAATTTGACTTTAAAAAATTAATTTATCTTACAATTAAGTTCTTAATAAATACAATTAGACCTTGAAAAATTCCATTTGAGTCCTTGAACATCCAAATTTTGATTTCCTTCCTCAAATTGAATTTTCCTTTGCCAATATGGGCTTCATTAGTCAAAAATACATTGTCAAATTTTCCAATCTTATATATTTTGATCTTCCTCAACACGTCTTTGACAATTTCTTAGGTGTTCTGGTATATTTTTCTCACTTATATGTTTTTTTATTTTCTTCTAATATATTTTCAATTTTTTGTATTTTTTTCTGATTTTTTTATATAAAGGCCTAAAAATGGATAACAACAGATGCCCCTTCTTTACAATACTTACAGAGCAAAGGCTTGTCAAATGCTTTGTCTAGTAAGTTTGTAAAGACAAATGAATTGTTCTTCAAAACTAATCTTCTTAAAACTTTTAGTTTGGTTAACCTGAAACTTTATCTTTGCAACAATCCCCTTCAATCAAGAATTATGATCACACTGTTTACAGCTCAGTTAGCCTGAAATTTCAATATGGAGATTCCCTCTAACCAGAACCAAAATCTCTGTTTGCAGCTTGATTAACCTGAAATCTCAATCTAGTGATTCATTTCCACTAGAACCAAAATCTTTGTCTACAACTTGGTTAATCTAAAATTCTAATCTGGTGATTCCCTTTAACCAGAACCAAAATGTTGCAGCTACTAGGAGAATTGTATGCTCACAACTATTCTCCTACATAACTGTTTTTTTTCCAGCTCAGTTGACCTAAAATCTTGAATCTCAACGATCCCCTTCAACTGGAACTTTCCGAGGGTGTCTTTAACTATTTTAATTAACAAGGTTAGCTGGATTTCCTAAAGACATGGTTGACTTTCTTGGTGCTTCTTGATTGCAGAGTTAACCTATCTTTCTTAATGCAGTGTTGAGTTGATACTTCCCAATCATGGGGTTTAAAAACTTGATGCTTTCTAATTGCATGGTTAACCTGATTCTTCTTGATCGTGAGGTTGATCTTCTTTTTTTCTTGAGAACTTTCTAATAGTAGAGTTCTTTTCACTTTTCTTCATAATTGCAAGGTTTAAATTTCTTGGTGTTTCCTAATTGCAGGGTTGACCTGAAATTTCTCGATCACAGGGTTTGAAAACTTGGTGCTTTCTAATTGCAGGGTGAACCTGATACTTCCCGATAACGGTGTTTGAATTTGGTGTTTTCTTATTGGAGAGTTGACTTGATACTTATCGATTGTAGGGTTTGAATTTGGTGTTTCTTGATTGTAAGGTTTACCTGATACTTTCTAAGAACACACATGGAGAATAATAAAAATCTAACTTATGAGCATGATATAGACGTAAAATGGGGAAACAAAGACACCCAAAAATATACAGAAAATTATAATCAGGAGTATGACAAAACAAACACTTAAAGGGAGATTTATTTTGGAGAACAAGAATAGACATGCGATTAATAAGGTATATCAATGGTTTAAAAGCATAGTTTCAGAATCGTAACGTGCACTACATTGGTCTAGAATAGTGAGGCCGGTTTCGACAATATACCAATGTGTTTAAAGAACAAAAATGAAAAACAAAAATAATAAGTAAAGCCCTACCAAAACCCCTTTCTCCAAAAAGAGAGAGAAAGCTTTAATTAACACTGAATTTGAGTTAAGTGCATGGCGAAGAGTCTAAGTCGTGTAATTTGGACGGGTTCACGAGCGGTGTGGCATCTTTGTACGGCGGCAGAGGCGGCAGCGGAAAAACAGAAGAGGATGTACAGGAGGTTTTCGGAACTAGGGGCAAGTAGAGGGAGCGTGTCAAAGACGTTAAATGAGTTCATATTGGAGGGTGGGAAAACAAGAAAAATCAATCTCACTGCTTGCATCAAAGAGCTCCGCAAGTACTACGGCAGGTTCGACCATGCCATTTAGGTAATGGAGTGGATGCAGAAGAGGAAAATGAACTTTTCCCATGTTGATCATGCAGTTTACCTAGATCTTACAGCAAAAACCAAAGGGATTGCTGCAGCCGAGAATTATTTTGACAAC
>Ga0307518_10003444_pt1 | contig 11401 bp, 3 predicted proteins | sample 25_EM_MG_FD_203889 | JGI IMG/M metagenome (GOLD analysis project Ga0307518, IMG submission 203889) | Populus trichocarpa ectomycorrhiza microbial communities from riparian zone in the Pacific Northwest, United States - 25_EM | ecosystem: Host-associated > Plants > Roots > Unclassified | place... | reverse complement strand
TATATATAATTTTTTTCAATTTTATCCTTTAATATTAGATTGATTGAAAATTAGGCTTTATATTTTATTTTTAATTTGTTTTATATGAGATTATCATGATCTTATAACCTAAATAACATATATAAAAAGTTATCCTAAGTTAACCTTAATGTTTCTTTCTTACATTAGCTAAAAAAACATCAGCTATACCTAGTTTTTTTCTTTTTAATTTTTTTTTAAAATTAATCTGATCTACAATGAACCGAACAAAAACAATACATTAAAGAGTTGAAGAAGGAAGAGTGGACAATTTCTTAGTGCGTGTAGATGCTTAGGTTGCAATAATGCGCTGTTAGATGGTATGGCATAGGGAGGATTCCGCTAGGATGCATTCTCTATAGCATATGAGAGGAACTATTCTTGTAGACATAATTTTTTAAGGAGAGAGCTCTAAAAGACAGGCTCCGAAGTACATTTTTAGTACCTAGATGTCTCTAAAACGGCAAGTGAAGGTTATTTATATGAAAAGAACAAGATACCACAACCACTAAGATTGTGATAGTTGGTCAAATGTTGGTGAGTGTGTGTATGAGATGCTATAACCATAGTTTTTAGACCCGGCCCGGTGACCGACCCGGTCCAAGATCTGGGTTCTGGGTTTTGATCGGGTCACCGTATCGTCTGAGTCAATTTTTTTAAAATCAAAACGTCGTTTTAGTAAAAAAACTAAAAGTTAATGGGTTACAATTGAATTTTTGACCAGGTCAATCGGGTCATACTAATTTTTTTTTCTATTTTTTTTTCAACCCGGCTTGACCCGCCAAGTCAGGTCAGATTTCAAAACTATGGTTATAACTAATAGGATTTTACGTGGTCTTCAGGAAATGCAAAGTGTTTTGTACTCTTTAGTTAAGGAAACATCATAAACTTTAGGAATTGTTTATTCATGAGAAAAATATTTTCTTATTTCTTTTCATATTTGGCTATATTATAAAAAAATTGATTAATAAAATTTGTGTTTCAATTAAAAAAAACATAAGTTTTAGATGGAGAAAAGTGTTTTTGAATTTAAAAAATTGAAAAACACTTTCTATAAAGAACACAAAAACTAAAGTAATACAATACTTAATTATTCTTATATATATAAAAACAATAATGTATTAATAAGATATTTTAAAATATAATATTATTAGAAAATAATAAATGACTAATATATTTATATAGGAAATAATATATTAATATGAATTAATATACAATATAAAATTATATTAATTTGATATATTAGTGCATATAATAATTTAACCTATCTATATGATATTGCTAGAAAATATATTTGAATACAAAACAAGTTATATTATACAATAACCATATATTTTAAATCATATAAATTGTGTTATAAAATTAGTATATCATAAAAAATAAATTTATTTTCAATATTCCCCAGACACCAAACAAAAAAAATAGTTATATGTATATAATATTATATTTAAAATATTTATATTATATATATAGTTATATTTTCTAAAATAAACTATATATAAATATACGATATAATAAAAAAAACTCACCAATACACTTTTTAAATCTTATTTTTTTTTATAATAGATCAAATAGCTATATTTAATATTCTATACATGTTAGATAAACTTTTTAAAAAATTAAACATTAATAAATATTTTTTCAACTTATTTTCTATTTTCTATGATACAAAAAATAATTTTTTAATTTATTTTTCATGATAAAAATAATCCATTTCTCATAAATCTATTTTCCATAAAAAAAAAACTACTTTTCCGGCTAACAAATATGTGGTCTTTCACAAGCCCTAACCTAAGTCTTTCAAGCCACATCTTCCATGATATATATCCCAGATTACTCATTTTTCGAAAGCTCGATAACAAGCCTTCGTGAATAGTGCGAATTAAGCTTGTTGGTAATTTCAACAGGTTATGCGAAGAGGAAAAGAGAGCTGGGCTTGATGTTATCTCACTGCGAGCATGGATGTAGAGATATCTTAATGAAATAAAACGAAAATGGAGATGCGTGTGTCTAAAAGTGAATCAATTCCTTTGAAGATGGCATCCTGCAGGAGGTGTGCGTACATCTTAACATCTTATTAGTTCGTAGAAGGTGTTCAGTGTTAGAATCACCAATCCTACATGAAATAATAAACAATAAAAGATTAACATATAAACAAGAATGAGCCATTCACCTTGAGATTTTAAGTTTTTGAATATGACAATAAAGTTATTAAATTAATCCGCTAATCCACTTGAAAAGTAAGCCTCGAAAGAGAGATCGATGTTAATTACAAGTGACGGAGTAGTGTTAAGACTATCAAGATCCCATATGGAATAAATATTGGTGTACGTATTTTCACTTGTTCTTGGCACCCTTGGGCTTTTTCTGAAGTTCTTCCGTTAGATGTAGCGGCACTTGACTGAAGAAATTAACAACTGGAGATGCAAACATCTAAGTAAAAAAAATAAAAAAGACATAATTAATTAGAAAATCTGAACAAGTACAATGGCTGAAATCTTCATTGCTTAGTGAAGGCATATGCTGCACTTTCCAACATGGTAAAATAAGTACTCCCGTGAATGGGAAAGCACTCCCAAGATGCCAGGACCCAAGAGCATAGTAACAATGATAATTGAAAAGGAAAGAAGGGAAGAAAGAAACTACAAACGGCCATCTCACTGGACGTCGTTTTCTCGGCAATCAATCTCCCGCCAAAACTACGGAGAAAAGGCAGCTGACTGGATTAAACACAGAACATGATAAATGTAATACAAAACTGAAAAGATCATTTAAATGGGAGCTAGAAAATACGTGAATTGATGTGTAAAAGCGAAAATAGTAACTGGCATGGACGCTTTGGGGGGTCGGTGGATATTTGTCCCACAAGCAGCCATCAAACAGCAAGGAAACCCCGAAAAGACCGACCCTTTGGAATCCTATTTTAAAAACTTTCAAAAGTACTGTCCAAAAAATTAAGCTTGCTTTCTTTTTTCCTTTTTTTTTTATAAAAGGAGTAAATGCATGCTCGGTAATGCAGGGTACTGGGTGATATACTCTTCAATTAAAAGTGTTTTAAAATATTTATTTATTTATTTTTAATATTATCATATTAAAATCATCAATAAAATTCACTTGATATTTTCTTAGGTAAAAAAAAAACATTTTAAAGATCACTTTTAAAAAACCAGTTAAATCACACATTCAAACACCCCATAAAAGGACCTTAGCAAAGCCAGATAGTGTTTAAAAAGTTAAAGTACTACCGCATATCCTTGTGGCCTCTTTCTCCACCCATCATGCCTTAATTTGGCATTTTTCGGCTTTGATTGAAGACGAATATCAGTTTTTGTTCTTTTGGTCATTTATCTTGTATCGGGCTTGAGTCTACGTGCCGAACTCACTTTTCCTATTGTTGTTTTATTGTGCTAATGTATTAGTACAAACAATCAGAAAAAGAAAAAAGAAAAAAACAATATTATTAGGTGTGATTTTGAACTCCTTTTCTTTATCATCTTTGACGAACACCGGGTAAAAATTATTAGAGATGAAAATGCTAGATGGGGTGTCTTTTTAGGAGTCACGATCGTGAAAAATACCTAAATCTACCAACACAGTAGCAAGAATTTCAAATGGTCCCTTTTTAGGGAGAAAAGATCGTTTATGGTAAATTATTATTATTATTATTATTGTTATACAGAATATTATATGATTACAGAGAGGTTTATTGACCAGCTGCCAACCTTTTGAGTTGGTTAATGATACTGTCCTCAAATTTATTGGAAACAAAAGGCAGCTCGTGAATTTACGGGAGTTCAAGGGCATGTGTCCGTTCAGTTGAAGGACAATCGTTAATCGATGCTCTGTTACTTTTTCTTGCTTATTGTGAGTAACAAATCTACAGGCTATCTAGGGACGTACAAAAGGAGGAGTGTCGCTGTACCCGTCTGACTGACTGGAGATCAAAAGCTTGATTTAGATTCAGTTGGTGACACTCTTAACTAGCTCGAGACATTACAATACAAAAGCCGCTCGCTCGTTTGGAGGTGTGGTTCTCGTCTTCAAGGTTGTTAACAAAAGTCTTGTTTCCGTTACAGCAAGTTTCCGAAATTTCCTGCCAGAAGACTTTCGCACCGCGAACACCAAGTAATTTGATCCACAGATAAGTGGATGAAGCTGGTTTTTGATTATTATTAGGAGGAGGGGGTGTCGGGATTATTAATAGGAGTGAGAGATTCTTGGAACTTGTCATGGATATCCTTTAAATTTATTAAGTTAAGGGGTATTTTATGTCTGATGTATCAACTTGTTTTTATACATGTTATTTTTTCTTCTTAAAATCCATGTTTAAAATAAATTAAATGCACGATGAAGGTTCAATATCTTTAGCTCAACTGTGCGTTAAGTCTAAATGTATGTGGATATGCCAAACTGTCCAGCCTAATGTCCTTGAATTCAATTATATATTGAGTTCCAGTACATTTGCGTCTATCAAGCTGTTAAACCCAACATCTCTATATTAAACATCTCATCAAACCCAAATGAATGTGGAACTAATGATTTTTCTAGACCTTATATCGGGCTACAAGACTCTGCTTGCTTTTTTATTGTGGCTTAAATATAAAATGTTAAGGTTAAAGATGCTCGTCTCTCTACACCTCTATGTGTATAAAAATCTCTAAAGGGACTTGCAATTTATCTCTTATTAATGATATGTAAAAGATATTTTTTCTTCGTTAATGATGTGTATGGGATATTTTTCTACTTTAAAGTTATCAGGGCAAGATGACAATTCAGTCCCTCTTCTAAAATAAAAAAAACAAGATTTACGGGTTATAAAAACCATATGAATCCTTCAAAAAAAGCAGATTCACAATTTTTTTTTATTCTCAATAATTTTTAGTATACATGTTTTCTGAGTTCATCTCTAAAAAATATTATTGTTTTTTCTCTTAAAAAAAATTATTTACGCATTAGAGAGTTTGAAAATGTGCAAAAAGATATCTTTTATAGATACTAACTACTTTGATCAATAAAATGTTGGTCTAGCGGTTAAGACACCGTTAAATCCCTGCAAGGGTGAGAACACAAGTTCGATTTTCAGGAACCATACTTGTTGGGAGGGGCAGTTACGAGCCTGAACGGGACTAGTCTCGCCCTTTAAAAAGGGTGTGAGAATACCCAAGTTAGCACAAAAAAAAATACTTTGACTTTTCAGGTACCACATACTGGTTATCAACTACACTAATCAGAGAAAATAAAGTTCCAAAATTGAATTTTTTTTTTTTTGTAACCTCATCGATGTACAAATAAGATAAGCATGATCATTTATTTTATTTTATAAAGTGATTGAAAACATCTTGCTTAAGTTCCATATTAATCAATGTTGAGTTGACGAATAAAGTAAACTGTAAAAAAAACTTTACAGGCCTTACTTTTTCTTTCTTGCCTTTAATAAAACATAATCTTTATTCAGCGCACCATAAGTCACCAGAGATTATCAAGTGAGCCTAGTTTATCATCTAAAATCTTGAAACAATCACTAGAATTCTTATAAATCGATATATCTTTTCAAATAATCAGTTTATAAATCGATATATCTTTTCATATTTAATAACAAACTATATTTATGAAATAAAATAATTAAAAAACGCATCAACCACAAAATGATATGGACAAATTTATCGACATTTAAGAATTTTACTTGCTTAATCCATGATTTTAGATGGTAAACTTAGTTAATAATGAGAAATGCAAGGCTAAGATCAATATTGTAATTTCCACATGAGCAGATAAACTCTCCTAAAAAATGCATAAACAAATTAATGGATTCTATATCGTAAGTGGAGCAAAACACAAGAGCATTGAGCCCCAGATGAGCACTCAATTGCCAAATCTTCATATGCTAATCATATACTTAGCCAATAAAGCACCCCAAAATCCCCAAAAAAGCAGTACTTAGGCAAACTAATGCAAAAATGCTTTCTGAAAAAGAGAGAATACACGCCATGATTTCGTTAGGCTTAGCAGAGGCCCAAGTTCCCAAAGAGATTGATATTTTGATTGGATGGGGGTGGGGCTTATGCATCATCTTTTAGCGGACTCAAGGCACCAAGCAAGAGCGCCCAGCTCACCAACTGTCGCCTGCCATGTGTGTCTCCTTTCAAGTTTTCTTTACAGTGAAAAAAAAAAAAGGAGAGAAAAATTAACACGTGGGCCTTTTTTACGCTCCCATTCTCAACAAAAGGAAAAATGAGAATGATGAGGTGCTATATATTCAATGAGCATATGATAGCTTACCTTAACTTTGGTCCAAGCATGGACTATAGAGACGGGGCTCTAGATTATATGTATGCATAAAGGTTTCACTGTAATCGGGCTCCATTGAATAATCTTCAAGTTTTATTGCCTTTTCGTTTTTAAATCATCTTTAAATGATGATGTTTCTCTTATGTAATATATAGATGAACCACTCGGCCGTGAACATATGACCCAACGGAAAAGAAAGAAGCAATATCTATACCAAAGCTTCATCGGCGATCATGGCAGCTGTTTGCCCCAAAACAATTGCCAACGAAATCGGGCCATATTTCTTATCGGAAAATTAATAAATAGAATAAATCCGGCCATATTTAATATGTACTTAATTTAATTAATTAAAAGTAATTTAAATGCGTCTCCTGGTCCTTCTTCAAAAGCAATGAGGTTGATTTTTGATACCCTATCCCATTGCCTTGTTCAAATATTACGGGGCCCGTAATACAACTCCTCTGTACTCGTAACTTTCAAAAAAGCTGGTAAAAGGAAAGAAAAGAGAAGACATTTGTTTGTCTACAATTTCTCAGCTTTAATCTCAAATAAAAAACGAATCGTTAACCCGAAGCTCTGATGATCTGTTTGGTCGTCCAGAGTTTAATTACATTAATCTTAATTTTGCTTTTTGATCATGTTTTATATATTAGAGAGAAATATAAAATTATATTTTAAAATTTTATCTGGTGTCTTGTTGATTAAGTGATCGTAAGTTCGTTACTGTATTCTATTTGATAAAAATTAAATATAAAATAAAATAAGTTTTTTTTGGTAAGCTATCCTTTTCATAACGCAAATTTTATCTAATTCTACCACTAAGTATATATTAATTTGTATTGTTGTTTGTGCACTCTCCCATACTAATATATATATACAAAGTTCAACAGATAATTTTTTCAACAAAATATTAATCTTACTTTTCTCTCTAAGGACCCCAATCTGGGATTTGTCTGAGCGCTTCCTAATTATTTCCTTTTCATCAATTCAAGTTGGACTATGAAAAAAGAGGGCAACAAAGTCGAAAAAGAAGGCTGAAAAGGAGAGAGCGCGTTTTTACCCTGCAATTAAAACCAAGCAACAAAAGCTTAAACCAAGAGTACATACTACTTTACACGCTTTGTCTAATTAGCACTATATATTATGGTTTAATTTTATTATTATTTCACAGGGATGATTAATTAATGTGAAATTTTTTATTGATCCAAGCATGCAGCATGGACCATGTTGCATCGAGACATTGGATTCAATCTTGTCCCTACTGTTCTCTCGTTTTCTCCTTTTATTTTCTTTCTCCCTTCTTTTGTTTTCTTCCTTTTGATTTTTTGTTTTTAATGTAAAAGTTTGTTTTTATTCAAGCAGAGTCTCTTGAGTGTTTATATTCCCTGATCCCATCTATAAGAAAAAGAAAGAGGAAAAGACCCCACGTGTGGATCCAAATACTGCACAGCACATTTAGGAACCTCACACTTTTGTTTATTTCATACTTAGCTTTTATGCGAATGTTGGGCCGGCTCGCTTGCTTGGGATTCCTACTACACAATACACATATGTGGGCGCCATCTCTGGTATTAGAGCCACCTTTCAAGGCCGGGGTTGGCTCTTTACTTCACGGATCTCTTGCCATCCCTATCTTTTTCTGCAAAGCACGCTCTTGCTAAAGAGAAAGGTTTTCGGAATCCTATGCCCACATTCTTGCTTGTATATTCCCAATATTCCCATCACCTGGTTCTTATTGCTATATCCCCTTTTCGTGGTGGCCAGACTTTCCATGTATCGCCACCACTTTGTGGCGTATGTATCCATATACTCTTATATATGCATGGTACGTCGCCGGTAATATACAGGGTATATATAGTTAATCTTTGCTTATTACTGGTAAGAGGGCCGGGGTAGATCTTGACTGGTTAATGGTCTGCATAATTAGGGTTTACCTTTCAAATCTGGTGCTCATAACTCAATATCCTAGAAGCTAGCTAGATCCATAAAATAATCTTCTTCTTTTGCATGACCTAACTAGCAGGGTTTGAACCCTTGCCATGCCTAACTCACACAGCTGTAAGTGCGCCAAACTCAACCTAATCTTCGAGATTTGTTAGTGTTAATTGTTGTTAATTAATCAAATAATATTGTGGCAATGCAAGAGTGTTAGACTGTTAGTGAGCACCAGCGCTGCATAAATTAAGGGGCGGTCAAGTTACAACTTTTGACTTGAATCATAATGCAAAATATGGATCCCAACAGCACTCTTTTATTATCATTATCGTTATTTAAATTGTCCAATTGACTTAAATATTGTGCTCTCTTTGTATTTGAAAAATAGTTTCTAACTGTTCAACAAGCAGCATAGCAGTCCCATGATATACCACACACTTAATTAAAGAGTACGTTTTGGTTTAAATCGAAGGCCCATGAAATTATTATACACATATATAATTATATACAAGATCATGAAGGCAGCGGATCAATCCCCATTCTAATTGTCATGAGAGGCTATGGTCCAAGCTGCGCCCTGCTAGTACGTAAACCTTGCTCCACCTCCTTTCGGCTCTCCCGCGCCACTGCTGGTATAACTTATCAAATGCATATTGTAGAGTATTTATATTTATCCACCAAGAGAAAACCATTCTGTGTCTCCAGAAAATGACTCGTATTATTGAGCTTAGTTCAGTTGTGTTCAAAACTGTTTAATTAAACTTGGATGGTCAGTGCCAATATCGGTCCTAAAATTGCCCACTGTCGTCTTCGCGGCCGGTCAGGCAAAGAATAATCTAGCTCACTGAAGGAAAAACACACGGGGGGTGTTTAACAATGGACTTGTTATAATCAGCGTACAAGCTGTGATCTCATGCAATACAATTTCATGTGGATTGTACCAAAAAAAGGAAGTTTTATTGTTTATTTAGAGGACTTTATAGGCAGAGCAGAGCCTGCAAAGGGCAACTGACAAAGAGTAGTTGATGATGAAGTTACAACCTGTCATCTTTCACTAAAGATATGCGTTCATGGAAGAGTTCGCTCCCTCACCAAACTTAGCAGAGCCCCTTAATACTCTTTGCCAAACAATGACTTGACAGCACCTTCTCTCCTCGTTCTGATCTTCCATATATACTCTCATTACAAACAGCTAACAGAAAAGAAAACTGCTGAACATGGTCAAAAGACCTGGAGTCCTGATGGATTGGTAACCCCAGCTTCAGTTTCTTTTCATGACCTGAGGTTGGTCCATTTTTTGGCTTTTCTTTTCTCACTGCCCAAGTCTGCTGCGGGTACAATATTTGATTAAGCAGACTCCACATGGGACATATAGAAGGTGTCAGTGTTGTACCCTTGCACAAACTTTTGATGATGATGATGCTTTAAAAATTGAGTTTGCAGGTTTATGGAATTCCTGGTCCTCTGCTGGGATTCTTAGAGGTATGTGTTTTAATCCAATGTTCAAGGAAACTTTGCCCAGCTGTATTCGAGGGAGTAGGCCCAGAACTGAAAGCCCATGGAGAATGCAAGACCAGGCTGCCATTGTCTGAGATTCTCCTTTAATAGCTAGCGCGCAGCAGCTCCTCCGTCCTCGCGAATCAGAAAAGGGAACAAGTTTTGATTCTTTCGAGCCAAGCATCTTGGACTTTTCTGCAGTGATTTAAAATGACTATATTTACATTTTAAATGAGTAAAATAGTTATGACATATGTATATTGAAAAAAAAAAAAAAGAAGTTACCAGTAAATCAATATTTCAAAACTTGTTCCCTTTTTTTATGATACATAATTGTTAACTTCAGGACCTATAAAATTAGTTGAAATGCACACAAGCTGGCTGGATATCCACATTAATAATAATAAAAAAAATATTTCAAGAACTTTTAAAAATAAAATACTGTGTTAAAAACACAGCTTATGAATTATTCTTAATCAATATGCTTTAATAGTATCTTTTGAAATGTTTACGCTGTATAATTTATGTATTTTCTCAATACTATAAAAAAAAATTATTATTTTTTATGCAAATATTCTTTTATTAGAGTGAAGTTAAAATTATTTTATTGTACACTTTAAATGTCTTCTGACTATGATAATAGTACTGTCTTTTACCATGAATAAGACAGTTATGATTCTTATTACAGTCACAAGATAAAATGTTAACAATAGAAAACGCTATTTAGTATTATCTAAACATGAGTATTTAAATTATTACAGTAATAATAGTTTGTTTATTACTGACATCAAAGAAACTCTACTATTATAAAGGTAGTGTTATTTTACAAACACACAAGTTAAATTACTTTTCAAAATATAATTTTGCTTCATTAAATGTAAAATAACAATTTACAACCACTACAGTAAAACATCTATAAATATTGTGTTATCAGTTATGAACAATTTACTTAAGTTTTATTAAAACAATAAAAATAAAATAATTAATTTAATTTTACTCCATTGCTACCATAATTTAAAATTAGTTTTCATGTTTCGATTTGAATTGAAAATAATAATTTACATTAATCTATTTATAAAAAAACTATATGTTAATTCTTTTTAAAAACTTATATATGTGTAATTGAATATTGATATGTAGATTGAAAAAAAAATAAACTTACTTGTGAGAATTCATTTTCTTATCCCCGAATCTGTTATTTCAGTGCTATTTCAATTATTAGAATCAAAATGATATTTCACACTACGAATGTTTTTATAAATCTTGTCAAAGTAATGCAGAATGTCCAAGATGAGATGAGAAAATGATTATTCAACAAATAAAAAACATTCTCCTTTTTATATGGGTTATGTCCCTTTTATATATAATTAAAGGATACGGTTACTTTTTTAGTAACTTCTTTAATAACTTGGATCAGACACATCCATAATGAGCGGATCAAGCCTAACCCAATAACCAATATCTCTCACTCACCCATGAAAGACTGAATCTCTCTAATACATTATACTTCAAACTTGCACAAAAATTTTATACTTGATCAAACACTATAAGTGTTATTTTTGCGAGTACTTACTAAACATTGTTTATATCTATATATATATATATATATATATATATATATATATATATATATATATATATATATATATATATATATATATAA
>Ga0307518_10003443_pt1 | contig 11402 bp, 12 predicted proteins | sample 25_EM_MG_FD_203889 | JGI IMG/M metagenome (GOLD analysis project Ga0307518, IMG submission 203889) | Populus trichocarpa ectomycorrhiza microbial communities from riparian zone in the Pacific Northwest, United States - 25_EM | ecosystem: Host-associated > Plants > Roots > Unclassified | place... | reverse complement strand
TCATCTTTTCTCTCAGTTAGGTGTAGTAGATCTTAGGTGGGGGACTTACATTTCAACTTTCCCCATTGGATATATGCATGTAAGGATACATGCATGTCAAATGTGTAACATCCTCATTTTTAGGACCAACACATCAATCATGAAAAGGGAAGAACATGGTAAAAAAAATTCTTTTTTTATTTTTTTGTGTTTTACTGAATTCATACCAAGATCACTAAAATTTTGAATTTTAGCAGAGTTTCTCCTATACCGGGAGGTCCCAAGTTATCAATAATAACTTGTACAGTACTAATATTCATAATTCAATCACATCCCAACCATTCAAGGTCTCCATATCATTATATTAAAAAATATAACCACAATATCGCAAGCATACAATCTTAACATAGAACATAACTTAATACTTAAATATAATACATAAAGATCACATACATATCATAATACAATTTATGTCCAAATATTTAAATTATAGGATGTCGTTACAATTCAAGTTTTATAGTTCTTGAAGACAAAATACATCAACATCCATTTAATTTAAATAGCACAAAATACAAAATCTAAGGCACTACTCCTGTCATGGATATGAAGAACTTGCAACAACATAATATTTGGAAAATAATTATGTTAAGGCAACAATATTGTAAAATGAGAGAGGTTAAACGACATATATAAATAGTTATGCAAGGTTACATAGTATCATAAGTCCGTATAATTCTCGTCTAATACTTCTAATTTCATTATTCAAAAAATCACCAAATAATTTCATCAACCCATTTTATTCCATAATTTCCAATCAATATATGCCTCTTTAAGGCCAAAGGGATAATCCCTTCAAGATGTCGATCCTCATTTCATTAACACTTTTAATCATTCCCCATTGAGAATATCATCATAACAATTCTCCCCCAAAACTTGGAAGGGAATGCCAACACTAATGAATTTCATTAGTGTCATTAGTTGCCCATATCATGACTGACTAATCAAGTTCGTTGCGAATATCAACATCAACATAACCAATTGATGTCATTGACTATTTCCAACCCAAAATAGTCTATCAGGTTTTTCTTTCCATAATACCTCGGAATATTTTCATAAATGCTAATGTTAAGATTCTTGACATCATTAACTCTCACTTCAAGAATAGTTAATCAAGTTTCATATGATTGTCGATATCAACATCACTAGTTGATATCATTAACTATTCTCACCCGATAGTTAATCAAATTCAATATCCCTCATTTTCAGTGTGATTGTGCCAATGTTAGTAAACCTTACTAACATTATTAGCCTCCGCATTCGAGACTGGCTAATCAAGTTCGAGGAGCGATCATCAATGAAATCCATTAATATAACTTATATTCTTAATCAAATCAAGCACTCAAATCTATTTTTATTTCTCGTTTATTTCACTTTATTCTTTCTCTTTGTGGCTTCACCCATAGATGCGAAGTCCAAGAATTTAACAGATTAGCAAAATCATTGTTATGTAAAAAGTGCAGGTATAAAACGCCTACCGCTACAGAAGCTCGACTCGCACTCCCTTGTTGTTGTTGTTGTTGTGCCCCTCTTGCGGTCCCTACTGAATCCACAGGTATACCACATTATTTCTTACTTAGTTAGATTTCTCATAGCAACAACATTAATAATAATAATGGCAATGTTGACTTCTTTTTAACAATTGTTTCCTTTAAATTTGCATTTCCTATTATATCCCTTTAGATCATTGTTCTTTATTAAATTATAACTATCACCACCAATTCGGTTTTGAATACAATTTATTTCCTTTGAACCCTAAGTTATGACACTACACATTTTCTTAGTGAAAGAAGTATGATCCTGCCCCTAACACAACTAAGTTTCCTAGTTTTGTCAATTGGTCAAATCTGCCAGTAGAGGTGATAGCTCGACCTCTCCTCAGATATTTATCTATATCTGGAGATCTAGAGCTTCAAATTAAGCGCGGTTAGATTCGCTAGAAAGCTAACATCTCTGGGTATAATGTCTATGAAGAAACCTTCCTTGAATTTTATCATTTTCAGGATCGAATCCTCTCTAGAATCAAGGTGATGAATCTATCCAGATTTTGTCAACGATTTTTAGATGAACTTTTCATTATCTCCATTTTCCCTTTTCTCTTAAAACAGCCATTCCTATGTTTTTCCTACAATTAGCGACTCCTTCTAAGCCAAACCATAAGCTATACCCGTGGTTTATAAATTTCATTTCCACCTCACGTAACACATGCATTTGACTCACGAAGTTTCCTATTATCAAGTTTTCACGCTTTTCCCTAATTCATGGATCATTAACATGAAACATGCCAAAACTCTTCCTCCCTCCCCTTAATGTGTTCTTGGCCTAATGGGATTAAGGGTCCCCTTTTCCTTTCTATGCAATGGTTTGCCTCATTTACTCATTGTTCACTTTATAACACATATCATAAGGTTTATCAAGTACAAATACAGAATTTCTTTTCCTCTCATTCAACCCTCACATGGCCGGCCACTCATGTCCCTTGTTCATTGATTTTTCTTTGGTAATTTTGCATGATTTTCATGTTCAAAACAACTTATAGTATTAATTAACTTCATTCTAACAAATTCTGCAATTCTCCTAATTTTCACTCAAGAACCCTAATTTACAAAATATGAAATTGGTGCACAATTCCTAATCATGTTTCAAATTGGTACAATTAGGTCTAAGGTCCTTACCTTGAGGAAATTTGGATTTCAACTCAAATTTGGTTGAAGATTTTTAGCTTCTCCTTCATTGCATGCAGTCGACCGTCTCCTCCTCTTTTCCTCACAATTTCTTCACTTGTTTGCTCGTTAATTCCTTTGTCAAGGAGTGTTCTCCCTACTTAGTAGTTTAAAGTTTGTATAGTCCTAAAACATTTGGTGTTTTTCCCACAATTTTGGTGGAGAAAAATCTGAAATCTCCCCCTCCATCTTACTTTGTGCAACCCGCCACATAGAGGAGAGAGTGGGCTATTTATAGTCCCATTCTCTTTTAATTATACTTTGGCCATTTCTTTCCTCTCTTTTTACAATTTGGTCATAACTCTTTTCTTCTTTTTAAAAACCCCCCTTAGCAATTTAATTTATTTTAATTTTTCTCCACACATGTAACCATCTTTATTTTTTTTTTGGTAGAGTTTTATTCTCGGGTTTTATATCAGGAGCCTAATTGTACTCTATTTTACCCAAAACTGAAGAGACAATCTATATTTAAAGGCAAATTAAATCATTACAAATCTGTATAAAAATTAACCTTGTGGACATAATTAGATTTTTAATAGGTCAATTTGATTTTATCATAGGAAGAATTAAAATTTAATTATGTTTAAGAATTAATTTGGGTTCAATTGAAGGATTTAATTAGATGCAACAACTTAATTATACTTTTAATGAGTCAAATTAATTTTATTAGGGGCTTAATTAGTGGAACTTAAGTTTGAGAGCTCAATTTCGGTTTAATTAAGAAGATTGGAATTTTATGAGACCAAATTTAATTTTTCCAAGTCAATTGATTGAAATCAGGGGTAAAATTGCAAGAAAATCAAAATTTTGGGGTCAATAAATGGCTAAATTGAAGAAATTCGTAGCCAATAAGCATTTTGGAAAAGGCACCGAACTCTAGGGACCAAGTTGGTTGAAATCATGGGTAAAATTGAAGAAATTTGAAAGTTTAATGGTTAATTAGGGGTTAAATTGCCTAAATCCAAGACCAATGACCAAAATGAAAAAAGGTATTGAAACCTAGGGTTGAAATTGAAGCTCTCACGGGTAAAATTGCACAAAATTAAAAGTATGAAACCAATCAGGGAGTAAATAAGATAAATAATAAATCAAAAGACAAATGAATTTTGCCAAAACAACGCTATTTCGAGTGAACTGTTCATCTTCATGTTCAGGTTTTCAACCGAAAAGACAGCTTAGGGTGCCACATTCCCAAGGCATTTGATGCTTCATCTCTTTACCAAAATTGATAAAACTTGCACGCAAACAACGACCTAACACTTGACTACACGCCAATGTAATCCTTTCTAACCAACAGACACCATAACGGCTATGGCATTGTCCCCAAGTGGCTAACCCGACCAACCCTTTTCCTGCAAAAAAATTGACAGCCTATGATAGCCACTTTAAACTGATGGTTGGGATCCTTCTAGGTTGAATCAAGGGCCAAGATTTGACACCATTAAAGACAAAATGTCCCTCTTCCACCCCATATAAATAGCGGTGGATTTCATGACCTGAGGGAGGAGAAAATCAACCTCTCTCCCCATTTCTACTGACAACCAAACTTTTCTCTCTTCCCTCTCTCTCCACCGTGAGCTTCAGCCACCAACGCTCTCACCATTAGCTTGTCCACCAACATCTCCACCATTGAAAGACTTCATATGTCATCTTAGAAAAATCGTATCTCTCTCATATGAGCTCCTTTTGCTGCTGACATTGGTAGGATGATAGGTCTTTGAGTAAGGAATCCAACAAAAGTGAGTTTGTATCAAATGGACTTCTTTAGCTCAAGATATTCAAGTTAGAATGGCCAAAGGGCAACATTGGCAAAATGCAAGATTTGTCTTTGAACGTTGCGATTTCCATGCTCTTTCTCTATTTATTTTTCTTGCCATATATCTATAGAAAGGTATGGATGTTAAATTTCTAATGCCACTAAAATCCCTTCATTTCAACCTCTAGAGCTCAAAAGGGCTCACTAAGAATAATATGCTTTAGGTTGATTTTTTTAGCTCAAGTGGTTAAAATTCCTAATGCCTTTGTCATCTTCATGTACACATGTAATGTGAATGTAATCTCAACAAGATATGAAGCAAGTTCTAGAGATACATATCACTGAAAGAATACACAATCAAAGAATATAATGTTGAAGGCTCAAAAGCTTACATTGGGACAACACTAGAAAGTCAACATGACATATTTTCATAGTCAATCCCTAAACCAATTAAACTTTAAAACTTGCATACATATTCATTCATTTGATTTATATTTTCATCTATCTCAAATATTCTCATACATAATACTCATATTCTCATAAACCAATAGGAGTTCAAAAGATAAACATAGATTTTTTTTTTAAAAAAAAAAACAATAAAAAAAACCAAATTCTCTCAATACTCCCACACTTTAAACACAATATTGTCCTCAATGTTGAAATAAAAGAAAACGAATATAGAAGAATGGAAAAAATAAAGTAAAATGCATAAAAGATAAAAAGATAAAGGAAAAAGAAAGCAAATCTGATTTTTGTTTTCTATTGGGTTGCCTCCTAGTAAGCGCTTTTGTTTTATGTCGTTGGCTCGACATACCGCATGCTCATTCTTCATAGATTGGTTCAGCTAACTTCATGAAAGCAATAAGTTATGTTAATCAACCTTCATAGAAAGTTTTCAATCGATGCCCATTAACTTTGAGCACTTTGTTTATTTCTAAACTTGTAATTTCAATTGCATCATAAGGAAAAACATTAGAAACAACAAATGGTCCAATCCAACGAGAGCGCAACTTTCCAGGAAAATATTTCAAACGTGAATGATAAAGAAGATCTTTGTTTCCAACATGAAACTTCTTTCTTCTAATTATTTGATCATGAAGACTCTTGGTCTTTTCTTTGTAAATCCTTGTATTTTTATAAACATTATTCTATATCTCTTCCAACTTTTGCAATTGCAACTTCCTTGCAATCCCAACAGCATCAAAATCCAAGTTACATTGTTTAATGGCCCAAAAAGCTTTGTGTTCAAGCTCCACCGATAGATGACATGCTTTCCCATAAATCATCCTATAAGGTGACATTCTTATAAGTGATTTGTAAGAAGTATGATAAGCCCAAAGTGCATCACCAAGTCACAGACTCCAATCTCACCGGTTAGGTTGCACTGTTTTCTCCAAAATGGACTTGATTTCTTGATTTGAAATTTCAGCTTGTCCATGATGGTAGGCTCTGGAAGTCCGATGAGTCACATGGTATTTACGTAATAATGCTTCCATTAAACGATTGCAAAAATAAGAGTCACGATCGCTGATGATAGCTTTGGGGATTCCAAACCTGTCAAATATGCGAGTTTTGACAAAATCTAAAATAATTTTAGCATCGTTAGTTATTGTGGCTTTCGCCTCAATCTATTTGAACACATAATCAATAACAAGAAAGATATAAAGATTACCAAAACAAGAAGGAAATGGGCCTATAAAATCAATACCCCAAACATCAAAAAATTCACTTACTAGAATATTCGTTAAAGGCATTTGGTTTTTATGAGTGATATTACCTGTTCTTTGGTATTTTTTCACATGATTTGCAAAAGTGATATGCTTTCTTAAAAATAAAAGGTTAATAGAGACCACTTTTAAGAACATTATGGGTCGTTCTTTTTGCTCTAAAATACCCACCATAAGAATGAGAATGGAATGGAATTCATCATGTGATACACATCTTCTAACTGTTTGATTTGCATAAAATTTCCATAATAAGGAGTGTCCTAAAAATAATATTTAGCTTTAGTTTGTAACTTGTCTTTTCGGGATTTAGAAAAACCTGGAGGGAATTCTTTGGCAACTAAATAGTTTACCAAATCAACATACCATGGTCTTGGAGAGAAATGTAAGACATACAACTGCTCGTCGAGGAATGTCTCTCTTATTGTTTTGGTTTGTATATCCTTGGTCCTCAATCAGCTCAAGTGATCAGCCACATGGTTCTCGACACCTTTTTTATCTTCGATCTGAAGATCAAATTCTTGCAAAAACAAGTTCTACCTAATCAATCTCGGTTTGGACTCATTTTTCTTCAAAAGATGCCTCAAAGCTATATGGTCAATAAAAACAACAACTTTCATTCCAAGTAAATATGACCTGAATTTTTCTAGAGCAAACACCACTGCAAAAGGTTTCTTTTCAATTGTATGGTAATTGCATTGCGCTCTGTCCAACATGCGAGAAGCATAGGTGATAACATGCAAATTCTTCCCTATTCTTTGCCTAAGTACAACCTCTACAACATAGTCACTCGCATCACACATTATCTCAAAAGGTTCATCCCAATTTGGTGGTTGCATGATAAGGGCAGATGTGACACGCCTCTTAAACTCATCATGAGCATCTTTAGATGCTTGATTAAACATAAAATTCATTTCTTTGGCTAATAATTTGCACAAGGGTGCTGTAATCTTCGAGAAATCTTTGATAAAGCGTCGATAGAAACCTGTATTGTCAAGAAAAGAACAAACTTCCCTCACGCATGAGGGGTAAGGCAATGCTGAAATAACATCTATTTTAGCTTTATTAATCTCTAATCCACGTGAAGACACAACATGCCCAAGAACTATTCCTTGTTCTACCATAAAATAACACTTTTCATAGTTTAAGACAAGGTTAGTTTCAATTCATTTGTTCAAGACTAAAGATAAATATTCTAAACACTTATCAAAAGAATCACCATACAACGTGAAATCATCCATGAAAACCTCAATTATTCTAACATAGTTAGAAAAAAATACTCATCATGCATCTTTGAAACGTTGTGATTGAATTACAAATACCAAATGGCATTCTCCTATATGCATATGTACCAAATAGACATGTAAATGTAATCTTTTCTTGATCTTTAGGATTAATAACAATCTGATTATATTCACTATATCCATCAAGAAAGCAATAAAAATACTTACCTGCTAGGCGTTCATGCATTTGGTCCATGAATGATAATGAGAAGGGATCTTTGTGTGTAGAAAGATTAAGCTTTATACAATCAACACACATTCTTCAACCACTCGAGAAGTAAGTAGGAATGAGTTCATCATTTTTGTTCTTTAGCAACGTGATTCTGGTTTTTTTGGGCACCACATGGATTGATGCCACCCATTTATTGTTCGTGATGGGGTAAATGACTCCTGCATCTAATAGTTTCAAAATTTCAGCTTTCACTACCTCCATCATAGGCGGGTTCAACCTCCTTTGCATTTCCCTTATTGGTTTCACATCGTCCTCCAATAGTATGTGATGCATACACATCGAGGGACTAATGCCCTTGATGTTAGCCAAAGTTCATCCAATGATTGTTTTGTGATCACACAACTTCACAAGTTTTTCCTCTTGCGCACTTGTCAAACCTTTTACTATGATAACGGGAAGTGTATTGTTGTCGCCAATGAATACATACTTCAAATTATTAGTTAAAAATTTCAATTCTAACTCGGGTGCCTGTAAAATAGATAGCAAAAGCTTTTTATATGAAAGTACTAAATCAATAAAGACATCACTATGGGGGATGGTTTGCAAAGCTTGCAAAGCCAATGCCGATTCTTGAACATTTTAGGGAACACATATGTGCCTCTCACTCTCTTCTATCTTGGTAAAATCACAACCATTGCTCAAGGCCACGCATAATCGTCCTCATAATCAAAATAAAAAAACTTGATGCACCAAATTATAAACTTGGTCATAGCATGTGATATTCAAACATTATTGTAAGGATATTTCATTGCATCATGAAAATTAAATTGAATTTTTTCATCTTCTACATCCATAAACAAAGTATCTTTACCACAATCAATTTTCGTATTGGCAGTTTTCAAGAATGGTCTTCCAAATAATATAGGAGTGTTGATGTTTGAGGAATCACATTCCATATCAAGAATATAAGTCGCATGGAATAATCAAACTATTAATCTTGACTATGACATCTTCTATCACACCAAGTGGATAAATTAAACTACGATCCACAAGTTATATTACAATACCAGTTTTAATCAAAGGCTCAAGACTAAGAGAATCATAAACATGTTGAGGCATAACACTAATGGATGCACCTAAATCATATATGACCCTTTTAAAACTAGCATTACTAATAACACATGGGATAGTAAACGCACCTGGGTTTTTTTTGCTTCAAAGGTAGATTCTTTTGAACAACAGCAACTATAACTTCACCTATACTTCCTGTTTCGTAACCTTTTAACCTGTAAGCTCTCTTGGTAGTACACAACTCCTTCAAGAATTTGGCATACTTGGGAATTTGCTTGATAGCATCAATTAAAGGAATGTTGAGTTCAACTTTCTTGAAAACCTTTAAAATTTCTTTTTCTTTGTCCTTTTTCTTAGACCTAGAAGAACTCAAAGGAAAGGGGGGAATTTTTTGAAAACTAGAATTCATTGAGTTAGGACTTACCTTCAGAGTATTGTTCATTGTTTCAGTTTATGGAGGAGTAGGATGTTTCTTCTTAATTTATACTCAATTCGATTTCTATGTCCTCTTCTTCCTCCATCTCAATTTGTTTCAACCTTTGCTCTTTAAGTTCTTTCCCACTTTGTAGTGTGATCGCACGAACATTTTATTTTGGATTCAATGCTTGGGAGGGAAATTTTCCATTCATTTGTGCTTCTAGTTTCCCCACACTTAAAGCTACTTGCCCCATTCGCTTCTCCAAGTTGTGAATACTTGACCTTGTTTCCTGTTGAAAAGACATGACATTTTGTTGCAAGGTCACTATACTAGAAGCCAAGGTTTTCATCATCTCACGAAGATCATCACTCGATGACCCCATAACATTGGAGTTTGGAAAAGTAGGAGGGGGCTGTCTCACTTGATAATTCTGCTCGGGCTGAAATCCATGGGGGTGGAACTGTCGGCTCTGATTGCCTTATTGAGGCGGGTTACCATAACGTAAGTTTAGATGATCTCTCCATCCAAGATTGTATGTGTTAGAAAAAGGATAATATTTACGATGGGGTTGTCCATTGAATGCTTCATCAATTGCATTAGCTTGTTCAATGTAATCTTCTTGCATTGTTGGGCAGATATCTGAAGCATGTCCTTGTAACGAGCATATGCTATAAAATTTCACCTACTATACATTTCCACAAACCAAAGAACACACAAGAGAAGTAAGATCATTAACTTTATTCTCAAGGTTAGCAATACTTATCTCATTCACTCGTTTGCTTGGAAAGTCTCCACACGTACCAAATTGTTTCGAATTGGCTGTCATATTTGAGATCAATTGGCGTGCATCCTTGGGTGTTTTATCTACCAATACCCCTTCATTTGCAACATCAATGATATTGCGGTCAGTAGGCATCAGTCCTTCATATAAATATTAAATGAGAAGCTAATTAGGTATCTGATGATGAGGGTATTGAATGCGCAGTTGTTCAAATTTGTTCCAATACTCGGAGAGTGTCTCCCTATGAGATTGTCGAATCCCACATATTTCTTTCCTTATGTTAGCAACTCGAGAGGCTGGGAAATACTTTTCAAGGAAAATCTTCTTCATGCCATCCCAAGTTCCAATGGAACTTGGGAGAATAGAGAAAAGCCATGCCTTTGCTGCCCCTTTTAGAGAGAAAAGGAAAGCTTTCAACTTAACCTGTTCTTCATCAACTTCGTGCGGTTTCATGCCAACACAAACCATGTGGAACTCCTTGAGATGAGTATGAGGATCTTCTCCAGCAAGTCCATTAAATAATGGTAGTAAGTGTATAAAACCAGACTTGAGCTTAAAGTTGACATTGTTGTTGATGTTTATGCACAATGATTGATTCTTCATGTTGGGAGCAGTGAGCTCCTTGAGTGTCTGTTGTTGTGCAACAGTCATGGTGTTGACACGAGCTTCCTTTTGTAACCTGCGTAAAGTGTTCTCTATTTCGATATCTACCTGCACTTGTTTTTGGTTAGTAGAATGGGCTACAAGCATAAATCGTCAAAAAAACTAAAAAAGAAATCAACCACACAAAAGATTTAAAGTAGTGCAAATTAAATGAAAATCCAATGCTAGAACATAAAAACTGCCGACAAACCCTAGAAAACAACAAAATTTGGCCTCGATAGGGTGGGGCTAGTGGCTAAAAGCGACTAGTCTTGTTCAGAATGTCGTTTTCTTTCAAGAAACAAAATGCCGAAGCCTAATTCTACCAAAACTTCTGTTTTGAACAGTACCTGCACCATACCTGCACAGTACCACAAGCAACACTGTTTTTCTTTTTTTTTTTTAACAAAATAAATAACAATCACAGCATAAGAATCAACTAAAATTACTTCCTCAGCCACGACGCCAAAATTTGTTGCGATGTCGCAGTCACACAAATTAATTACCCTATCTTAAATAAACAAGATAGTATAGAGCAAGTAAGGGGTCGATCCCACGAGGAAAGTTTAGCTCAGATTTTTATGCTATAAGATATGCAATTGGGGGGATTTTTAGGTTATCTAGGCTATAGTAGAATAAAACAAATCAAGCTAAAGTAAATAAATCATAAAACTATTAAGAGAACAAACCTTGATTTCAAGTAGACGTCCACCTATGAAAATCAGAACCGATCAATGAAATGATACATCAATTTATACTCTAAATATTTATCTTTTCTTACATTGATTAGTTAACA
>Ga0307518_10003440_pt1 | contig 11406 bp, 10 predicted proteins | sample 25_EM_MG_FD_203889 | JGI IMG/M metagenome (GOLD analysis project Ga0307518, IMG submission 203889) | Populus trichocarpa ectomycorrhiza microbial communities from riparian zone in the Pacific Northwest, United States - 25_EM | ecosystem: Host-associated > Plants > Roots > Unclassified | place... | reverse complement strand
GTTTAGTTTTTTTTTTGTTGAAATATGGTTGAAAATAGGCTTCTTTTGGTCTGAAACAGATCAACCTAATTTTTTCAGGTGGAAATATGATTGAAAATAGGCTTCTTTTGGTCTAAAACAAATCAACCCGATTTTATAGCTACCAGAGGTCGCCGAAATCTAGGCAGTGCAGGCGACGCATCTTGTGCTGTTGTTTTTCAAAGCATTAAGGGGCAGACAACCTATTTTCTTCCCTTTAAGAAAATTAAAAAAAGGCCTCGGCACGTGGGTTGCTCCAGGCCTGGGCGTCTGAGCCTTTTTCTTGAGGCCAAGGAACTCTAGGCCTTCCTAGCCCGAGAGACTAGGCCCCTTTTACTTTTTTTTTTCTTTTTTCTTTTTCATTTTTATACATTACAATTGTATTTTTTTTCTTGTTTTTTTTTTAATTTCATCACTTAATATTTGGTTGATTATTAATTGAGCAACATAATTTGTTTTAGTTTGATTTTTTTTTCTAGTCACTTTGATATTTTGTTGGTTCTTGATTTTATAAGTGTCTATTTTAGATAAAAAAAAAACTATAAAAAAATTGTTGAACTCAATTTTTTTTTTATAGTCCATGACCTGAGTCGCATGTTTGGCTTATTAACTTTAACTAGGTTGAGATCATGATAGATAATATTTTTTATTGCATAATTAATGCTCAATTTATTTAATTAGATGTATGCATTAAATTTTTCAATTCCGTTTGAGATTCTTTTATATATAAAAACACGTCATAAATATCTATATATACACTTTTGTTTAAGAAAGAAATAATATTCGACCCGAGACGAAACGCGGGTCCAATAGCTATTTAGCAAACGAAAAGAGTTGGGTAAATCACTATAGCTCCTTCCACTATAATACAAGACATAGATTACCATGAACTATACTATTCATATGAACAATTCACATTTTTTTTTGTCATCAAACTTTTATTCTTTGTAATTTTATCTATCAAGTTACATTAGTATATAATTTTATTTACATTTCTTTCAATTTACATGATTTTGCATATGCTTAGTTTTGAGGGGTGTTCGAAGATGAATAGAAATTAAGAAAGAAGAAATACCAACTTTAACAAATAACAATAAAACATACCTTATTTAGATTTTGGAGCTTTGATCCCTAAAGTTTTAGTTTTTCTATTATTTGGTCCCTATTATTTTAGCAATTCACATTTTGATATTAAACTTCATTTTTTCACATTCCAGTCTCTAGATGTTGAGAGAGAAGAGAGAAAGTTATCAAAATATGTTGAGGAGATAGAAAGTGCTCGAATTGTCAAATTTTGATCTTTGTCTAAATGATTTTGTCTTCTTGCGAGGAGTTCAATAGAAGTGGTGTTTTCCTGTAACTATCCTAAAAAAATTAGATCGGCGTCTATAATTTTTTTTATTCATTTAATTTTTGGTTTTTTAGAGGGATTAAAGGGTATTTTTTTAAAATTAGGTGTTTTTAAGCGAAAACAAGTTAAATATGAGTTTTTGATGTCCAAAAACTCGAACTTCAATTTTGAAGTCATTGTCGATGACTAGAAAACTGGTTAGCAAGTGAGCGATCATTTGCCACAACAAATGATCTTTCGTTCATTTGAAAAACAATGGAGCAGATGACTCGTCATCCACTCCTTTAGAAAAAACTAGCCAAATATGCGTGAGATTTTTTATGGTTGGTCAGGCATGCCTAGACTAGTAGCGCCTTGCCTCATATTTCTCTTTTTATTATTGCACAATATTCTCTCTTATTTTTTAAATTGTTTAGTTTAATTTCTTTAAATAGAGTTTAACCATTTTATAAATTTTTTAATTTCACAATGCTTCAAAAACATTATTATAAATTTTCTATATATTTTTTCTCTTATATTTTACATAAATAAGTTATATTTGCATGACACATTTAAAAAAATAAATGTCATTTTTTATTAGCAATGAGAAGTAACCTCTGACATAAAATAATTGATGACATATAAAATAAAAACGGTAAAAAACATTTGCATTTGTATATATCTTTTTGTTTTTACTAGGAGTATTAGTTTCGTGCTTTTATTATTTAATTAGTATTAATGAATTTTTTTATTTATCATTTCATATATTTTTAATTTATTTTATTAAACATAAATAATATTTTTTTTTGTTTCTCAATTAAAAAAATAAAAATAGATGCGCTTGTAGATATTTTATTTCATACTTCAAGGTGGTCTTTAATGTTTTTTTTTATTTAACTATATTCCAATAAAAATGAATTTTTATTAAAAAAAGTAATGATTTAAATTATACAGAAAAAAATATAATTTTTAGCCTAAATTCTCTCTTCTAATTATTTTTTAACAAAACATAATTTTTTAGCTATGTGGTTTATTTTATAAAAATGAAGATAACTAAAATAAAAATCTGAAATTTTTTTAATGATTTGAAATTAGATGAAAAAAATGTATCTCTTTAATCATAACTCCATCCCCCTATTTATGCATTCCTTTTTTTTTGTTGAAAAAAACATGTGTTTTTTATGAGAAGTATTGTATTTTAAATAAAACTTATCATAATCTTAAAAGCAAGGTTTAATAATAAAAGAATCATGAATTGATAACTTTGATGTGATGATATTAAAAAAAATAAGAAGAATAAATTTTAGAAAAATTATATAAAAATCATAAAATAGATATTTCATTCAAATTAGATATTTATGAGTAATGTTTTTTTGAAAATTATGCATATCATGTTCATATATAATTATTTGGAAAGTACTTGTTAATATTATCATAAAAATTATAATATTATTTAAAAATAATGATATAATTGGATAATTATTTGACTATCATTTTAATAAACTTTTATAAAAATATTATAAAATAAAAAAATCAAATAAAAAAAGATTTGAAGGAGCATTATAAAAAGAAGAGTCAGGTGCGTCTAGGCTAGAAAAAGGGCTTGCATGCTTGGTCATAATTAAAAACTGATGCATGAAGATTGTAAGAGGAAGTTATTTGTTTTTTAGTTATTTTCATTTCTATTAATTTTAGAAAAATATTTTTTATGATATTTTTATTCTTCCTATTTAGTTTAAGAATTTTGTTTTTCTTAGATATTTATTTTTCTTATTTAGTTCAATAATCTTATTTTTTTTCTTTTTAAGTTTAGGCATAGGGCTAGTATATATAAGGTTCTTAGTTTGTATTTCAGAAGAACCTTAATTTACACCTCTTCTTTCCCCACTCTATTACAGGATTATTAGTAAGCGTATTGTGACACCTCGTGGAGTTATTTTTGGTGTAGATTTGGTCTAATAAATAAAATTCTTTTTTTTTTCTTTTTGGTATTGCAAAGTTCTGTTTTAAGGTTCTTGATTAAGATATTAGAGGGTTTTTTTTTTTTTTTTTTGTGTGTGAAAGCAGTGGAGGTAAAGGAAGATAAAATTGTGTCTATAATTAAAGAAGATGATTGGCATGGTAATTTAAAAAGGGGTAAATAATTGATTATGAATAAGTGGATGAAATAACGACTTATATATGATTGCATCATGCATGCACATCTGGATGATCTAGGGTTTCCTTATGGGACTAGAGCAGCAGCTGCAGGTTCTCTCTTTCGCCTGTAAGTGTATACTGAACATCCAGGAAGAATTGAACGGGAGGGGTTTCCTTCTAGGACTAGAGCAGCTGCTGCCTTTTGGTGGTCCTCCCTCACTTTGCCTACAAAGGATTGTGGTCATAGCCATATATATATATGGTCATCAAGAGCTCTTGATGAGTTTGGTCATGGAGCTGCTAAGAAACTGCAGAAGACCATCCTCATCAGTTTCTTTTGTCCATAATATAAGACTGTTATTAATTCAATAAGAGCTCTTCCTGGGCAAATTTTTTCCATAACATAAGATTGTTATTAATAAAGAAATATGGAAATATATGCAGAGATCCCATGCAAGATGCAAGTGCAGAAATCCTGCACAAATCTTCTACATACATCACTCTACTGAGAGATCCCCTGCTATAATTTTTCATTTCATTTACTTCATGATTTCTATAATTCCTGCATCAAATCATGTATATATATAGTAAGAATCAATGACCTGAAATGTCCTGTATTATATGTAATGCCTATTTAAAGGCACGAACAATATACATTGAATAATAAGTTCAGCTTTCCTACATGGTATCAGAGCCTTCTATCACTATGACATCTTCTTCTTCAGTTCAAACAATGTTCCTTGCTTCTTCTCTTGAGATTACACTCCTGAAATCACATTTGCCTGATATCTCCATCAAGCTGGCTTCAAACAATTATCTTTTATGGAAAGCACAGGTTATTCCTGTTTTACGTGGCTATAGACTCCTTGGATATGTGAAGGATGAAGTTCCCTGCCTAGAATCAACTATCATTGGTGAGAATGGTGAGTTGCAAACAAATCCTGATACAGTAGTGTGGCTGCGCACAGATCAATTGATCCTTGGATGGATCAATAGTTCACTATCTGATGGACCTCTTTCTCAAGTCATCAATAGTGAATCTTCGCATGATGCATGACAAGTGTTAGAGACTCTTTATGGCACTCACACTCGAGATCGCATCCAACAAATTAAAGGCGAACTACAGTCCCTGACAAAAGGTACCTCTTCACTGGAAGATTATTTACATAAAGCAAAATCTTTGGCTCTGTCTCTCTGTGGTGCAGGTAAACCAATGGATGATGATGAATTCATCATTTGTATTCTTCGAGGATTAGGATCTGAATTTGATCCTATAGTAGCAGCATTAAATGCTAGAGATATCTTTCCATCTCTTGAAGGAGTTATTGGCAAACTCCGTGACTTTGAAATTCGAATTCAAGGAGCACAGACAACTGCTCCTTCTGTGGCTTTTTATACAAATCATGGCCGCACAAACTCAAAGCCATGGATAAACACCAGCACTCGTGGTCGCAATCATCGCAGTTTCACTGGGAGAAATCCCACTAACAACACTCCACTACGAGCTAAAGAGACTCGTTTTCCTCGTCAAAATGGAAGCTTCACTGGAACTCGTCAGAAACAAATCTCACATAACAGTAATCGTGGACGCAGTGGCATCACTTGTTTTCGATGTGGGGGACCTAATCACATAGCAGATGGATGCTTTGCATCTGATGAAGAAGCTGATCAATACAAGGCCTTTGCTGCAATCAAAATTGGTGAAACTGCAGAAGAGACATGGTATTCTGACACTGGAGCAAACCAGCATATGACGTCTGACACAAATAAAGTCCATGGTATTATCTCTTATCCTGGAAATGACTCTGTAATGGATGGCAATGGTCAGGGCTTGCCTATCACTGGTACTGGACACGTTACTATTCCCACTACCAATCTCAAGCTAAATGATGTTCTTGTGGTTCCTACAATTAAGAAGAAACTATTATCTGTATCTCAATTTACAAGAGATAATAACTGTTATTTTCTGTTTTATCCATGAGGTTTTATTCATAAGGACATGAAGATGAAGTAGGTAATTCTTAAAGGTTTCATGAAGGATGGGTTATATCCGATCAATCTGCAGCAATTCTCCACACTTCCAGTCAGTTTTTTAGCAAATAAAGTGTCCAACAACTTGTGGCATGCACGACTTGGCCATCCTCAATCCAAAATTCTCACAAAGTTATGTTTACCATTTATGGATAAACAAAATGTTTTCTGTGAAAGCTGTGTTTTGGAAAAATCAACAAAGTTACCGTTTGAATCTAGAAAATCATATACTACTTCTTTTCTGCATACACTGCATTCAGATGTCTGGGGTCCTGTATCTGTTCCTTCTTATGATGGAAATCAATTCTATTTAATTATTGTTGATGAGTATTCTCGGCATATATGGTTCTTTCTTATGAATCGAAAATCTGATGTAGCAACAATATTTCCTTCATTTCTCAAGCAAATGGAAACATAGTTTGATACTCATGTTAAAATATTTCAAAGTGATGGATGCAGTGAGTTTGTTAATCAAAGTCTGCAGAATCTTTTCAAAACTAATGGCATCATTCATAGAATTTCATGTCCATGAACACTAGAACAAAATGGATTAGTCGAACGACGTCATCAACATATTGTAGAAACAGGATTAACACTGTTATCACATGTTTCTGTTCCAATAAAATTCTAGATTGCAGCGTTTCGTATTGCAGTGTTCCTAATTAATCATTTACTTACTTCTGTCTTGGGTTACAAGTCACCGCATGAAGTGGTTTTTGGTTCTGCTCCTACTTATGACTCTTTACGAGTGTTTGGATGTTTCTGCTATCCCTTACTTGCACCATTTGGCCGATCAAAGTTGGATTTTAAATCCACACGATGTGTCTTTCCTGGTTACTCCACCAATCACAAAGGCTATCTCTACCTTGAACCCCAAGCACATCATTTTTACATATCACATCATGTGAAATTTAATGAATTCCAGTTTCCCTACAAATACATGCAGCAACCTGACACACATGCCTCTCAGTTGTTTAAAATTAAGGCACTTCCTCGATTACTCAAAACTGTGGCAGAAAAATCTATTGCCCCAGCCTTACAAGTCAGTCATCACGACCCAATAACAATTGTTCAAGATGCAGAACCTGTTCAAGAAGAATCAGCATCTCAACCTGCCACTTCTGCTTCACTATCTTCATCCACTACAGCAGACATCACTCCTGTACCACCAGCGATCTCTCTTACATCTGCTCCAGCTCCATAGCGACAACATCATATGATTACACGAACTCAAACAGGGAAGCTAAAACCCAAGGTATTTATTTCTTCACGACATCCTATTCCAGCCTATTTTGTTGCTGACCTTATTGCCTAACCACAAGAGCCATCCTCAGTTCAACAAGCTCTGCAACATCCATATTGGCTTCAAGCAATGCAAGTTGAAAAGAATGCCCTTCACAGCAACAAAACCTGGACCTTGGTACCTAGACAAGCAACAATAAATATTATCAGCAGCAAATGGGTGTTTAAAATCAAAACACGATCTGATGGTTCCATTGAAAGATATAAAGCTCGACTCGTGGCTCGTGGATTTTCACAGCAACCAGGACTTGATTATGATGAAACATTCAGTCCTGTTATAAAACCAAGCACCATTCAACTTATCCTCACCATTGGACTGTCTCAAGGATGGTCTGTCAAACAACTAGATGTAAGTAATGCCTTCCTTTATGGTGATCTACAGGAGCAAGTGTATTTGGCTCAACCTCCAGGTTTTGAAGATTTATCTCATCCAGATTATGTTTGTCATCTTCATAAAGCTTTATACGGATTGAAGCAGGCTCCTCGTGCATGGTACCTCAAATTCAGTACCTATATTAAGCAAATGGGATTTACACGATGCCCCTATGATCAATCTTTATTTTATCGCACTCAAGGATCAGACATTCTCCTTTTACTCATTTATGTTGATGACATTCTTCTAACAGGCAGCTCATCTTCTCAGATTACCAAGCTTATTGCCCATCTTTCTGTTGTCTTTCATATGAAAGACCTTGGTGACATTCATTATTTCTTAGGACTTCAAATTGCTCGTGATGAGTCCTCCCTCACAGTCACTCAAACAAGGTATCTGCTATCTCTTCTTTAAAAGTTAGGCCTTGACGGTGCCAAACCAATAAGCACTCTACTAGCATCAGGCTCTTTCATGTCTGCCACTAATGGTGTTCCCTTAGCTGATCCTTCTCACTATCGTTGTTTGGTTGGTTCTCTACAATACCTCACCCTGACCAGACCAGACATTTTGTTTGTTGTACATCACGTCTGTCGATTCATGCAAGCACCTCATGATACTCACCTCATTGCTGTTAAAATGATTTTTCGGTATCTGAAGGGGACACTCAACGTTGGACTTCACTACATTCGCACTCCTGTTCATGAACTTCGTGGTTTTTGTGATGCAGATTTGGCTGGATGTCGGGATGACAGACGCTCCACTACTGGGTTCGCTATCTTTTTAGGCAACAATTTGATATCCTGGGGAGCTAAGAAGCAAGCCATTGTGTCTCGATCAACAGCTGAGGCAGAGTATCGCGCCTTAGCCTCCACTATAGCTGAGCTTATGTGGTTCGTCCACTATAGTTTAAAATATTGGCCACTTTGTTCCTCCTCCTAAGCTCTATTGTGATAATATGAGTGCCATCCATATGGCTAAAAATCCAGTATTCCATCATCGTACAAAACACATTGAAATAGATGTTCATTTTGTCCGAGAGCAAGTTGCAAGTGGTGCTATTTCATTGGCTTATATTCCAGGATCAGATCAAATTATGGATATTTTTACCAAATCACTTTGTGCTGCAACGTTTGCATTAAATCGTGACAAGCTCTACCTCGGTCCAGCCCCGCCTTGATCTTGAGGGGGGATGAAGAAATATGGAAATATATGTAGAGATCCCATGCATGATGCAAGTGCAGAAATCCAGCACAAATCTTCTGCATACATCACTCTACTGAGAGATCCCCTGCTATAATTCTTCATTTCATTTACTTCATGATTTCCATAATTCCTGCATCAAATCATGTATATATATAGTAAGAATCAATGACCTGTAATGTCCTGTATTATATGTAATGCCTATTTAAAGGCACGAACAATATACATGGAATAATAAGTTCAGCTTTCCTACAATTAATCCAACAATAGCTTTTACCACGCAAAATAGCTAAAATTACTAATTTAATTTATTTTTACAGGTATTATAAACAATATAATTGAATTTAGTTCCGTGATTTAGTAATTTATTCTAAACATAAGAATCATAATAAAATTTCAATTGAATTCACAGAATTCTAATAAGATAATAATTAAATTAAAATTACTCATAGAATTAAATTAGATTACACATGGGGTTTGGTTCAAACATGCTCTTAGTCTCTCATCATTCCTGCCTTAAAAAAAAAAAATCCTTATCCACAAGGTTGACCTCTTGGAACCGCAGATTCATTAGGGCAAGGTCTTTTCAAGTAGCTTCTTCTTCTGCTGGAGATTCTGTTGATGGTTGCCTCATTTGCTGCTGAAGAAGTGGTCTTCGATGCCGAGAAGATTGAGTCAATATTATCTCCAATAAGTTAAGAAGCTGGTTGTAAATAAAGCTGCTATAGAACAATTTTTTTCTATTAAAATCTTGTCATTATTTTTCTGAAATTTGTTATTAGAACTCTTGTATAAAAGAGGGATTCAATCAATAAAAGAAAGTATTTTGCAGTCACAATAACAACTATACTATATTGCTGGTTTTACTCTGTTCTTCAGTGTCTCTATACTGTCAAAAACCACAAATTGGTATCAGAGCATAATTGATCTTAAAGGACCAGCTTGAGTGAAGAGAGTAACCTGTGAGAAACCCTTTTCCACTAAAAATACAAACACCTAAACCTCCTATCATTTTCAATGGCATCAAACATTTATTCTCTTGCATCACCACCAATATTTACCGGTTAAAACTATCAGATGTGGGTTGTAAGAATGAAAACATACTTACAACTATGATTTTTGGGATGCTATAGAACAAGAACATGATCTATAACCACTTCCTGCAGATCCTACTCTAGCTCAAATCATAAATCATCGTGAGGAAAGAGCCAAAAAGTTCAAAGCTAAAACATGTCTTTACTCTGCTGTTTTTGAAGCAATATTTCCAAGAATCATTGCACTTGATACGACCAAACAAATATAGAATTATCTTAAAGAGGAATTCCATGGAAATGAGAGAATAATTTAGATGCAGGTCTTGAATTTAAGAAGGGAGTTTGAGATGCAGAAGATGAAGGAATCAGAAACAATAAGAGATTTCTCTGACATATTACTCTCCATAGTCAACAAAGTAAGACTATTGGGGAAAGACCTTCCTGATAAAAGGGTTGTTGAAAAAATTCTTGTGACTTTACCTGAAAGGTTTGAGTAAAAAATATCTTCATTAGAAGAATGTAAAGATCTGTCAAAAATTTCTTTGGCAGAATTGCTCAATGCTTTACAAGCACAAGAACAAAGAAGAACAATAAGGCAAGAGGAGTCTATGGAAGGAACTTTTCTAGCTAAAATGCAAGTCCAGGAAGGAGACAAAGGCAAAAAGAAGAACAAAAAAAATATAAAGGAGCCGATAATAGCAATAAAAGAATTGGAAACTTTCCTTCTTGTAAACACTATAAGAAAACAAATCTCTTACAGAAATATTACTGGTGGAGACCTGATGTTAGATGCAGAAAATGTAATCAATTGGGACACATGGAAAAGATTTGCAAAAGTAGAACTAATCAGCAAGAAGGTGAAGCTTAAGTTGCCGATCAACAACAAGAGGAGCAGCTGTTTGTGGCCACTTGCTTGGCTAGTAAACATGCAAGTGATTACTGACTTATAGATAATGGTTGCACAAATCACATGACGAAAGATGAAAATCTATTCAAGCAACTTGACAAATCAAGTGTCTTTAAAGTCAGAATTGGCAATGGTGAATATATTTATGTCAAAGGGAAATGAACAGTTGCTATTGAAGGAAATTCAAGTATAAAACTCATTTCAAATGTTCTTTTTGTACCTGAAATTGATAAGAATCTGTTGAGTGTTGGTCAACTTCTTGTAAAATGATACTCAGTTGTGTTCAAAGATAAACATTGCTTAATTTCTGATCCTGCTGGATAGAAATATTCACTATAAAGATGAAAGGAAAAAGCTTTTCACTAGACTGAATGGAAGAGGAGTCAGTTACCTTTTCAAGCACAACAAATCAGACAGAATTATGGCACAAGAGGCTGGGGCATTTCAATCAAGTAACATTGGTGCATATGCAAAAAAAATAAAAAAGATAGTGCAAAGAATGCCAAACCTGGAAGAAGAAATCTTAGTTTGTACCTCTTGTCAATATGGCAAGCAGAACAGACTTCCATTTCCTCTGAACAAGACTTGAAGAGCAATAGAAAAGCTTTAGCTTATTCATACTGATGTTGCTGGACCTTTGAAGACAATATCTTTGAATGGAAGCGGGTATTATATTGCTTTCATTGATGATTAGACAAGAATGTGTTGGGTCTATTTCCTAAAGTTTAAGACTGAGGTAACAAATGTTTTTCTGAAGTTTAAAAACTGGATTGAAAATCAAAGTGGCCATAAAGTTCAGGTTGTAAGATCTGATAATGACACCGAATACACTTCAAACAAGTTTTCCAAGTTTTGTCATGATGCAAGGATTGAACATCAATATACTACGCCTTACACTCCTCAGCAAAATGGTGTAAGTGAATGAAAAAATAGAACAATCATGGAGATGGTAAGGTGTGTTTTATTTGAGAAAGATTTACCCAAAAAGTTTTGGGCAGAACCTGTGAACACTGCAGTTTTCTTGTTGAATAGGCTGCTAACAAGAGCATTACAAAACAAGACTCCATATAAA
>Ga0307518_10003439_pt1 | contig 11407 bp, 9 predicted proteins | sample 25_EM_MG_FD_203889 | JGI IMG/M metagenome (GOLD analysis project Ga0307518, IMG submission 203889) | Populus trichocarpa ectomycorrhiza microbial communities from riparian zone in the Pacific Northwest, United States - 25_EM | ecosystem: Host-associated > Plants > Roots > Unclassified | place... | reverse complement strand
TTCTCCCTATAGGCATCTGCCGTCTCTTTTGCTCCTCTTCTCTTTACCTCAAGAACCCATCTCTTTTTAGATCCAAAACATGGTACCTCTCTGATCCCAAGAGGAAACATCTTGATTTGTACGTCCTTACCCTCCCTATTGCTTCCTTTTCTTTAATATTTCTTTTAGGCAGGGGACAGGCGTGTGGACGTTACTGTGGGCAGTGCTCTTGATATATTTGGGGGTAATTTTTTTTTTTTAGATTAACGTGGGTGTTTGGTCAAGTTTGCGTGCACCTTGACTAATCCCACGGGCCCTGAAGTTAACAACCAAGTAAGCCTCCAGTGGCCATCATATGAGCAACCACATGGCTCGAACCTGAGACCATAGAGAGAGCAAACCCTTTAGTCCCAAACTCTTACCACTGAGCCACCACCTAGATTTGGACGTAACTTGCCATATGAAGATGTTGCCTCTTGGCATACGCAACAGGAGACTTCGATGGTTTAGTTCCTTCTAATTGTTGTGTTTTGTTTCATTTAGTTTTTGAACTTTCTCAGATCTTTATAGATGATGCATGTAGACCGCAAAGGATTCCTAGTTGTTTCTTGTTTCCTGCTACATTTTTTTTTGGCAACCTCACATGATCTGGGTTTAAGATGACTTTCGAAGTTGGGATTCTGATGTGGGTTATAACAAACGAGAGATACTGTGCATGTTCCAGAGGGCTATGAAAGGAGATAGTCACCTGCTGGAGGAAGCCAGCAATTTGATCCTTCTCTAGCTGGGCAGAATCCCAGGTTGACTGAGCAGCAACTGCTGTCCTGTCTCTAGTTGTATTTGCCGTATCCTGGATACTGGCAGTCAACTGTTCTACCTTAGCCTACTCCAAATTTTGCAAACAAGATTATGTTCGTACGTAAGTGAACCAGATGTAGCCATGACTAAATATACTAAAGCACAAGGGTGTTTTCAATAGTTTCAAACACTGTTCAGCAGTGTATTAGTTGCAAGATTAGCACCCAATTACATCAATTCTATTGGTTAGAAATAAAATTGAAAGAGAGGGGAACAACTTATTAAAAGAAGAGAAAATGGGCGGTGTCTTTAAAGTTGGCTTAAAAAAATATATTAAGCCTTTAATTTATAAAATTAGACATTTTTAGCCCCTTATGTTTTTCTAAATTCAATTTTGATATACAATTTCATTTATGTTGTTTTTAAGTCTCTAGAAGTATTAAGATATATTTATTCCTTTTTAATAATATATAAGGGATATTATGCCTCTTTAAAACTATCTAACACTCAAACCTCTCCTCTCCTCTCTCCGTAAAAGAATAAGTTTAATGAGCTGCTAGAATTAAGAAAGATGTTATAGGACCTCGTCGAGCTTTTCTAATATGGATTTGAAATGTATCACTGCTCTTGTATACGTTATAGGCTCGTGAGTGCACAGAAAGAGTGACAGAGGAGTTAGGAAGAGGAGCTGGGAATTCTTTTAGTTCGGGTTTTCCTGCTTTTGAAGTAGAATTTGAGGAACTCCGCTAATTTTAGCGGTGAGGTGGGATTTATGAATAAGAAACGGTCATATCATTAGCAGAGCCCAAGGAACCATTCGGCTTCACAGTTACAAAAACAGCATATATATTTAATATAAATCAACTTATGAAATGTTAATTTAACCACGAACTAAAATTAAGGCGTAATAATTTATCAAAAAAGGAAATGATTGCGATACATCTATAATGTCATTGTTTTGATGAGAAGAAGTGGTAGTTGGTAATGGACATGATGCGTATCCTCAGAGTTCCTATAATGCAAGTCCAATTTTTCACATTACATTAGCAAATTCCCCAGTGCTTTGGTGCTGAGAGCACCTCTATAGCCATAGCATATGAAAAGCAGCCATGGCTAGAGCAGGGACTTGGGCTGCTGTTCCTGTGATTTGTTACGAGTAGCCCTCCGAATCCTAGTGCATATGAGCCACAGCCGCCTCCTTTACTAAAGGTCGACTTACATGCACAAAATGCTCCGCTTCCCTCTCAACCTGCTCCAAACACCGGTCAGGACTCTTCACTTCATTCATCTTCTTCACAAATCCCACGAAGCGTCTCCAGTTATCTGGTTGAAATAAGTGAGGGTTCATTCTCAAGTACGTAAAAGCACACATCTCGCTGTCTTTTGAGTTTCCATCAATATTCAATGATGACGCCTGCAAAATTTGCTCATGTGCGTTCTCATCATATCGTGGCAGTGCATTTTCCCCGGCAAGAGGAACCTCTGCTTCTCGCGTTGCTAAAGCCACTTGCCTCACAAGCTTCTCAGGGGCACAAAGGGCATCCTGTGGCTGTTCATGGTCACGCATTTCTATGCAAGTGAAATTGAATATAGCACCATACCGAGCTAACATTTGAGCAATAGGAAGGTAACCATCTCTGTTTCTCGTGTTATAATATCCTGCTGTGAGCTCTGGGGCATGAGACCGGGTTCCATAGTGCCAATGAATTCCTGCAATCTTCACTGAGATCTTTACACCAGAATTCTCATAGATAGCCTTCGCTGACGACAGTATTCTCTCAGCGTGGTCTAAGAGCATCTGCGAGTACCAAGAGAGGAAGAATTCACCATAGGGACAAGTCCAGCCACCACCTTCTTTTCTGAAAAACCGGGTGTCTTCCGGCCAGTTGTTGTACTCACCAGCATCAGTTGGGCCTGTGCTACCCCATTCTGGCTTACCAGCAGCTTCCGCCGCTGCTTTCAAGCTACTCAACATATACTGCATCATGTTACAGATACCAAGTAAGAACCAGAAGATTACAAGTCGGTGGTTTAATCGCTTAAAAGTGAAAAAGAAAGTGAATACCTTATCGTAACATTGGAAGGCTCCGATTCCAGGAAATCTCCAAGTTCCATTCTGCTCCGGGTACGAAGGATATCGGAGCTCACCTGCTGGACCCATTCCCACTTGTATTTCCTGAAAAGAATAAATTCTCAATGGTTTAGTCAACAAACCTCTTTCAATACGTATGACAGCATGCTCTGATTTGTTAAAAAAATGTACCAATTCATCACCAACGATGACAAATTATTCAAGCAAAGACATCAAACCGCTAGAACCAATTATTGGAGTATAAAAAGGGTCGTAATATACAGGGTAATGACAATACAAACTGCATCCATAATTATGCAAAGATGCAGCCCAATTACGAAGCATCTAGACATATTACACTCAAAAGTAGAAAGTTGTAATGGGACAGAATAATCTAAACATATTCAACCAAAATATTTTTAACACAAATATGAATTCTATCTAATTCAAAGAAAAAAAAATGGCAATGGATAAGCAAGTAATTACCACAATGGTGTCACCAAGAAGGTGTTTGAAGTTGTCCCTAAAGGCCCGCATAAAATCAGAGTAACATTGCACAGGTGTCCTCCCCTTGAGAACTGGAATGCTATCGCACCCAAGTGATACATACTCATAATTCCTCCTCCCCCACTGATCAGTGTATGCAAGGTCTTGATCTTTATGAACCTCCTCCACAACCCACTTGGGCAATGGAACCCTGCATCCAAGATTTTAATACAATTCACATTTCCATTACAAATTACTTTCAACTTTGACTGTTTCACCTAACCCATACCAAGTAACAGAAAAGGGAAAATAAGAAAAAAAAAAAAACATACGTGCAAGAATCACCAACGTTGCCGCCACACTGATGAAACGACATCACAGCCTGAACCTTAAGACCATGTCGTTTAGCCATTTCTAAGAGTTCGGTATACCCTCCCCAATTATACACACCAGGCGTATCTCTCTCCACTAATCCCCACCAGACATCCATCATCACCCCTTCCACGCCTGCGCTCTTCAACGCCTGTAAACTTGCATTCATCGCTTTCCTTCTATTCACCGTGTTACCCATCGTCACACTATCCAACGGCATCATCACGTAAACTGGCACTCCTTTCTCCTTCACCGTGTTCACCTCTTTATACGTCTTCTCTTGTTCTGTTGTCTCGTCAAAACTCACCAAGTCCATTGTTTCTGTTGCGAATGCTCGGCATGCCACTGATAGATCCGGACGGATGCCGTTGCTGGCGCTTAGTATTGGAGACCTACAAGGGCTTGTTGGTTGTGATTTTTGCTCGGCGGTGTCTGGTTTTGTGATTTTGCATCGGATGTTTGGTATTGGAGTTTTCCACACCGCCGCTGCGCTGGCTGTTGCGGTGGTTTCAGTGTTGGTTATTGATTCTGCTTGGATTGGTGTTCCGGCTAAAGCTCCGATCTGATGTGTTATGTTCATTGCCGTTTCTGTACAAATCACACGGAGAGAAATTTCCTTCCTCTTTCGTTTTCTTTTCCTTTCTCTTTCTTCTATGTCACTACACGAGAGCTGTTGAAATTTGAACGGTGCAGGAAATGAAGGAAGAGAGGGATGGCGAGTTCATTTATATAGACTGGGAGGATTAGATTTTTTCTAAAAATCCCTGTCGCTGTACCGTAAACGAAAAGACACGTGTCCATATTAGCACGTGGCGGTAAGAGAGGCGCGATGGAAGGCAACGGCTACGATTTCTCTTGTGCACGTGAGGATGGACGGTAGGGTGCGAATGAGCGTGAAAGTTCAGGATGGCAACACGGTTTTTCACTTTTTTAAGTGTTTTTTTCCCGTTTTTTATTTTTCAAGGAGCGGTGAAGGGAATGGGGAGGCGGGAAAGAACGTGACTAGTCACGTGCCCCTCCCCGTATACATGGCGGTTTCTGTATCATATAGCAGCAGCATGGTTATTTTTGTTTTTTTTTTTTTAAATAATTTTTTAATTTTTAATTAATAATTATTATTTTAATATTTTAAAATTATTTTAACGTGTTGATATTAAAAAAATTTAAAAATATTATTTTAATATATCTTTAAATAAAAAATATTTTAAAAAATAATCACTTTATTTTTTTTTTTTGTCATTTTGTTTTCTACGGCTGCTGCTTCGACGCCGACGAAAGGATATTTTGTGGGTGACAAATGGCACGTGGAAGGAGGATTTGGGTGAGTAGTGTCCAGACATAAACCTTGGCTGTTAAGGTACGTGTTCGGACCAGGAGCATTCCAGAATTTGGCCTTCGTCACTTGTTTCAGCTGCCTTGATTGATTGATGAAGAGGGAGCTGCTTCATGGGACTCTCATTAAAGAGAAGGGGTTAATAAGGTCACAAGCACAAGCATACGGCTCCCAGAAGGCCTAAAAATTCTAAAATTGGACCTCAAATCATTAAAAAAAAAAAACGTTTAGAACGCAATTCTAAACGGCTGTCACGACAAATACTTCAAATTTACAAAGTCAGCAAAACTATATATGTGTATAAAATCTTTGCCCTAATTGTCCTATGGATACTTTAAGGTGTAATACAAACGCTTACTGGGTAGATATACAAAGATGAATATGCGAATCCCCATCAAACTGGAGTGCGGGGCTCCAATGAAGGTTTTTAGCATATTTTCATTGAAATCTTCGATGAAGACCAATGAATTAAGATCCATTTTTTAAGTAATTTGTTGCTGGGAGTCTGTTTTACATGTAGTAATCCTTAAAAGACATTCGAGAACTGCTGATGTTAGAATGGAAATTCCTCCAAATTTAGGAAAGCCACCATGCCTCAAGGTATAGCTCCAGCTTGTGAGCCGCCACACTCTCCATCCAATGTTAGTAGAGTTGGGTTTTGATTTGTTTCGTCGGTGGTGGGGTGGGATCGGGGACTTTGTGACTACAAATAAGTCAAAAATTGCTGCAAAAGCAGGGGGGGATCCCATACAGAGACGCAGACAGCTTCCCTCTGCTTCCCTTTGTTAATTTCTCTCAAATCTTATTTGATTCTGCGTGTCCATTAACATCACATGGACCAAAAGAAGAAAGAGGCTGAGAAAATCCAATAATCCCACACATATTTCCTCCTCTGACTCCCTCTCCCTGCACAATACAGCCCCCTTTTACAATCACAAAAAGGAAAGGCCACAACAGTTGGTAGTTTAGTGCATGAGAGTTCTGACTTCTCTTCCTTTCTCTACTCTGACACAACCTTATCTCTTTCGCCTCTTTTTTTTTTTTTTTTATCTCTCTTTTCGCCATGGAAGTGAAGTATCAATCTAGGTTGAACGAATACGCAAGATATAACTGTGAGAACTTCAGTCTGCAATAGGAAAAGAAAGAAAAAGGGACAGAGAAAGAATGTGATGGATGGTGAAATACAGGCTATGATCCCAACTATTAACAAGAGATACAATGTAAGTTTAGAGAGGTTTTCATAGGAAGGATGTTCTTGAAAATTCTTCTAAGAAAGATAAAGGAGAGAAAGTATGCTGATGCTGCCAAGAACAACGAGACGACGAAAACAGAAAAGAACAGGACGTTGTGGAACTGAAAAATAAAAGAGAGGGTGAAGTAACAAGCCTATTTTTGTTTTTTGTTTTTCCTTTTTTTTTTAAATGGATTGAGTTTGCAAGATTTATTAGATCCGGGCTTAAAGTCCATGAAAATGATAAGAAAAACAGGGGTGGCGTTAAGAGAGGACTAATATTAATAGCTAGAGCCTGTAAATGTGGCATCTTCTCGTGATTTTCTCCTCATAAATTATGTAGTGCCACTATAATCTGCAATTGCAATTTGTATGGATAAGCAAGCATTTTCTGAAAAATTCTTCATTTTTGTTTTCACATTCTAAAGGCATGTTTAGTCACATTGTATAATGAAGAGTGTGCATGATTGAATCCTTCCACACTCCAAGATTTTTCAAAAATAATGATGTTCTAAAAATCTATGTAGTCTAGGAACAAGATTTCCGGGTTGGATAATCGGTTAATCAACAGGTTCTAATAATCTTATTCATTCTTTTTAGTTAAGGTGGTTAATAGCTTATATTTGGTGCTTGGTACACCAATATGGCGTGTGACTAATACTTGTAAAAATTATTCTTTGATGAACATGGAGACTTTTTGATACTTAAATAAATATATTTTAGAGAGAGAAAATATAATAATATTCTATAGAAAGATGATCTGAAAATATATATGCAGTAGAGAATGAAGATTATGAACATTTTGTTATGGAGGTCTTATGGTGTATTTATAGCTCACGAGTCTTGTTTTTTGGTTGAGAGGAGGGACTGAAGTGTAATTTCACCTTTGTGATACTTTGAGTTGTGTTGTGATTTGTATTCCACTCATTTTATCCAGCTAAAATATGGAGACAATACGAGTCATGAAAGACTTTAATACACTTAATGATGTTGGCGGAATGTAAGCTTGTTTAATTAAGCTTATTTATTAAGAAATAAATGCTTTAAGATTTTATATAAAAATATATAGAAGTGACGATGTTAGATTCAGGTATTATGTTAAAATCTGTTGGTGTAGCAAATCTGGCCATACCCGGGCTGTAATGACAAAAATCCCCAGGCTTGACACTTTTAGGAAACACAAGTCAAACCCACCTTGTTGGCTTGGTAGCACACTAGGCCAAGCTACTAGGCATGACAACACCTGTCAGACCTAAGTGCTGGGTTTGACAGATGTATGTGCATAAAAGTGTTTTCTCTACAAATGTTTCATTGACTATATCTCTCACACAGAGCCTGATATTGCACATCCCTACGGTTAGAATGTTTCAAACATAGCGAATAACAACATATCCAAAGGGAAACCCAATCCAAAGGTGTAAAGTGGAGATATGATTGTCAAGTTGTTTACTCTTGATGTGTTTTTTCTTTATGACCAACTCAATTTCACCTAAAGCTCTCAATCATAGTTGATTCTCTCAAAGTCTTAGAAGAAGATGAAGGCTTTACAAGCCATTTTCATGGCTTCTGGGTTTGCAGCTATAACAACCTTTTGAAAAAGGTTTTTTTTTTCCCGCTCTAATGACCATTTTACCTCTCATAATTATATATATGCCTTTTATATCCAATTCGGGTATGTTGATATTTCTCTGAGGCCTTTCTAAATTTCAATTGACCTGAAAATTTAACTCATGGTAAAAACATATGTTGGTGGACTACTCGTAACATTTCAAACTGATCCAATGCTTGGATTAAGAGATATGCTTAATACTGTAAAATTGAATAGTCGGTAATACTTTTCACCAAAAATCTGAATTTCATCTCTTGCATGATTTACTTAAATCATCGAGGTTCTCAAGTAAATTCGTTGAAGATTTCTGTTCATAATTATCATATTTTTTTCCTCTGATTTTTTTTTACTACTTTCAGTCCAAAAGACACGATTGTACATAATATTCATATCGATAATCAACATTTCTCACGCAAAGGGTCAAAAGTTAATTTATTTGAACTCCCTTCTATTTTTCCATAAATCATCCTCCTCAAATTTATAAATTTTTTTCTTTAAATGATATTTTTTTTCTGATTTGAAAATTTAAACGATTTATTGTTAGTTAACATTTTGCATACCCATGCTTGCCATATTTAATAATTACTCTAATTTGCCAATTTTTAGACCGGAGGTTTACATACCATGTTTCTCAATTATTTTATTTATGATTTATCAAGACTTTATACTAGGCCATAGGCCCATGAGTCTAAGCTTGTTTTGATCATTTTCTTTATTTTTTACGTTGAATATAAATTTAAGTGGGAAAAAAAGTTATTGAATTCAGTTGAATTCATGGTCCAGGTCATGAGTTTAATAAGTTAAATCACAACAACCAAGTTATTATTTTTTTTTTCTAATATTGCTTTTTCTTACTAATATCTTTTTTTAAAATAACTTTTAAATTTATATTTCAATTAACATTTCTTATTTGTGATTTTCTTTCTTATTTAATCTTTTTTCAATAAAGATTGTTTTTTGATAGTATTATGTGTATTTAATTTTTAAAAAAATTATTCTGATTCATTTATAATTTTTTTTATATACAAGAACTTTATTTTTAAAAATAAAAAATATTTATTTTCAGATAAAATTTCTAATATTAGCAGCTTTGTATAATATTTTTTCACTTTTATTTTATTTAATCAATTTAATATATATGTATTTTTAATATTATTTGATTAAATAAAAAATTAATTTTAATAGACAAATTCAGGATACACAACCGAGAAATATTCTACCATGCATACCTTTTCTAAACTTTCATAGGCAAACATAATTCTTGATTTATTTAATTACATACATACCTTTTTAATTTACACTTCAAACCTTTTCTTATATAAAAATACATATAAAAAACCTGCATGTATAATTTTTTTGTAGGAGAAAAAAAACATCTTGTCCACGACGGAGCTTGGACCAAATGGCTAGTGCTTTCTACATTGAATGAGTTTAGCATCAAGCACAAAAAGACTTGTTACATTCATCTGCTTAAGTGCCACCAGTAAGCTTCCATTCATTTAACTATAACCATTAAGTTACGGTACAAAACACCTAGGAGAGTTTCAGACTAGAAAGAGGCCAAACCGAAGCTGAGATTCAGAACGCTCAGGCTAGTTCTACTATCACTGCATTCAAAGCAACGCAGATGAGAAGTATGAACAATTAATGCCCGCACCATGATGATATCACCATCCAAGTTTTATTTCTGATGAACTGCTCAAACATCCCAAAAACAAAAATCCCCCAAAAAAATATATTTAAAACACAGGATCACAAATCACATAGCTTGACATAGTACAACACAAAAACATCTTTAATTGATCTTGAGTTTATCACTATCATAAAAAGCAATTGAAATTTACAAGGACTACCTCCATCTACATATCCATTACAACACACCAGGAAAAAAATATCCTAAGCAATACTCAACAACAATATGCCATCAAGAGACAGAATAATCAGAGTTCCACAAAAGTCATCCAGTTTAAGATAGGTGACTGTAACATCTGCACTCCTCAAACCTTCATATTCACCGGTCCAAATAGAGGAGCATAAAGTGATTTAAGCCCATTATGTAAGTAATGTTAAAATGTTCAGCCTGGTTCCTAGGTATATTCCATAACTTCCATATGGGCAACAACAGAGATTGAACCATATCAAGCACCCAATCTAATTCTTTTTCCAAATGAACATACATGCTGTATAAGCTTAAAAAGGTAAAGAATTAACAAAGTCTTCATAACAGTCTTACAAAAATACCCTACACAGCACCACACAGTTGTAACAAAACAAAACTTTAAGAGCATTACAAATTTAAGCACAATAAAAGTATCATAAATGATAAAACTGAAGAAACACATGGACTTTATCATATTTAACCAAAAACCAGTGTGAATTTGCAGGCCTATTGGTCAACTACAAAGCCAGAACAGCACGAATTCAAATGCAACTACCTAAAACCAGAAACGGAATTAAACGAAACTTCAGTTTGCAAAATAACGCCATCAGGCTCATCAAACCTCAGCAAAAACAAGGAAAGCGAAGAAAGAGGACTGAGCCTTATGAAACCGTCAAAAAACACCATGATGGAACCAAAAACAATGAGAATTCCTCCAACCCTACAGATACTTTGATGCTTCATACACAAGTACCACTTAAATCTAGGAAATAAAACAATCAAAGCCAAATAAATTTCTTCACATGCTGCTCCAATCATTGTACTGCATCAGCAGAAACCCCAACAGAAGCTAAACCCTAAAAAAACTCAATTTTTCACTGAACCTTCCACAGCAATCAAACCCAATTCCATTCATTATATTAATAATAAGAGATAATATTAATTAAACACAATTCCATCCATTATATTTAATTAATAGTTAAAGCAGAACAAGAGAATCCGGAGACATAGTAAACAACACTAGTCTCCAAAATTAGAAAGCTAGAAAAAGCCAAGGCAGGTAGATACATGGAGGATAGGGTCAGGTCAGATCAGTTGATGTCTGTGTCATCGAAATCGTCTTCGAAATAGTTGAAGAAATCGGCGTCGGCAAGTTTGTTTTCCATGTTGATGACTCCCTCCCCGAACATCTCCAGTGCGTCCACGTCATCTACGTCCATAGCCACTGTTGATCCTTGATCCTCCATGTCCGCGAAGAAGTCTACCTGCATCGGCCTCATCTCTCTTTCTCTCTCTATGGCAGCAGGGAAGGGGTTCCCGTATCGATTTGGGGCTAAAGCTAAACAAATTAAACAGACGAACCTATCTTCTTTCATTATATATATTAGTGAAAATTACAGAAACCTCCCTGAAATACCATGAAATTATATTCAGTACCCGAAGGTTTGGACTTTGTTAAAAACCTCCTCCACATTAAAAAAAAAAAAAATTGCTCCAGAATGCCTCTTTTTATACCCACAAATGCCCTTTTACTATTATTTTTTAAAAAGGATAAATTATAAGCTAAAATATTAGATAAGGATATTAAAGGAAAACTCAAACCAAAATGGACCAAATTAAATTGTGAATGAGAAATTAATATTTTTCAT
>Ga0307518_10003437_pt1 | contig 11410 bp, 5 predicted proteins | sample 25_EM_MG_FD_203889 | JGI IMG/M metagenome (GOLD analysis project Ga0307518, IMG submission 203889) | Populus trichocarpa ectomycorrhiza microbial communities from riparian zone in the Pacific Northwest, United States - 25_EM | ecosystem: Host-associated > Plants > Roots > Unclassified | place... | reverse complement strand
TGAGAGAAGGATTTCATGGGTGTTGAGATCCTTGACATAAAACACACGAGGGTGAAATTCAAAATAAACATTATTATCAAGACAAAATTTCTGAACAGAGAGCAGAGGTTTCGTAATTGCAGGAACATGAAGAACATTAGATAAGGTGAAAGAACGATGTGGTGTATATATTTTTGTATGACCGAGATGAGATATAGGGAGGCCCTTACCATCACCAACATGCAAATTATCATTACCAAGATACGGTTCTGAAGCAGTCAAGGTGGCAAGATCAGGTGTGACGTGTTGATTGGCACCGGTATCCGGAAACCAATCAACAGAACCGGTTGAGGAGAGATTGCGCTGCACCAGATTGGCAGTAGGCTGTTGGCCATAACCTCGCTGCTGGAATTGAGGGCAATGGGGAGCTGTATGGCCGAAATTCTGACACAGTTGGCAGCGTGGATTCTGCCCCCTATTGCGCTGCCAAGAGCCCTGCCTATTGTCACCGAAGGAGGAGTTTTGGAAGCTGCGGTGATCAGGTCTGGAGCCAGCAAATCGGTTGCCTCTGCTGTTGGACTGGTTGGGACGCCAGCCACCGTTGAAGCGGCCCCTGCTGCGGCCAGAATTGCCAAAAGTCTGGCACTGCGCAACAAGAGCAGAAGATGGAATGCTGGGTGTGGGCAGCAGAGGAGCATGTATGGCAGCAGAAGATTTGTGAAGAAATTCATGTGTGAGGAGATGGCTGTGAAGATCTGCATATGATAAAGGTTCAGCCTTGGTAATAAGACTGGTAACTAAGTCTTTAAACTCTCCCCGAAGACCACGAAACACATATAAATTGAAATCTTCAAGTGAAACTGGCCGACCAGCAGCGGCCAATTCATCAAATAAGGCCTTCGCTTTTTGCATAAATTGAGTTACTGATTCATCACCCTGTCGAAGATCCTGAAGAGAGCCGTGAAGTTGCATAATACGAGAGTTGGAGGTAGAAGCGAGAGCTCGCTCAAGAGTGCCCCAAGCTGAACAAGAACTTTGACAGCCAACAACAAGATGCAAAACTTCCATAGATAGGGAGGAAAGAAGAGCATTTAGAATGAGTTGGTCCTGTTGTTTCCATGTTTGAAAAAACAGATTTACCTGAAGAGAGATACCATCATGGGCAAGAACATGTGTTGATGGACATGTGTTGGAGCCATCAACAAAACCAAAAACTCCTTGGCCTGGGAGATAAGGCAGCATCTGCATACGCCAATATAAATAATTGGTGTTTGTTAATTTGAGGGAGATGACTTGATGAGTGTGAGAAAAGGAGATAATGCTTGCGGCAGTAGAGGCAGCAGACGTGGGCTGCAAGAGGAGGCGTTCACCAGCCATGACAGAGGAGAATCCAGGCGGTGACGCAGCAGAGGAAAGCATAGGAGGCGCTGCAAGAAAAGAGGGCTGCACTGTCGGAGAAGAAGAAAGTTGGACTGCTGGTGCTGCAGAATTTAAAGATGTATGTGGCGGCTGTTCCATTGAAGAAGGGAGGCTGGGAGGCTGTGAGAAAAGTAGATTTAATTTATTTTAGGGTTTTATGACTCTGATACCAAGTTGAGAATAATGGAATGTGTTGGGTTGTGCCTTAGCCAACCTTCCTATTTATATAGAGGCAGCAGAACACTGCAATAACTGTAATGATTACAACATTCTATATTAATTTTCTATTCTGATAGATACATGAGTAACTATAATGATTACAACATCCTATATTAATTTTCTATTGTGATAGATACATGATATACATTCTATAATAATATTTTTATTCAATGCAAATAACTATTTTACTCTTGAATATATTTTTGATATTTTATTATTCATAAAAATAATACATAAATAAAGATATCCTCACACAAGTCAACAAATTATTTGTTACAAGACAGCTTATTATATAAAATATTACGAATGTTGCAAGTGAGCTTAATTAAGATACTCAAACTCTCCCTGCTCTTGCGATAAAATCTTTCTGGCTCTCCTATCTACAACGAGGCGGTTCTCAATTTCTGTTTTCACGAAAATAACTTTGTGTTTTCAAGAAGAATTACTACATACTTTTCATTCTTTTTATTGCATAAGAGAATGGAAGAAATTTCGTTTCTTTTATAGCAGTAAATTCACATTTAAAAAGAAAATGAGAATCGTTCCCTCTTCATATAAAGAGAAGTAGAGGAATAAAATCATCATCGTCTCTCTATCTATCTCTTCCCCGCCCTCACCTCCTTCTCTTTCCTTGCGGTGATGTATTAGGAGCCGAAAGATAAGCTATCCATCTAACCAAATTTTGCATACCGATTCTCTTAAAATAAATTTGTTATAATCTTACATATTCCTTTTTTCTTGTGTAATATGTCATCGCAAGTCCCTCTTAGTTTAGTTCTGGCTCTCCTAGACTAAACTTTCTCCGCACAGCATCTGCAGATATCTTTCGTTTTGAGTTCCGGATTAACAAGACATTCTGATCCCGACCACAGTTTTAAGATTGGTGGCACAAGTCTAGGTGATGACGTGCAATGGGATGGCTTTCTTCCCAACAAATTTCATGCTCCAAAGCTCTCATGATCAAGATGATCATCAACCTCCCACTTCTCTCAGTCCAATTCTGCCATCTTGCGCAACCCGAGACTTTCATGGTACCCTCTCAATCTGATCTCTCTCTTTCTCTCTGAGCTAACTTTGACTGGATATATTCAGAGTGTTTTTTTCTTTTCTTTTTTTCTTATTATTTTTTTTATGGAAGGGGTGGGCCGGGTGGCTCCATTTCTAGGGAAGAGATCATCAATGTCGTTTTCAGGGATTGATGTGTGTCATGAAGAAGGTAATGGAGAGGATGAGTTGTCTGATGATGGCTCACAAGCAGGAGAAAAGAAGAGGAGGCTTAGTATGGAACAAGTCAAGACTCTTGAAAAAAACTTTGAGTTGGGTAACAAGCTTGAACCCGAGAGAAAAATGCAACTGGCTAGAGCTCTTGGTCTGCAACCAAGACAGATTGCTATATGGTTCCAAAACAGGAGGGCCAGATGGAAAACCAAACAGCTAGAGATAGATTATGATCTCCTCAAGAGACAGTTTGATGCTGTTAAAGCTGAAAATAATGCACTACAAACTCAGAACCAGAGACTTCATGCAGAGGTTAGTTTTCAATTAGCTATTATATAGAGCTTCATGTTTGAATTAAAATTCACTCTTATTTAATGTCTATTGTACCTTTTGGGATACTAAAATCATTGATTACAAGCAGATTTTTTTGCATGGAACTACAATTATTGAGCATAATAAGTTTCGAAATCCAATCATTGCCCCCTGGTTTATTCAGCTTCTTGGCCTTTTCTTCTTCGTACAATGATTTCTGTGAACTTTTCAATAAAGCTTCTTTTCTTATTATTAGTTCACCTTTTTTTTTTTTAACATACGTTGGTTTGAGCACCCACGAAAATTAAAAAAAAGAAATTCACAAGAAACACTATTTAATATTTGAAGTGCTGAATATTGTTCGTGGTTTTAGAGGTAAAGTCTAATTAGTCATGCATGTATGTGAAAGGTACAGATCTTTCCTACATGTATACGTTTAGTATATATACTTCAGTTTTTATTTTTTATTTTTTATTTTTTGAACTTAACATATAGGCGTATGCTTCATGTTGATTGGTTAACTCACGGCTGCAGATATTGGCACTGAAAAGCAGAGAACCGACTGAATCTATCAATCTCAATAAAGAAACTGAGGGTTCTTGCAGTAATAGAAGTGAAAACAGCTCAGATATCAAGTTGGATATCTCAAGGACGCCAGCTATTGACAGCCCTCTACCTAATCATCATCCAACAAGCAGGCCCTTCTTTCCCTCATCATCTATCAGGCCTACAGGTATTGCACAACTCAACCAAAACAACTCTTCAAGGCCCGATTTTCTATACCAGAAGATGGATCATATAGTCAAGGAAGAAAGTCTCACCAATATGCTCTGCAGCATAGAGGATCAATCTGGATTTTGGCCATGGCTTGAGCAACAGCAATTCAACTAAGAAAAATGAGCCTGGAATGCCATATTGGACCGCACCCATTATACGCGCAGTATATGTGGAAATAGTAAATCTTCAATTCATTAAAAGGGAAGTTATCTTTATTTTATGAGTTTAAAATTAAGTTCATATATATAGTTGGCACTTAGATTGGTATATAAAAAAGTAGGATACCTTACGTTGGGATTTCAGGTGGGGGAGCTGAAGATCTTAGTTTTCAGAGGAATAAGATTTGTGTCTTTGAGTTATATATATATATTTTCCTTTAGTAATTAATGAATATAAGAGGATCGATGTTTGCTAGGTTGGATCGTTGGAGTTGAAATTACATTTGCTTGTGACTGGTTTGGAACGCTAGCGTGGGTCATGCATGAAATGAGAAGGGGATTTACTCTCTTCCTTCCTCTTTTTTTCGACTTATTTTTTCTTCCTTTTGAATGTTGTGTCTCTGTGCAAGAGAGATGCTTCCGAGTGCTTTCTTGGAAGTCCAAGTAATGAAATATTTTTTGCCGATTTCATCATTCGGCACAATATGCTAACCCTACGGCGCCGATCAACCGAAACAAAAAAAAATATATACTCTGATGTGCTGGCTGGACGATAAAAGGAAATTGTATCGTTGGTAATTCACCCTTTACTTTTTGTTGGAGAAAGTCTGAAATGGAAACAAATAAAGATATGGCTAAGAGGTGTGACAGCTGGATAAATTTATTTCATTGAAATATTATAAATATTAATGTAATAGCATTGATAAGTTTATTAGAAAAGTTTTTTTCTAGTGATTTTTATTTAATTTACTAAGCAATAAAAACTCATATTTAGAGGTTTTTTTTTTAATGAAACTCCCCCTCCTAGTTAACAATATTGTATCTGGTAAATAAAAAGGAACCCCTTTTTTTTGTTAAAAGAATAAAAAAAAAATCCCCATTTGAGAGGGTTATTTTCTTTGTTATTTTATTATTTTATTTATTTTACGATTACATGATAGCTTTGGATTAGTTTCTAAATAGTGAAATTAAACTTGTTTATTTGTTCCAGTCATCTACATCAAAGACTAAATAAGAGTTATTAATTTAACCCAAGGAGAGAAGTATTGTACGATTGTAGAATTGGATTTATAATTTTACGCCGCATAATTGTTGTTTTTTTAATCAAATTACTAAATATATTGTTTCAATTTAAAAATAATTCTTATTTATAAAAGACGATATATATTAATTTGGAGGAGACTTTTACAAGAAACAGAACCAGTGAGATCTTAGGTAGATAAAGTTGATTAATTATGCGTCATCACAGAAAACTTACAGAGTACTTCTCATCAAAACATTTGATTGGCGCAATCTAGAAAGTCAGTATACCAAACCCTAAGAAAAAGGTTAAAATCTATGCCCTTCATGAGAAGTGAAAGGTGTGTGCAATTCCTGGTCATTGAAACAGTACATGTAGAAAGAGAAGTTTACTTGCATGGCTCGTCACTTCATATATAGAGATTAAAAGACAGCGGAAGATCATGTATCCATCATCGGAAGCACCATCAGTCATGGTGCTGGACAGGAAATACTACACGAGGATTAGGAGATGAACAAGGATCGAAAGAGTACAGGTTTTTGAAAAGGGATGATGAGATTAAGAAGAGTAAAGGGGTACGGGACGAAGCATGCTGTAGAGAGAGAGAGAGAGAGAGAGAATCGAGCACACATTCCGAGAGAGGAAGAGGACAAATAGATGGAAGAGAACAGGGAGAGTCGAAAATGGTCACTCTCGTGAAGGAGACGTCGGCAATCTTTGTGCTGACAAAGAATGGAATGGCATCGAAAAGCCAACCTAACACCCCACAGACACCTTTTTCGCAGTGACCAGTCTCACATTTGCGCAGGTCTTTATTGAGGCTTCATGTGACTCACTGCGCCACCCACTCCATTGGCCATGGCATCCAACACAGAGTCAGTCTGAATTGTACCCCAACTCCTATACATCTCCTTTTCACAATCTCACTTTCTACTGTCTTTCTTTATGGGCGGAAAGTAGGGTTTTTTTTTTTTTTAAGTTGTCCGGTAAAAATAAATTATGTAAAATAAACTATAAATTATTTTTTTATATTTATTGGTGTTATGAAAAATAAATTGAAAAATAATTTTTTAATATTTTATTTTTTTTTAAGTTTATTTAAAGAATAAAAATCAAATATAACAAATTAAAAAATTAAAAAGGATAAAATTAAAAAAAACCTAATTTCCTGAATTATTTCAAACAAAATAAATAGCAATATAAAAATAGAGATCAAATCTGATAGGTAAAAATAATAAAATATGATGAAATTAAAAATAAACTTCAATTTTACAAATTACTTCAAGTTAAATAAATAGCAATAAAAAAATATGGATTAAATCTAATAGATAAAAAATTTCAATTAATAAAATAATAAGATAAGAACTAATAACAATAAAAGAAAATAATAAACAATGTTGGTATAAAAATAAAATTAAATAAGATTAAGGAAAGAACCGAAGTTTTTTCGAGATGTGACATTTATACTTTAAAATATGTTTTTGTTCGAATATTTGGATTTGTTTGCGCGGAAACTAAAATCTCTATAAGTTTTGTCAATGATTTCATGACTAAACATAGTTTTGATTTAAATTAAATTAAAAGAATCAGTCCAAATATATTTTATGGCTTTTATTTTAATATTAATATTCTAATTAAAATTATTTTTTAATACAATAATAAATTTAAAAATTCAATCCAAATATATTTTATGGTTCCTACTTTATTATCATTACAATTAAGAATATTTTAAGTAATTTCCATATATTTTTTTAAAATACCCTTTAAATAAAAAAAAATTAAGATAAATTGTACTTGAGCTGTCTATAAATAGACAACTAAGCCACCGAATCAAACATAAAAACATGCATAGACTTAGAGATGATCAAAATCATTTTTAAATAAAAGAAGCCGATGATCATCAAAGTTATTTTCTTCATCAAATCAAACCAATGAAGCAAAAAATTAAAGTTATTTATTTTATCAAGTCAAACCAAGTTAAGATCTCACACAGTTAAATTTTTCAGATTCATATGAATATTCTTCATCAAATCAAATCAAATAATTAAAATTTTCGGACTCATGTGTGAATATTATATCTTATCATTTAAAATAAAATTCAGATTTATCTATTAATTAGAGAATTTGTAAATGTAAAGAAAACCTCAATAAAGTTTCTATTTTTTTTTATATATAATCAAATTCATTGTTATAATTGTATATAATTTTTAGTATATTTTTAATATGCGAAATTATTTTGTGTGCAGTTTCCATAAACCTCTCAGAACTTTCCATAATCCTCTATCCAAACAAAAAAATCCATTTCAAATCCAAAACTGTAGACGTTATAATTTATTATTATTATTTTTTTGCTTAATCACATTTTCATAACTAGATAAAAATATATATTCTAGAATCTAGATGTCCCTTCAAAGAAAAGAAGCACCTCATCTTGTCTCTCTAAGCGTGGGCCAGGGCTTTTATTTTTATTTTACTCTCGAATGTTTTTGGTCTAAAAGTTCTTGCTTGCTACTAGAATTATCAAGTTTTTGGTTCGCGGGTGTTTGGGACTAGAGATTTACAGGAGGCGCCAGGTATGTAAGCTGGACTTGAACCTGATAAGAGTTTTGGACACTTTGGGCTTGGCACCTGTAATCCAAGCTGATGTTCACTATTTGGGCCTATCGTCCTCTTTCGTTTTCTCTTATTGGGTATTGGGCCCATTGAAGATGGATATTGATTTGTTAGTTCAAAAAAATGAAGATGTTAGCTGGCCTAAGATTAGCACCTCCGTGGCTATCACCTCCGTGGGCCGTGGCTATCACCTCCGTCCCTCCTCCAGCCAACAGAAACACACACACACAAAACACTTTCTTCAACCACCACCCGCCCTTTTCACTTTTATTTATTTTTTTTCCGGATAATGCAGTCAGTAATCTACTCCACTCCTCTCACCCTCAACTACCTCCTCCCTGGCCCACAAATTTCTCCAACTTCCCTCCAAGGTCACAGACTAATAACCATGTCACGTGTCCTCCGCCCCCAGCAAACCAATCACCACCACCCCCTCGGAAAAACCCACTGAAGAAACCATCTTTTTTCACGGTGGAGTCCACTACGGTGACCTCATAGGCTCATAGCCAACCTGCCACTGGGTTTCACACTTCTTTGGCTGCCTGACTCTAGCTGCTGTTTCAAGGGCATTTTATCTTAGGTGGAGGTTCACCAACCTGAGGGTGACAGTACTACTGACAGTACTACTTCAGGGCTGACAGCTCAAGATAGGAGTGGTTTCTCCTCCAAGGCTACAAGGTGATAAAACTAATTCAGGGCTGACAGTAATCCATTTTTTAGGCATGTGATTTTTTTCCTTTCCCACCTCTAGAGGAGCAAAAACGCTGGAATTACAAGTGTAATAGATGGTTGTAATTTTAATGATACTTCACCATACAATTTTGAAGGCATTTCTATATCTATATTTGACTGTACAATTTTTAAAATTATAATGCAATTGATGATGATTTGGTATACTACAAATAGTAACGAGGATTGCACAAAAAGGGCTATATAATGAACAATTTCATGATTAAAAATAATCATATAGGGCTTTAATTGTAAAAGAAAAAACTGAATTGTGTTTGTAGTGAGATAAAAGAACCAAGAAAACCTTCCAATTAATGGAAATGAAAATAAAATATGACTGGGATGAACTCTTAAAAATTATAGGGACTAAAATGAAATTAACTCGTGATATACTACGATACATTCCGAGAATAGTTTACAGCCAAACAAAAAAATAATAATAAAAATTATTATATAATAACGAACATCTCAATAATAAATATAAGTTAAGCTTTAAAGTTATGATTAGGAAATTAAAGAGGATGATGATGGATTCCACCAACAAAGAGGTCTGCCACTTCTTTGTACTCATTTGGAAAATCACATCTAGATGTCTTTATGGGTTGTATAGTTAGTGTGTTTGAGAGTATGCTTGTAATTGTTTTTTAAAATATTTTTTATTTAATATATTAAAATAATATTTTTTTAATTTTTAAAAATTATTTTTGATATCAACGCATCAAAATGATCTAAAAATATCAAAAAAATATTAATTTAAAGCAAAAAAAATAAAAATATTTTAATTTTTTAAAAATATTTTTTAAACACAAAAATAAACAGGACTATCAAGCTCAAGCCAGGGCATAGTGGCTCACCGGCACTGCAATTTTTTTTTTATTAAGGTCTCTTGCTCATTTCAATAACCTTATATTGTAATTTATATATAATAGAGAATTAAAACAGAACAACATTTTCTGCTTCGTTCGTTTTGTAGTGCAATAGACTTTTTTTTGCACCTTGATCCCTATATTTTATAGTATTTACAAATTGACCACGAAAATTGTTCTTTCATGTGCTGTAGAGGGCAGAGAAGTTTTGTCCGGCCATATTCCATCAAGAAAAAAAATCAATCTTGTTGTCTATAGATTATTTTGATGAGGAAATTTAAATGAAGGTTGTTTGAATCTTTAATTGTATATAAAAAAATTAAATTGGAGTTTGAAAAATCTAATTTAATTTTATGTTCTTAAACTAGTTAGATTGTGTTTGAGACATGTAAACAGGTCATTTATTGAGGCACTAACAATATTTAAAGGTTTATAATTAGATTTTTTTGGTTCTTAAACTTTAATTTTTCAAAAATCAATGACATTTATCCTTTGAAAAAATAATGCATAAGCATTGTCTTCCAAGCCCAATGCGTGTTTGGGCTTGGCTCTGCTGCGTTCTTTTTTTATTCTAGCATGCTAAAAAAAATAGCCTTCAAATAAAACAATTAAAATTATATTTTAAAAAGTATATAGTGATATCATAATTTTGAAATAATATTATATATTTTTAATAAAATTGCTAGCATTTACTTTATGAGTAACTACATATGAAACTAACATGCAGAATATTTCTTAAAAATATCATAAATATTATATTAATAGAATATCTAATTTTTTTATTGTGAAGTTTTTATTAAGTCTTCTCAAAAATAATATTCACTTATCTTCGCATGAAGAGAATCAAACTAGTAACGTTACTGATTACCTTCGCCCACCTCTCCTTTATTTATTGTTTAGTTGTTATTATTATTATTATTAATATTTATTTTTCCATGTCATTCTCTTGGTTTTTCTTTCGTATATACAGCACAACCTTGCTCCTTTTTCAAGCTCTCTCGATAGAATTACCAATTCGACTAGGAAAACAAAGATTTCTATCTATTCTATTATTCCAAATCCTAGATACAAGGGTTGCTGTTGAATATAAATTTTTCAAAATAAAAAATAAAAAAGTTTATTTACCTCGTATAGAAATTAAATAACAAAAGAATTCTAAAATATTTGAACAGGAAAAAAGATATCTATCTATTATATTATTCCAAATCCTAAATACAAGGGTTATTATTACTGAATAGAAAAATTACAAATTAAATAACAAGAAGTCTATTTAGCTTATATTGAAAATAACAAAAGAGAGTGATGCAAGAAGAAAAAAAAGAGAGTATTGCTTGGAGAGTAAATATTATTACAACAAAGAGTAAAATTTATTCTTAAAAAACATCAATATAAAGGTACCTCGTATTCTTATTAATTAACTCTTCAAGTTAGGGTTTGTGAGATTAGTTGAGATGCGTGTAAATTAATTCAAAAATCTAAGTTAATAAAATAAAAATTAACTCTCCAAGCACAATTAAATATGTTTAAATAATAAGAAAGTAAAATTTATCCCTAGCCACTCTCGTACCAAACAATAACAAGGAGTAAATTATGCAATTATAAGTTAATTTTTAATGTTTGAAAACTTACACCTTAATCCTTATTTACGGACCATTACAAGTTGCAGATTTTTTTTTTCTTGAATTCCTTTTGTGCTGTGTTTTCTCTAAGAATATAATTTGCAAAGCGACACGTATGTGATTTAATAAGACTACAGCCAACCTAAGCTAAATCGAAGATACTAAATTATAAGCTAATAAACATGAAGAACTAAGTTAAAATCATATTTAAAATCAAGGGACCAAAGGATAATTTACTCCAAAATGGAAAAAAAAAAAAAAAACACCGAGGAGAAACGTAACGTGTGTGAAAGGGAAAAAAAAGAAGAAAGAAAACAAACTCGATCGATAATTCACTCGTTCATTCAGACGGAAATCCAAAAACAAAACCACGAAAAAGGGCCAAATCCATATTTGCCTTATATTTGTTACCATATCACCCACAGCAGCTAGCTAGCTAGCTCCATGCTAATATCATCCTAGAGCCCATAAAAATTAAAA
>Ga0307518_10003434_pt1 | contig 11416 bp, 7 predicted proteins | sample 25_EM_MG_FD_203889 | JGI IMG/M metagenome (GOLD analysis project Ga0307518, IMG submission 203889) | Populus trichocarpa ectomycorrhiza microbial communities from riparian zone in the Pacific Northwest, United States - 25_EM | ecosystem: Host-associated > Plants > Roots > Unclassified | place... | reverse complement strand
CACCATCTGAGAACACATCATCTTTATCATTACTTCCTGGATCTTTATTTTGGTTTGGTTCAGCTGTAGCTGTAGCTGCTTCAACTGATGCGGGAGCAGTACTTGAACCTTCATCCGACTTCTTCACATCAGTTTCAGCATTTGACCCACTTGAAACAGAGCCATCATTATCTACCAGCACAACCTCAACCTGAAATCCTGGGGAAGGCAGTTTCCTCTGCACAAAATCTGGGCAGATTATTATGCAGATAGAGAAGGCTGAAATTGATATTGCCAAAGGCACAGTCATTCTCACTCTAGTTAATAAATAAATAAATAAAAGATCTAGCTATTCAGGATTAGTTGATTATTACTGTTCCATGGGTAGGCAATCATTCAAAAAAAATTAACAACAAAATATTCAAGGTCCTGTACCTTAATGAACCCATCAATATCGCTGGTGTTCAAAATTTGTCTATTCTCCATAAATGTCGTGTTCAACCAACTGAAATTGCAAAGGAGCATTAGTAAGGAACTCCATTCTATTCTTAAAATCTAAAAAGGGATCCATTCATGAGAGAGGAGACTAGAGAGCAGACAAGTAAAAATCCCCTTGGCGGTCATGAAAATGAACTTTGAAGTCTCCAGACACCTCCGTCAGACCAGGCTCTCCTGGCAAAGTAAAGACCATAACTCCTTTATTGGGAGCACTAAACCAATAATCTTCGGGCTGCACAAAGAAAGAAACATTTGTGAAAACTAAAAGGGGTAAAAGAATCCAGCAGAGTTCAACGTAGAATTAAAAAAAATCTTGGGATGGACACCAGAGGTCCAGAAGAAAACTTTTAACAGAGTATTGGCATGATACCAATCGCTGCCTTGCACCCAATGAGACCTACCGGCAAATCCTTGGTTCTGGGATGCTTTTTTGAGGAGAAGAGAACACCTGTGAATGAGGAAAGCATTAGAGAAAATCCAAAATTTTTATTTTCAATCTCAATGCGGTCTGGCACTCCTCTTGTACACATACACATACACATACACCTAGATGCTTGAGTGGCAGGCACACACGTGTATTCATTGGGCAAGGGTCAAGCCAATATAGCTGTCTTTCAATTCATCAATGATCATTATTTAGAAATAAATGAATAGAAAAACAAATTGAGCTTGTTACAAGCCTATGCAATGTAGTCCTACATACTAAACATTATAAAGACAGGTTACAGAGTTCACAAAAAAGAAAACCAGATCTGAGAACCCGATCAGATCAATCAATAAGCTATATATACGCAGATAAAACCATCAAATACAGCAGACCCAGATAATGACCAATAATAAAGTAGGTAGGGAGAAAAACAGGAATGAAACAAGCAGAAATTGACCTTCTTGTGGTCAAATAGACCGCCAAGCTAAATAAAAAATGCACAGCAAGCATAACACAACGCACCATTATGATCAGAGATGGTAATAGATGGCCTGATCCAATATGGGCACCTGTGAAGCCGAAATCCCCTGAGCATGCTCCTGCATAAATGGTGATGTCAGTAGCTACAAAACACAGATGCTTGAAAGAAACATTGAGCCAGAAGTATACCTACGCCCTGGCTGGTTTTCTCCATTGAAGTATGTTAAGATACGCTCAAAATATTTTACATATCTCTTCAAAAAAGAAAAAAAAAATCTTAGACAAGATATATAGAACCTCAGCTAATAGAGGAAGTATCCTCAATGTGCATTTTTTAATAAACATGCAATAATTAACTCACAATTTGGCTGGGCAGAACAAGCCCTTTTGCATCAAAACATCTCTTCTGGTTGTAATAGTCAATAGACTCCTCCGCAGTAGGGAAGAACTGAAGAAAGATGAAAAATTAGTCTAAGGTGAAAAATCTCAGCAGTAAACATTAGTGTGTCACTCTATGTTCCTTCCAACTCATCTTCATTTAGGAACATTTAATATTTCTGACCTTTAAGTACAGAAGAAGGCTAGAAATCATCAGCCCTGTCCTTGCCATTCCAGCCTTACAGTGCACAACCACAACATTCTCAATATCCTCCTTTAACCACAAATAAGCACTTTGACAAAATGATATTATCAGCTGTGTTGGGGGGCAATTGTGGTCATCAAATGGAAAACTAGCCACCTGATGCAAGAGTTTGACATAGCAGATATGAGAATCAACCATATGGTGTTCCTCCACGTACTCCGTACCAGGAACAGCCTCAGCAAGATTGAAATTAAACATGAAACGACGACATAGATAATGTTATATTCACCTTTCCTTCAAACAGTGATGCATCATACAGCCTTTCAGAACAAAGATTGTACACTTTATACTTGTCCTGCACATAGAAAGTAAACAAAGGTAAAACGGAATCTTCCAAAACCAGCAATAAAACAAAAATTAAAATTCAACTGCTTCACAAATGGAGAAGCTAACTTCAGAACCAGGAAGTCTCTTTTTTATTTATTATATTGAGCTGAGACATGGCCCCCCAAAAAAATTATGTTTGCAACATTAGGCACAAAGATGTAAATTATAACTACCCATTAGATGTAGCCAACTTTGAGAAAAGTGGGAAGACAACAAATTAAGATCACACTAGGCAGAACTCAGCATTCTTATCAAGAGGACAAATATCAATGAATGCAACAGTAGCTGAAACTCAGAAGGCATGTTGCATGCATAGAGTGCTAAATGCAAACATCATGCACAGAGCTGCTCCATCCAAATCGCACATGCATGAATTTAGGTGATGCGTAAGATTCAATGTCATGTTCCAAATTGAGCAGAAAGGTACAGCACATTGCATCCACCATGACAAGAGCCACTCCCTTCGAAGCAGCAAATACAGACTAAATGTAACTATACACTTGAGATTGACCTATAATCTAACAATAATGAACAAGCTAAATATCAAATGGAGCCACCATGTTACAATATTTGATACAGAAAAAAAGGAATAGAAGTCATGTGAAAGTCAAAAAATAAATAGAGAAAGACAATAACAACAAATATCACTGAATGTGTTGCTACCTTGTGATGGGTCTCAAAAAACTTGATCACTTCTTCCATGTGGTTTCGATAGAACCCCTGCATCAGATAGCTAGATGCGTTAACATTGAAGTATTTAGTTAAGACAACATGGCAACTTTATGGTGCAGATTGATCTGCTTACCTCCACATAACCAAAAAACCCAGAGCTCATGTTACCAGCAGGAAATCCCATAGCAATTATATTCTCAGTGATATATGTCATATCCAAATCAAAACCTCCTTCCTGAAGAGAAAGATACAGCCAAGGTTATATAATTAGATGTGAAGTTGGAAATAAAAAAAAAATTCCTAAATTGAACATAAACTATTTAAAATAAACATGAATTATCCTTGTGACTTTAATGTAATCATAAATTATCCAAGTATGCGAGGAGCATGTATAAGGAACTACTATCTTGAGTACAAAAATGTGCAATAAGAGACTTCCTCAAAAAAACAATATGCGCTATGCAAATAACAATAAAGATAACCAACAGAAAAATAAAAAGTGTGCACAATTTATGTCATTCCAGAACACAATATCTCTTCACGGTGGAATTGTTTAAAGAAGAACCACCATGAAGAAATCATGGAAGCAATATTAACCAACATACAGGAAGAACAAGAATGAACCCAAAAGGAAAGCAATTATTGATCCGGTTATACAAAACTAAAACAATATTACAGAAGCCATCATCCTACCTGATATCTTCGCTTGTTTTGAGAGACAGCATGCCGAGCTTTGACCTGAACTGCCTTCACTGCATTCTTAGAAGTATCAACTAATCCCTTAGTAATTGTTCCAAATATACCAGGTTGTGAAGTTGATGACGTTCCTTCAGGACTATCATCTGCTGCAGGGGATTTAGGAGACATGCGCAGTCCAAACCCACTAGTAAAACGTGCAAAGGTTGATTTTCCAGCATTTCCAGTAGGCGAGTCATCTGGCGAGGAAGTCAATGGCTGGGGGATTTTCAAACTTTTGGCCCATGATGTTATGCCAGCTGCAGATAGTTTTGATGTCGCATCACTTGCAGAATTCCCGGGCACAGGATCATGAGGAGGTGGTTGTGTATCAGGAGATTTAACAGGTGGCGGTGATGAATCGGCAGTTTCTGAATCCATTCTTGTTCCCAGATGTCCTGATAATTATTGAACAGCAATACTCAAGAAACCAGCATAGGTAGTTACTATAGCGAGCTACTGCAGGTCAAAAATTAACATACAAACATCATAAGCAATTACTCCACTTACCAAAAACAACCATCATAAATAAATACCATAAAAATAATTCCAATGTAAAATAGCACCAAAGCCCAAATAACTACGCCTCAACAAAGTATTCCCGTTATTTTTTTTTCAATCACAAACAATAAGAATCATAAATAAAAGAACAACTATTCCACTAAAGAAACGTTAATTCCCGCGCAGACACGCTCATAGCAGCAACTCAATACCCAAGGCCCTAAAACAACATTTTCCAGTGGAGGTGCGGAATGTCTAATGCTATCTGTACAAGCAAGCATACTTCACAAAAATTTAAAATATGAGAGAGCACTGCATCATCGGTATTAGAAACTAGAAATCATTAATGCCAGATGGATTTTAGCTGCTTCCACTCCAATTTAGAGTAAAGAGAGTCATTTGAATTAAATTCAGGCTTGAAACACACTGAAACTGCTTGATAATCAAAAGAACAAGAATCAATTAATCCACGCAAGAGTGGATTACAAAAAATTAGATTCCAAAGAAAATCGCAGTGATTACACAGTAAAGGAGAGGTCAATTAAATTGAAAATAACAAAAGAGGAATTGAATTCAATGATTTGAGATCTAACCAGTTATTGTTACCTGATTGAGACTCGATCAGCGAAAGATGAATTAGGGTTTGGGGGAGGGAGAGGGAGGGATGGATGGATTTATGGAGATTGAGATTATTAGTTAATGAAGGGAAGGAAGTTGTTTGTTGCTGACTGCGTTACTTCACGTCAGTGGTTTGGTCAACGGATTAGCAAAAATAATGAGCGTGATGGCGATTGCTGATTGTCTTTTATTGTGATCCAACGGTAGAGATGGATGAGAAGACCAAGCACTAGGGAAAACGGCACCGTTCGAAATATTAGCGATAAGAATGTCTTTTTTTTTTCTTTTTTCTTTTTTATCATTAGCGATAAGAATGTTTAGGATCTTGAATAAATTAAGTACGAATCCTATTACAACCCAAAATTAAAATGGAAAAAGGGGTGTTTACCTCAAGAAAATAATTTTGCAACTTGCATGAATAGATTTCTTATCCATTCTATAAAAATCCCAATGTTTAGCTTCTGTTTAAAGTAATAAGCAATAGATAAATAAATATAAAAAATTAGGTTAATCAAATAAGGTGTTCTTTTGTTTTATATGGTGGAAAATTTGAAAAAACTTCTGGATGTTTTTCTGTTTTTTAAATAATAGGAAAAACAGAAAAACACATATTTCTAAGAAAAAAGTTTGCATTCTTCATTAGTCGGTACATTTTTAGAAAAATTAGCTACAGATTCTTGTTTTTTCTTTGCATGTATCGTATGATTTTTCTCTGAAATATATTCTGAGGAACTCAAGTCTCACGGAATAAAGCTCGTCCATTTAGAGTAAAAAATCATAAGAATTTTATACCATCGCAAGGTCCTTCGACTATTTAATGGTCGGTCACCAAAGTCTTGTAATTATAACTCAATGGCAAGAACACCTCTTTAAAAAGAAAGAAATTGGCTACAGTTGGAGCCGATATAAAAAAAGAAAAAAAAATTATATACATGGAATTTCATTAAAAGAAACACAGAAAAGAGAGTATTTTAGAATTCTAAAACAATTTCATAATTTTTTTTGAAAAGTAACAAATATTAAAAAAAATATTAAAAAATAGCATAATTTAAACACAAAAAATATAATAGGTATTGAAAATAACAGTTTATTGAGTATAACGGTTGTTCTCCATAAAAAATCAATTCAAAATTTCATGAAGATTCAATGGCTTAAAAATGAGATTTAAGGTTCAATAGCCAATAAAATAAATAAATTATCGGAGACATGCTAAAACTCTATTTTTTACACACTAAATACTGCTAAAAAGATATCAACAACATGATTCTAATAATACCTTAAAAGACCACCATACATGATCGTAACTTGTTAGAAGTTAATTACAATCTCATTTGGTATTTTTTTAGAATGTAATTAAAATTATCTCGTTAAGATCTTTCTAAGAATATAAAAAATAATAAGAATATAAAATATAAAAAATAAAGTGTCTCTTTAATTACCCATTTTTTAGTTCTTTTTTTTTTTCTCATTTCTTTCTCCAATTACATCATCTTATGTATTTTTTTAGTTATTGGATCTTCAATGCTGTTGAATTTTCTTAAAAAACAAGTTGATTTTTGTTTAAGTTAATTAATTTTAAAAAACATAAATATTTTGAAACATTCATACAACTACTATTTCAAATAGAGATTGTATACAAAAACAATATTCACATTTATATATTAAATACTTTTTCAACCTATAACATTATTATACCAAAACTTTTACCAAACTATTCTATTTTTCAAAAAAAAAAATCCGAAGAGAGGCTAATTATATGCCACTGCCCTGCCCTTATGAGAGAAAAAAAAGTTATTTTCATAAAATGAATCTAATGATTAAAGGGTTGATATGTTAAATAAATTCAATAGGCCCGCCATCACTATCATGCTAAGGAAACAAAAAGGAGGTAAAGGATCCCATCGTGCACCTAAGATCTCATCAAATAATTGAAATGGGAAAAGTGAACTGGTATTCTAAACAATGCAAGCACCCAGATATCCATCATAAACGAAAATCAGAACTTTAGGGAATCAATAGCTGATGATGATAATTACAAATGGAGGAATCATAAGCTTTTAGCCTGCTTCAGCAGCAGGCATTGAAGGTATTTACAAATGAAGAAAAACTAGATGACAAGTTTCTTTGTGGACTAAAGAGGGCCAAACATGCACTTGTGAGTTCGGGCAAAGAGAAGCATTTCCTCCTTGGAAGACAGAAATCTCCACTCCTGTAGACCCTTGACAACATCGAAATATCTCAAACAATGCCAAGTCTCCTACCAGCTGGCCTCTTACCACCAAGCTGGTGAGACTGAGCAATTCTAGCAGGCGCTCGAGTCAATGCCTTAACACCAAATGGATTGTTCTTGCTCTGTCGCATGTCAGCAAACAAGGTTAAAATTTCAGAAGCTGCCTTCACAAAGTTATTAAAATTGCACTTCAAAGAGCAGATGACAATACTTACCATTCGGCAGGTTCCAGCTTCAAGGTCACAGACAGGATACTCGTGAGGACAGCAGCTGTTATGGTCATCACAGCAGGTTGCGGACTCCAGAGGGCAGCAACCCCATCCAAAGCAATAGTCACCATACGGATATATGCAGCAGCATGTGCTTCCAGCAGGGCATGAGTAGTAATCATCACACTCTGAGGAAGGTGGAGGAGAAGGGTTCACTGGAGATGGAGGGGAAGGACCAGGATTTGGGGGGTTTGCACCCTTCTTGGTGGGATACGAAGCTTCCATTGCTATTCCACACTTGCCAGTTTCCGTGCTGGCAACATTACGCTCCATCCTGATGTACCCATTCTCTCCCCATGCAGGACCCCATGAGTTCCTGACGACCCAGTAATCTACGCCATTTTCTGTACCATACCCAACAGCAACCACACCATGGTCTAGCTGTGTTCCACATGAACCAGTAAAAACACCCTGAACAAAGAAAAAAGAAACATGTAATCAATCAATTTGCACAAAGACTACTTAAAATTCATTTTGTGTGAGGTGGTACCATTCAGAAATTCAAATGTCACTTTAGTAACTAGGCTATAAAGGTTAATGAGTTCAAGTTTTTCGGCCTATTATGCATTAGAAACAAATTGCCATACACACAATTCTGATGGTGAAACCTTGACGCTGAGCATAAAATTAGGTAGTAAGATAGGATGCTTACAGACTGGTAGAGTTGGAAAGCCCTTCCACCAGCTTCAATGGCAACACTGACAGGTTGATTTGCCACAGCCTTTCTCAGTGACTTCTCATCATTTTGGGGAACGTCTTCGTATCCATCAATTGTAACAACTCTAGCATTTTTCTACAGCATACATAATGATCACATGCATTAAGGATGTGCAAAATACCAATCTGACCAGAGAACAAACATTAATTTTCTAAAATAGGAAGCTTGAGAGGGAAATCGATCCATCACATACCCTGTTTGGATCACACATGCTATCAACAGCCTTGTAGGGGTAATCTTCTTCGGTATCAATACCACCATTCTTCATAATAAATTCAAAGGCATAGTCCATGAGACCTCCATTGCATCCTTGGTTATATACTTTATCGCAATCCACCAACTCCTGTTCTGACAGAGATGTCAGGTTACCAGTCACAATCTGGTTTATCCCCTCCACAGCACCAACAGTTGAGAATGCCCAGCAACTCCCTTTAATATATATATATAAAAAATAAAAATAAAAACTTAACATTAAAAAATAGCTAGAGCCACTGTAATGCCTTCACAAACTTTGTAGCTACAAAAACAATATACCAAACAGTTTAACCTGTATAGGACATCAAAAATCCCGTATAAACGAAATTTAGCTACCAAAGACCAGAATTGGATTATGCAATTCTTGTCTGATCTTATTTTAAAACCTAGGAATCACATCAAAAACTTCAAATCATATTAACCAAATCCCTTTTAATCTGACGAGAGAGAAAATACCCCACAAAACATCTATTCTAAGATATAACAAACAGACACATAACAATATCAAATGATAGCGGTAGTTATCACGGTCAAACGAGGAAAATCCCAACTAAGAACATCCTTAAGAGGAAAACATGCCCCTGGTCCCACGCTCGCTATCAAATCTAAGCCCCCGAAATAAAACAAACACAAAAAACAAAAATAAGGTTAAAATCCAAGGAGAATCTGGGAGCGAGTTATTTCCCAGGAAGAAAAAAGGGGGTTAATCTCGATTTGCTGTCCAACAACTGATAAAAAAAAAGGTAAAGAAGAAACAAAAACATACCACACTGGCCTTGATCTTTAACAGGGGCAACAGCTCCTTTTTCTCTCCAATCAACACTCTCCGGCAAATCATCACCGTCCTTAAACAAATACCTCGCACTCTTTGGTCCACCCAACAACCTTCTCTTTCCATCCATCCTCGTGCCCAAATAAGCCGCCCGGTACTCCTCATTACTCAAATCCGCAAACTTGTTTAACCCAAGTTTATAACTTGGGTTCCCAACCGAGTTGTGTTGGTCAACGAATTTAAGATTATCCTTGAAAATTTCAAATCTTCTTTCTTTTTCACCCAAAGCATTATATGCTTTCCCGTATTTGACTAGCCACATCTCGTAGAGTCTTAATGTCTCCGCCTCTGTTCTTTCCGGGACTTGGCCATGCTTTAAGTTGTAATCAATTATGGACATGTCTATGGCTAAACAGACAGAAAGGAAATAAAACGTAGCCAAGAAGGCAAACGATCGATAAAGAGAAGCCATTGTTTTGTGGGTTCTTGGCGTTAGTGTTTGTATCTGTGTTTTGTGGTGAGTCTCCAGGGACGGGGGTATTTATAGGGTAGGGAAGGAAATTGAAGGGGACGGGAAAGTGGTATCGGTACAGGAGACGGATTGAAGGAAGGTGCGTTGTAGTAGGAGGGTAATGTATCTTATCCCGCAAGTTCGTGGGTCTTAGGTGGGTCCTCCTTATATTTGGAGTGTGTGTGGTGTCCACTGCTCCTTTTATTTTTGTTTACTATAATTAGGATTATTTTTTTGTAGACTGTATTTATACCCTTATAATTCCCTGTTCGTTTTACTTTGGTTCTTATACTTCTTATTATCTCAATTTTGATTATTTAAAAACTTTCAATCACATCTGCCAGCTAAATTTGGTAGCTTTGGTTTGACAGTTTTTTTCAAATAAAATTATATTTATAAATTTATTCAATGATGAGAGGGTGTTTACTTATTTATTTATTTATTCATAAAAAAAGAACGATACTCCTAGTAATATTCATTATCAAAAGGATAAATTATAGGGATGAAACTGAATATTATTGAACTTGTAGAGCAATATTGTTGTCCAGAAAGAAAAGAAACACCTTCGAGAGATTAAAATAAGAGTTTTGATCTTTTATTTATCTTGTACTTGCGGGGCATGTGAGTGGTGCTAAGAAGTAGCGATCAATAACAAGTTAGAGTAAGCCACGTGTTTTATACGGGATCTATTGTATTATGTTGGGGAAGAGTGTCGGGTTTTCCTTCTAGCGTGGGTTTTTGTTATCGAGAATGATTAGGAAAATAGATATTCAGTCATACATCGAAGCATTGGAATTGAGCGAGAAAATATGAAAGATGCAATAATTTATTAAAGAGATTGCTATCAAATAGTTTAAAGTAATTTTATTTAAAAATATATTAAAATAATTTTTTTATTTATTTTATCACCAAATCATAAAAAAATTAATTTAATAATATTTTATATTTTTAAAATGAAGATTCAGTGCTTCTTACCTGGGGAGTAAAAAATAGCTAGAAGATGACAGTCCTGTCAGGGGTCAGTTTCATTTTTCCGGTTTTATAAACAGTAGATTTTTTTTCTCGGGTGCCAGAAAGCAATAGACTTTTCTATAGAGGGAGAGGATCTCTTACCCGGACGGGTATACAAAGGGGCAGTCGATAAAGGAGTCCCGAGGAAGAGGAAGTAGATGGCACGATTAAAACACAGGCACTCGTCCATGTGATTGATGCATATATTTTAAGTTACGGGATAAGCATGACTTCTTCGATGAGGGGAGGGGATTAATTACAATTACGTGGATTGGTTGAATACTAGCCATTTAACCTGTGATGTAATGGGATTCCTTTTTCTTTTTCTTTTTCTATACAAAATATTATTTACAATGATGTTTTAAAGAATCAAATAGCAAGGTGTTTGATACCTACAAGGTTTAAATCTTGGATAAACAAGAAAAAATATTCCATACATTAAATATGGATAAGCTTTTCTTACCCATGATTAATTAATAATAAATATTTTACACATTATTACTATTAACGAGGGGATAAAAAAATCTGAGTATTTTTTAGCTCAACTCTCCGTTATAAATATCATAATAAAAACAAACTTATGAACTAATAAAAGACAAATCAATTTATGCATCTTGTGAGAATTAAGTTTGTTTGTAGTCAATATAAAATACAAATTAATTTAAGAAGAGAAGTGGAGAGATTCAACTTGACCTGTAAAGTAACTCAAATTAAAAACAAATTAATTAAATGTTCTACCGCATGTAAAAAATGGTTTCATCCCAAAAAAA
>Ga0307518_10003432_pt1 | contig 11417 bp, 7 predicted proteins | sample 25_EM_MG_FD_203889 | JGI IMG/M metagenome (GOLD analysis project Ga0307518, IMG submission 203889) | Populus trichocarpa ectomycorrhiza microbial communities from riparian zone in the Pacific Northwest, United States - 25_EM | ecosystem: Host-associated > Plants > Roots > Unclassified | place... | reverse complement strand
CTGGAATGCAAAGGTATGGGGTGGGCTAGCAAAAATAGATACTACTGCATACAGTAGGAACTAATCTAATCAACCTACCAGCAGAACTGGCTTCATTACCACGGGTGAACTACTGGGGTTGACTACCACGGGTTGACTACTTACCATTGATGGACTACTACATCAGCAAAACAGCACTTTTGGGCTACAGACACTACAGACCACATGACTTGTGTACAGGTCTGTACAGCCTGTACAGACCCATCAACTCTGTACAACTCAGTAAATTCCTAACTACTGACACTATTGCTACACCTTTACTACACTTTTTTACTACACTTTTACTACACATTTTTGAACACTTTTACTACACTTTGACTACACTTTTGACTACACTTTTAGCACGCTTTTTTGTACACTTTTACTACACTTTTGACTACACTTTTAACTACACTTTTACTGTGCTTTTTTGTACACTTTTCCTACACTTTGGGCTGCACTTGTTAACCCAGTCATGACTATGCTTCTTAACATAATCATGACTACACTTCTTAACCTAATCATAACTACACTACTTAATCTAGTCATGACTATACTACTTAAGCTAATAATGACTATGCTTCTTAACCTAGTCATGACTACACTTCTTAATCTAATCATGACTACCCTTCTCAGCCTAATTGTGACTACATTACTTAACCTAATCAATTTACCAAAAGTGTAGTAAAAGTGTAGTCAAAAGTGTAGCCAAAGTGTAGTAAAAAGTGTAGTAAAAAGTGTAGCCAAAGTGTAGTAAAAGTGAAGTCAAAAGTGTAGTAAAAGTGTACAAAAAAGTGTAGTAAAAGTGTAGTCAAAAGTGTAGTAAAAGTGTAGTCAAAGTGTAGTAAAAGTGTACAAAAAAGCATAGTAAAAGTGTAGTCAAAAGTGTAGTAAAAGTGTACAAAAAAGCGTAGTAAAAGTGTACAAAAAAGCGTAGTAAAAGTCTAGTAAAAAGTCTAGTAAAAGTCTAGTCAAAAGTCTAGTCAAAGTGTACAAAAAAGCGTACTAAAAGCGTAGTAAAAAGTGTACTCACAGTGCACCAAAAAAAGTGTAGTCAAAGTGTAGTCAAAGTGTAGTAAAATGTGTACAAAAAATGTGTAGTATCCATTAGGAAATATTGTGTAGTGTTTGTATTGTAGTGTTGATTACCAAAAATGCATAGTTTCAATTAGGGAATGTTGTGTAGTGTTTGTGTTGTAGTGTTGATTACCAAAAATGCGTAGTATCAATTAGGAAATGTAGTGTAGTGTTTGTGTTGTAGTGTTGATTACCAAAAATGTGTAGTAGCAATTAGGGAAAGTTGTGTAGTGTTTGTGTTGTATTGTTGATTACCAGAAATGTGTAGTGTCACTTAGGATGTGTTGTGTTGTGTTTGTGATGTAGTGTTGATTGCCAAAAATGTGTAGTGTCAATTAGGAAATGTTGTGTAGTATTTGTGTTGTAGTGTTGATTACCAAAAATGTGTAGTAGTTGTGTTGTGTTTGTGTTGTAGAGTTGATTACCAAAAATGTGTAGTATCTATTAGGATGTGTTGTGTAGTGTTTGTAGTGTAGTGTTGATTACCAAAAATGCGTAGTAGTTGTGTTGTGTTTGTGTTGTAGTGTTGATTACCAAAAATGCGGAGTAGTTGTGTTGTGTTTGTGTTGTAGACTTGATTACCAAAAATGTATAGTATCAATTAGGATGTGTTGTGTAGTGTTTGTGTTGCAGTGTTAATTACCAAAAATGCATAGTATAATTGTTGTGTAGCAAAAGTGTAGTACCACTTGGTAGTTGGTACTGCCACTGTGTGTCCAAAATTTGACTAAGTGCCCAAAAATGCCAAAAATGCGATATTGTGGACACTGTTTGTCACTCCTCTTGCACAACATGGCAAACTTGACCAAACAGATGCCTTTTCCTACTATGTAGGAGTGGGCTCAACACAACAAAGGTTAGTGCCAGAGCTAATGGTAAGTTTCCTACTACCACAACATATTAACTTGTCTAACAATGCTACTAATAGGCTATTTCACTACACAACAAATGTTAGTGCCGGAACTAAAGGTAAGTTTTACATGTTACCTTGTCTAATACTGGTACTAATAGGTTATTTGACCATGGTCAAACATCACTAGAGGCTATTAGCCTGCCAGAAATTGACAATCACTTTCAACACTGTAAGTAGTTTGTCTTACTTGATCTAGCTTGTCCTTAACTCAACTTTCATATAGGTTAATTGCTTTGTGTGGGTAGTTGTGATTAGGATTATATTATGTAGTGTCTCTAACTACACCATGTATGTAGTAGTTAGTAATTGCCAATATATTTGTTGCTTTATATGCTAGTATTTGGAGTGCTATAAGAGTTTGAAAGAGTATGGTGATGGCATTATTGTCAATTCTAATATATAGCCCTTGTGCTAGTCCCGGAAACACTAGACCTGTACAAATGGGAGGTGTGTGTATAGGTCTGTACAGAGCAGTACAGACTCTGTGCACTCTGTGAAGTCCTGTATTAGTGGGAACCTTTCTGTGGGCTCTGTGACTCTGTACAAGTCTGTGTGGCACTGTATAGGGAAGGGCTGGTTTGCTGATGTATAGCCAACTATACACGGGCCCACTACTAACCACGGGTTAACTACCCGTGCGGGTTAGGTTGGCCAGCAGTTGACTACACAGTGGGGGTTGACTACCCAGTGGAGTAACTCTCCACCGTGGGTTGACTACACCGCAGTTGCACTACCAACCCAGGGGTGACCGCCCATTGTGGGTTCACTCCCACTGCAGAAACCGTGGGTTCAATACTTACCATGGGTTAGTTTCCCACCATGGATTAACTAGCAACTGTACAGCACAGGTCAACTACACAGCAGAGTACTCACTGCAGGTTCACCACCTGCTACAGGTTACACCGTGCATTCAATACATACCATGGGTTAGGTACCCAATGCGGGTTATCCACCCACTGTTTACTACACAGCGGGGGTTAACTACCAAGTGGAGTGACTCTCTACTGAGGGGTGACCAACCATTCTGGGTTGACTACCCACTCCAAATGAAACCACGGGTTTGATACAGATTAGCTAGCTATTGCTGTTGACAGTACAGCACAGGTAGAGTACACAGCAGAGTACCCACTGCGGGTTGGCCGCCTGCTGCATGTTACACTGCGGGTTCAATACATGCTGTGGGGTAGATACCCAACGCAGGTTATCTACCCACTGCTGTTGAATACATATCAGGGGTTGACTACCCTGTAGAGTGACTCTCAACCGTGGGTTGAATAGTAACCACGGTTACACTACAAACAACTATCTACTGAGGGGTGACCACCCATTGTGGCTTTGCTCACTGTAGATGATACCACAGATTCACACATATGGTGGGTTAGCTACCTACCCAGGATTGGCTAGCCACTGCTGTTGACTACACAGCACAGGTTGACTACCCAGTGGAATGAGTACCCACTGTGGGTTGGTCATCAACCATGGTCCCAGTTGCAACCACTACCTACCCAGGGTTGACCACCCACTGCATATGATACCACTGTGGGGTGATGCTAAGGGTTGCCACCATGCATCATCCAGGGACAATCTTTTATAACCAGTGGACTAAACTCTGCCCTGAATGTACTATCGACACCAGAGATGGAAAACCTACTCAGCATTTATGCACAGTAGTTGACAGGGAATATCTTCTCCAATTCCGTGACATTGGTATTGGTTAGAGTGGAACCTTGGTTTTTGACTGCAGGGAAAGTTCATACCACGGGTTGTTATAACACTATGCAGTGAGCAACAGCTGGGTGTAGCATGAGTGGGCTGACACGCATGTCACATTGAAAGGCCGCTACAACATGGTCCCGTGTGATACGAGTGAGCCGAAATAATTGTCCCCTAAGGTACTGGTGAGCCCATATGCCATCATCCAGAGTAGCACGAGTGGGCTGAAACTTTGAGATGCCAATAGAATATGAATGGGCCCCTATTATACCAGCTCATGTTACATAGGCAGGCTGCTATTACATCGTCCCGTATAATATGAGTGAGCCGAAATCACATTCACCTAAGGTATAGGTGAGCCCATATTCCATTATCCCGAGTAGCATGAGTGGGGTGACACATGGATGTTGCCATGGGATATGGATGGGTCCATATTATGTCATCCCATCTGACATGGGTGGGCTGCTATTACATAGTCCCATGTCATACGAGTGAGCCGAAATAACAAAGTCCCTAAGGTACAGAGGAGCCCATATTCCATCATCACGAGTAGCAAGAGTGGGCTGAGGGTTGATGGTTCCAATGTGATATGGGTGAGCCCATATATGATGTCACCATCCCGTGTAGCACGGGTGGGCTTTGAATAGCCTGTCCCTTATCATGTATGTCAGCCAAAATAGCAATGTCCCCTGAACTGTGGGGGGCCCATATACATTAAGGTCGTGTAGCATGAGTGAGCTTACATTATGATGTTCTCATGTGATATGGATTGGCTATTATTACCTGGTTCCGTGTGATATGGGTCAGCCCAGGTAGAACAGTCACTAGGGTATAGGTGAGCCCATATTTCATCATACCGAGTAGCACGGATGGGCTAAGATTTGATCTGTCCAATGGAATATGGGTGAGCCCATGTAAAATTGCATCATCCCGTGAGTCAAGGGTGGGCTATGAATCATTTGTGACCTGGAATACGGGTGAGCCAAAATACCACCGGAATGTAAATCAAAGCAGGGCCCATAATATCTAGCCCCATTGACATGGTAGGCTGACATATGGTGTTTCCCTCTAATGTGGATTGGCCAATAGATAACTGGCTGAGAGTGATGGATGGGCTGACGGAGTCTGGTACATGGGTATAAGATGAGCCAAAGATGGCTGTGGCAGGAGAATGCAGCTGACAGAAGCTGCAGTGTTACAGTAAATACGAAGTAGGATACCAGAAAAATGAGCCTGAAGCACAATCAAGACAATAATGATTTCCCTCCGAAAGCCTGTGGGGCTTTATAGGGCCTGTGTTCAGTGGTGGGGAATAATGATATGGAGAAATATGGATCAACAAAATATCAATAAGTTAGGTTAGACACTGCAAGCATTTCCCAATGTTTCATGACAAAACATTGTAAAAAAATAAAAGAAAAAGATACTCTTTTATTTACAATTTTGTTCAACAAAAAAGACAAATATCATACAGCATTATTTTTGTCATTTTTGTGTCAAGACATGATTTGAGATCATTTCTTATGTTGAGAGTATAAAATATTTAACCTTTTTCTTTTGCCTGTCCCTGCAAAACAAATTAAGAAATAACAATGTAAATTTTCCCACAGCAAGCATTTTCAATTTTCTGCAGTGAAAAATTGAATCAAAAGATACTCTATTCCACAAAAATAAATGTTTAGAAAATATGCTATATATTTTTGGTCATAACACTCTAGCCAGCCAATCAGTATCTCATTTCTAAAATTCCACTCCATATGTATTTATTAATTCACTTAGGAAGACATGTCAATAGTGAAATACATATCACTGGAGGCATTTCTAAATTTCTCTTCTAAAAACACCTTGAAAAAATAAAAAGAAAAGAAAAAGAAAATCTTTTATTTGGTCTTTTTTGGGGTAAAACCTGTTAATAACATACAAACTTTCTTTTATTTAATTGTCTTTGAAAAACCTATCAAAAGCATTAGCATTGTTTCTATACTAAACATTATATATATTCCTCTCACATGTACTGTTGTCAAAAAAAGTAGAAACATATTACATATTGCTTTTATGTATTTCATATGTTTTACAACATAATATACTAATGTTTTAAGCCAAAGATTTAACCATATATTCAATATATATGCTGCTAAAAGCAGAGTGATTTTATAATGAAATCTTTCAAGTAGATATACAAAAAACATTTAATATATCTATAGGTGAAGCATGTGACAAGCAATAGGATAATCACAAGATGAAAATTCTGTACTAAATGATATATTTTTTCAATAATAAAACCAAGGTAATCATAATATATATTTCCTTGTACAAGACATATAGCATTTTTTTAAAATCTTTTTTACATGAAAACATGCAATACTATACATTCAAAATGATCAGACATAAAATTTATTATATTTCATTAATAAACATTGAAATGACATAGAGTATATTTTTCTCAACAACACTGCAGACATTTCAATATATTTTTCCAGAAAACATTTAAATCAAAGATACTATTTTCCTGCAAAAAATGTTGTTTCCTGGATGCTGATTGGCCAGTCTAGAATGTTATTGGAGAGAAAATATAATATGTTTTTCATGATGTCTAATATTTGTAGACAAAACTATTACTTACCATCCTGCTCAACAGTTTTGTGAGATGTGCATCTTGTCTTTGTGCACACACATAAATGCATTGCTAAGATGTTACAGGTCAGTTCAAATACATATTGTTGAGAAGTCAAGTTGAGGTACATACCAGGAATATGACAGAAAAATGAATTTCAATATGGATGCATTGACAGCACCCAACCATAGAGCCTTCATTGTGTTCTCAGTCCATTTGGAGCATGAAGGAAAACAGCTGACAATGCCATTAGATATTATTGAAGTTGCAAAGGTCAGTCCATGTACCATTCCACATAACACATGAGTGCTGACATAAAGTCAGTCTCATACAGGCCTCAAGATGGCCACAGTATTTGCAGGAATGCTGGAAGATTTTGGGATAACAGATAAGGTAGGTTTAAGTGTACTTACCTTGTGCCAGCATATCTAGATACTGTCTGTGACATGTGACAACATGTCAAACAATGACACTATGATTGAAGAGCTTTAAGAATGCATACCTGAATTTGCTGGGTCTGCAAGCCATACCTGCTGCTTCCTCCATATTGTGAACCTCATTGCCAAGTTGTTGCTCTGCCAGTTTGATGAGAAGAAAATGATGGTCAAGGGAGACTGTGAGCTGGCAGAGCTGTGAAGGGAGTTGGCAGATGAAGAAGCTGCTTTTCAAGGTGGGATGGTGGGTGCAGATGATGATGAAGCAGTTGAGGAAGTTGACAACAATGAAGGATGGGTGAATGAGATGGACAACCTGACTGATAAGATGAAAGAAGATCTAGAGAGGTCCATATGACTGGTGAAGTTGGCATTAGTGAAGGTCAGGTTATTAGATCTCTACACACCTCTGAATCTAACCATTGGCATAGCTCCGTAAGGTTGCCTTCAAGATTGTCCACTCAACAACCATTGTCCTTCCAGCCTGGAAAGACATCTTGAACAATCTTCACCTCACAATCAGTTTGATGCCCAGAGACGTTGCGACCTGATGGAACTCAACCTTCAACTTGTTAGAGTATGCCCTGAAGCATTTCAAGGTGATTGATTTGCTCATGCAACAGTGTGAGCTGGGGTTGAGGAAGTTTGAGTTGTCTGATAATGAGTGGGTGATGGTTGAACAACTCCACAGCATGCTCAAGGTAAGCAACACATGCAAATGCAATTTGATAGGTCCTCAAAAACACCACACTTTTCTTCTCATGCTTAATGCCAAATCTTGTGATGGTCATCCTGACAATGGACCACATCAATCAAGAACTTACAACACATTCACACAATAGAAAATACCTTGTGTCCATCCATTCAGGTGTCTCCCTGGCTAAGGAGATGCTCAACCATTACTATGGTTGCACATACACCTCAGAGGTGTATTGGATTGTGATGGATAAGCAATTTATTAGTTTTTTCATTCCACCATAAACTCACATCAAGTAACCAGTACTCCACCTGAGGCACAAGCTTTCCTACTTCAAGACTGCTCACTGGCTCAACAAATAGATCAAGATGGCTGAAAAACTTGTCAGAGATGAGTTTGCCTGCTCATATGCAAAGGATGATGCTGCTGGTGATGACATCAACATTGAGGTGACCATGTCAGACTCCAATGGTCATAAAAAGGTAAGTAGTCACTAAATAAAGTCTCTATGTCTACTAATCCAATATCATTAGGTCAGCAATGTGTTCAATAATCTTTCAGTGCTTGCTCCACCCAAACCCACCAACCTCAGCTCTGAGATTGACCATTACCTGAGTGCAGACATTGAACATGTCACTGATCCACTTGCATGGTGGCATGAGTGGCACAATACATAGCCATAACTATTGTGAATGGCATTTGACTATTTATCTATACCAGGTGAGGTCTATAGGTACATCACCAATTTTTATTGATGCTTTTACAGCTACATCCATTGATGTCAAACAACTATTCGGCCATGGCTGTCTTCTCCTTTCTCATGTTCAGTCTCAACTCTCAGCACAATCTACCTGCACACTAATTTGCCTTGGTACATGGAGCAAACTCAACCTCATCAAGGACAGCAACATGAAGCAGGTAACAGGGCTGCAAGACATTGATCATGGGTGAGGATGTTGAACTGGAGGATGGTTGGGATGATATTATCATAGATTAGCTGTGTTGTACAATGATACAATAAATGTCTATACCCATCCATGGGTGTACCCATGGGTATGTTCCCTTTGACCCATGCATTGACCTGGACCCGTCATCCGGATATGGGTTTTTCACTGGGTTGGGTCCAATGGGTCTGACTTGTAACACCCATGGATCCACCCATGCCATTTCCTAGAAAGATAGAAAGAGGGCACATAAGTGTTGTTCACACAAGACTTGCTCAAGCTGAAAGTCCCACCAACCAAAAGCAAGATGTTCACACAGCGCTGTCACCATCTGAAGGCCATGTAGGTGTTGGGTGATGGCCTGCATCCACTCATGAACTAGAGTGTATCCATGTTCTGTTGAGCTTCCAACCTGGTGAGTCCCACATTCCCAGGTTGTTGAGGTCAAACTTGGTTCCAATCCTACATCAACTTGGCATGTATTCTACTCCCACTGCAGGCATTTCACTATGTGACAACTCATGTACTCCATGGCCACCTGTAACAGATCATAACTTTTATCTTATCTAATCTACCACATGGCCATTCATGATATCATAACATACACAGTGATGTCATAGACTTGCCCTTAAGTACATGCTGTAGCCTTGAGGCCTGTAGTATATATACTGCTCTATGCAGCACCCAGAGGCTCTCCATTCAAGCTCTCTTAGGGTTTTCACTCTAAACTCAACTCCTCCTTCCCTCCTCAGAGCAATAGTGGTAGTTCTTTGGGCTTCGCCCTAAGGGTTGTCTCACTTCCCACACATGGATGAAACAGCCCAGCTAATTATGCAGGCATTTCACCATGTTTTGTCTACAAATATTGGACATCATGAAAAACATATTATATTTTCTCTCCAATAACATTCTAGACTGGCCAATCAGCATTCAGGAAACAACATTTTTTGCAGGAAAGTAGTATCTTTGATTTAAATGTTTTCTGGAAAAATATATTGAAATGCCTGCAGTGTTGTTGAGAAAAATATACTCTATGTCATTTCAATGTTTATTAATGAAATATAATAAATTTTATATCTGATCATTTTGAATGTATAGTATTGCATGTTTTCATGTAAAAAAGATTTTTAAAAAATGCTATATGTCTTGTACAAGGAAATATATATTATGATTATCTTGGTTTTATTATTGAAAAAATATATCATTTATTACAGAATTTTCATCTTGTGATTATCCTATTGCTTGTCACATGTTTCACCTATAAATATATTAAATGTTTTTTGTATATCTACTTGAAAGATTTCATTATAAAATCACTCTGCTTTTAGCAGCATACATATTGAATATATGGTTAAATCTTTGGCTTAAAACATTAGTATATTATATTGTAAAACATATGAAATACATCAAAGCAATATATAACATGTTTCTACTTTTTTTTACAACAGTACATGTGAGAGGAATATATATAATGTTTAGTATAGAAACAATTCTAATGCTTTTGATAGGTTCTTCAAAGACAATTAAATAAAAGAAAGTTTGTATGTTATTAACAGGTTTTACCCCAAAAAATATCAAATAAAAGAGTATCTTTCTCTTTTATTTTTTCAAGGTGTTTTTAGAAGAGAAATTGAGAAATGCCTCCAGTGTATGTTCTATAAACTCCTCTGCACTTTACAGTATGGTAGGCCTCAGCAACCTCTTCACACTATCAATCCTCATCCAATCCGCACACCTTGGAACATTTGCCCAATGGTGAATGTTATCCCTCATATAGTAGGTCAAACAGTACCGGTTTCCTTCTACAGCATTTACCCTGTGCCTAAGAAGCCTCCCAGAGAATGCGACCGCGGTACCAGGCTTGTACACCAGCTCGATGCCAAGGGTAGGGATGGCCATGATACAGTCAGTGTATTCACCCACATTTACTATAATATCATACCAACTGGCACAGGATTGGGGATCATGGTGGAGGGGGGTGCACCGGTTCACAATAACCAAAATATTGGTAAATGCAGTGGGCCAGAGGGATAAGGCCCAGTTCATGTGGAGGTCGTTTGCGGAAGACCAATCTTCCAATAAACTAATTCCTCACATACCATCCTTATACAGCTGTGGATGCATGATTGATAATGCACCCAATATAATGGAGGTCGGCTGCACCATATCTCCCAACCACTGGAAACCTGCAGCCATATTGAGGTCCGTGGAAATGGAAGCATTTTCATGCTGAATATGATATTATCAATGAATTCATGGCAGGAATGGTAAGCACCCACATAATGACCCATTTGATGTCTTGCAGGAGAAAGCTCCAAACAACTGGTCACATGGGTCTGTTCCAGATGAAAGTACCATGGGTCATTGCACCATGTCTGGCCAGTTATACTAGCAGACAGTTGTGTATGGAGTGGACTGCAGAATATTTGTCTACAGGTATTATAGAAGATTATGAACAGAAGACATATTGAATCATACCTGTGTTGGGCGTTGTCACGCACCAAACAGGTTTGGTACAGTGAACATGGAAGATAATGTCAATATCAAACGATCCTGATGCGAAGGATGAGCATGACGGAGCCTCGTCATAGCCATCTATCGCACAAGAAGACTATCCTGATGCAAGAGATGACTGCCGACGCTGACAGTCATCACTCGCACAAGAACTGCCAAGAAGCAGAAGAAACTGAAGGAATGACGTCCAGTATGGTATGAGAAAGGAATGCAATCTACTGCAGTCCAACTCCCATACCAGAACAAGCAAAGAAGCTGAAGAATTGATGGAGAAACGAAGGAAAGAAGAGAAGAAACGATGTTAGCGCTCAAATGTCATTTTTAGGCGCCCAGTGCCGGCATTCCGATATTTTGAATAGCTCCACTGTTTCCAAAGCTATCAGGCACGTGACTATACCGTCAGAGAGCCTGGAGCGTGGTCTATCTGCCTGTCAAGTTCCGACGTGGATCTGTTTATTTCCCACGGAGATATTCCCCCCGCAATCCAGACGTT
>Ga0307518_10003431_pt1 | contig 11419 bp, 9 predicted proteins | sample 25_EM_MG_FD_203889 | JGI IMG/M metagenome (GOLD analysis project Ga0307518, IMG submission 203889) | Populus trichocarpa ectomycorrhiza microbial communities from riparian zone in the Pacific Northwest, United States - 25_EM | ecosystem: Host-associated > Plants > Roots > Unclassified | place... | reverse complement strand
GTAAGTTTTCCTTACGCTTTTGAACAAAATAAAATTTTTGAATCAGTATATTATTGAAATAAGGCTAACACTTCTTGCTTAAATATCATTTCCATTTAACTTTTGTTCATATGTCATTGAAACTACTATATATTATATTAATCGCATTCTAACTCTCATTCTATATTTTGAGTCTCCATTTAAAATGCTATTTTGATTTTATCCTACTTATACTTTTCTTCAAGTTTTTTGGATGCTTATGTTTTTTTCTATATTTGATAATACAATGATTATAAAACAACTTTTTGCTATTCACCTTGTGTTTTCCTAGGTTATAGTTCACTCCATATTAGTTATTAGTGTCTGGACATTCATTCTCATCATATTTACATTATTCATCATTGTACTTTTTATGAGTCATCCTTTCATATTTTTAATTCATCTAGTCTAAATAATTATTCCCTATTTTTTTTAGAGTCAAATTCTACTTCAACCAATTAGGTCACCATACCTTTTTCCAAACTATTTTCTAATCTTCCTTCTTATTTAGCTTATTTATTTTTATTCCATAATAAAAACCAATATGTTCTTAGTGTCCTTTTTAATGCTCTTAATCTCTCATGTCCTCTTCTGTTGTTCAAGAATTAAGGTAACCACAACACTTAAGAGGGGGGGTGAATTAGGTATATCACAAATATTAATAAATAATACAAATTACTTCAAATAAACACAATAACCAACAATATAATTAAAGTACTTAAAGTAAAGAGATAAATGGAAGAGAATTTGCAAACTCGTTTTAAACGTGGTTCGACAAACCTATATCCATACCTCAAGTACTAGCCCGTACTTGAGTATTGTATTCATTTATTAGTCCAAGTACAAGAGTATTACAACCATTTAATGAATCCATAATAAGATTTTTACATCATTTTAAGATATTTTCTCTTCAAGATTTTTTCACCACTTAAAGATATTCCCTCTCATGATTTTTCTCACTTGAAGATATACCCTTTTCAAGATTTTTCCTTGATAAAATTACCTCACCAATACCAATAGTTTTTACCTAACTCTCAAAGGTTTATAAAAGTGATTTTGTTATTACAATTAACTCTCTTAATAGAATGGATAAGATGAAATGAGATTTGAAAAGAGTTTCTAGTTTTATTTAAAGAATCAATGACTATAGTGTTAAGAATAAACATGATTTGATGTAGTAGACACACTCCATGCTATAATGTCTAAATTAAGACATTGTTGATGAAGAGATAATAATTACATTGAGAAACTAGTCACTGAAAGGTTAAGTCAAACCACTTATAACTTTTCTAATATTTGGAGGATCATGACATGTTGCTAAACATTGTACTTGATCTTCAAATATAAATCAATCAATTATAGAATTAATAATAAATTTATTTATTTAATTTATTTAATCCTAGTTTAGATTGTGATTTATATTTGGCTAACTTATTAAGGGACCTAATGAGTCACACACATAAGAACCATTAGTCATAAATTAAACTATGATGATTAATCAAATGTGATTTGATTGTAAATAAGTTTTAGAAATTGAGAACTAGAATATAATTTATATAGAGAATTACAATTTTAGACCTAGAAAAATCAAGTAAAGACTTGATTGAATATTGTTTTAAAAAAACTTATAAAATAATATATGTGGTATTATTCAATGAGAAAAATTGATATTTTATTATTTATAAGATTTTCAAGTTTCCCTATAAATAAAATGCTATACCTTTATATATATATATATATATATAAAATACATAGTACAATACAAAACACTAAAAAATATAAAACAAAAGAGTTAGCACTTAAAGGCATAACAATCATTCTTTCCTAAAGAGTTTAAGAGATTTTTCATTGATGGTTCGTGTGGATTACACCATTAAAGGCAAGATATTTAGACGACTTATGGTTTATAATAACCCAACATTGAAGTAATTATTCAAAGCTAAAAATAACATTTAATCTTCAAGTAATCTTTGCATAAATCATAAATAACTCTAGATCTGTCTAACAGGATCTTGATGCTCTCATCTTCTTATTGTATGATGATGAAGATTTTTTAGGTTCTCTTTTTAGCTAGAATGTTGTAATGAAGTGAGAGATGGGTTTAAAATTGAGATATCTAAAGTGAAGAATAAAGTCAAGCTCTAGATTGTGGTACCATGCACGTGTAGATCTGCAAAGCATTGTTGAAAGAACTTTGACATAACATCATTGTCTTGTGTGGCATTTTATATGTGCTCTTAAGGGTCTATGAGTCCTTTATAATTATCTAGGCTAGCCTTTATGGCGACACAATTCTTAGAAAGTTAAATGTGGAATATTTTATGATATAATGAGGATTCTCCCACTTTATAGGGGTTGTGTTCTTGCCTACAAACTCATGAAGTCATGAAGCTTGTCTCACGTACAAGTATTTTTCTTTAGCGACTGGATTGTTTAGAGCATCTCATATAAGAACGATGTGTGTAGGTTTTTTTAAGTATAAGAGTTTGAGCGTTATTCGTTTACATATCATCTTGCCCTATCTTTTTAGGGAAAGTGTTTTAGGGAAATGGAGTCATCTGTATGCACTCAGTGGTGCATGCAAGGGGGCTTGTTATTGCATAGATGGAAGAGTGTGCTTATATAATTGCATCACTGTGATGACATTGTTAAGTATTTGTATTTGGTTAAAGAGTTGTTAGAGTACTAGAGGAATTAAAGTTTCTGTGGTAGAGAGATCAATTATTCTCCCTTGTCCAAGAGTTTTATTGACCATATAAATATTTTAGGTAAGGAGTAAAAAGGAATGAACTAACTTTTTTATTTAGTTTCTCACAAACAGTGCCGATGATAAATTCAGGAAAACAATTCATATAAAAATCAAGCTTTCCTTGGTTTGTGAAACTGGGCCATGATGTGTGAGTTGGACTTCATGTTTAGCTTGTGTTTGGGCTTGAGTAATCCTGAGAAAATAAGTCTTTAGTGGAACAAGGGACTTTTCAATGCTTAAGTTGATAATAGTAAGGGATAAATAATATAAGAGAAATTATGAGTTTGATAATGTATGATAAGGTCTTATGATGTAGAACAAGTCTTGAATGTAAGATGAGGTTTTGTAATATAAGAGAAAACTAATAGTAAGTTTTGTGGCCTATGAAGTTTGTCTTCTGTTTACCTAGTGACTCAAGGTATTTAAAAATCTTAGTCATGTTGGCTTACCTCAAACTTAAAGAGTGTTGTTGCAATTAATTGGTGGAAATCTTGGTGTCCACCATCAGTTGTAATGTTTAACATTTTCATTAGTGAGAAGGTTGATGAACATTAGTGATATGTTGGTTAAAAATAGCCATTAATCAAGAAAAAGGCACTTACCTTGTATAAAAAATGATGTGCTGCCATTGTTGGCTATAAAAGATAAAAGGTGGTGTCTTGCATAAAAGTATGTAATTGACAATAAATAAACTAACAACGTAAAAAAAAAATGAAGCTCGTCGAAAGCAAAAAAATAAAATTCTAATAAATCAAATGTTGAAAGAAAAAATTAAAAAAAAAGATCAAAATCAATCGATGTTACACCTTTGAAATCCGTGACCTTGGTCATGAGCCTAGAACTAACCCTATAGAAGGCAAACCCTAAAAAATAATGCAGAAAAAATTCTAAATCAACAAAATAAAAAGGGATGAAATTGCAAAAAAAAATTAATCTAAAACAAGTGAAATAGCAATAAAAAGAATGTGGACTAAATCTGATGTAAAAATAATTTGAAATCAAATGGTGAGAAATAAAATTAAAAATAAAATTCAATTAGAAAAAGAAAAAAATAACATTCAAAAGAATGAAGATCAAATTTAATGTAAAGATTAAATGAAACAAAATGATGAAGGGCGAAATTGAAGAAAAAATTCAATAAAAAAATTAAAGAAGAAAACAAATAAAAATCAAAAGAATTAGGATCAAATAAGATAAAATAAATAAATAAAAAGATACCTTTATATCTTGGCAAGGACAAGAGAGAGAAAAGAGGGAGGAGAAGAAAAAATTCCACTAGACCCTAACCACCACTCATCCGTGTACACACGTGGAACCAATACAAAGCTCACTGTGAGATGCTTCAAACATCGCCCTGGAAGGCTGGGTTGGGGTTTGGGTAACACTACATTGGATACACACGCTACTCGAAGAGCATGAGAAGCGCCAACAATTTTTTTATTTTATAATATCCATGATTGTTAAAAGACCAAATCGTCTCCGAGGAAACAAACACCAACATTTAAAAAAAAATATACATGATTGTTAAAAGACCAAATTACCCCTAGCCAATTTGTAATCACTAAAAAACCGGTTTGAAATACAAAGAAGACCTTAGATTTAAGCTTGATTTTTTTTGCTTTTAAGGGTAATATAGACTTTACACTATGCTTAAAAATATAAAAAGACCAAATAGCCCTTTATCAACCTTGTAACAATTTCTCTTGTAAGGTGATACGAACAAAGTTAGGTCCGTATTTTGCCTTAAAATACCTATTGGCCAATTTTATAAGATCAGGCATATCTCTCAAACCATGTATCAGATCGAGCTCAAATATAGAAGGAAATACTAGACATGTAAAACTATATTTTGGAAAAGTTTCAGATCAATCAAAGCTCAAGAATATATTATTTAAGTTAGTCAAAGTTGTTGTTAATGTTTTGACAAATTCATCGATAAAATATTCATTCTTTGCTATTTTCAGCCCAATCAGTCTAGACCTGTAATAGGTTAATTTTGAACAGGGATGATCAAATGAGGCTTATTGAAGTCATAAACTTATGCATAGGCTTGGGCTACAAGGGTTCTTAATGTGGCTTGGATTCATTGGTGAATTGAAGTTCATAGTTTGCAAGGATTCCAAGTCCCATATGGACTTGATGTGGCATGCATCTAAGAAGATCTTTATCTTGGGTTTCTTTTCTTTATTTTGCAGGTATTCCTAGCATATTAAGGAGATTAAAAGCAGGCAATATAAGGAAGGAAATTCTAATAATCAAAACAAAGTTTTCTAGTTGAATTTCTATGTTAAAAGTTCCAGCCAAAACAAAGTTTTCTAGTTAGAGATTTCGACTACGTGGAGGAATTCTAGCATGAAAATTTTATTTTTATTATCCTATTTTATTTATTTGATGTTGAACAATTATTTTTAACTTGGGTTTGTTTTTGCTCATTAGATATTGTTTAGGAGTTTATTTAATTATTGAACTTATGTTAGTTGATTTCTAGTTTGGAGTCATTAGCTTGCAACCTAAAAGAGGCCTTTAGGGTTATTTAAAGGAGACTATATAATATTTTTAGAACTGTAATTTTCAGCAACTTGATAATAAACATGAGTTTCTTCATTTTGATTGTTTGTGGTAAAACATCATTTACCTATTTATCAAAGATTAACTAGTTTCGTGGCTTAATTCGCATACTTAGGTACAAGGTTATCTCTAAGTCCAAGTTTATTTCAATATCTTTGGTTCTTAGATATAGGATTATCTCCGGGCACTACTAAAAAATAGAGCAATTAGAAACTAACTAATCCATTACAAATAAAACTAAAATTCGTTGCTAAAAAAATTTACCAACGGAATTAGCAACAGAAAATATAAAATGCAGATCTGTCATTGCTGATTTTTTAGTAACGGATAATCAGTTGCTCACAAATCAGCAACGGATAATTCGTTGCATATATTAGCAATGGATTTTCCGTTGCTAATAAATTAGTAACGAAACAATTTGTTGCTGGTTTTGTGAATCAACAATGGATTTTTCGATGCTGATTGATGAATTATTTACAATCAGCAACAGAAAATCCATTGTTGATTATATGATTTTTATTAAATTCATTTATATTTTTTATCCAAATGACTTTTAATTTTTTAATTAATTATTTATGGATATTTTGAAGTTGTATAATATATATAAACAACATAAATTAATATTTAAAATTACTAATAAATAGAATAAAAATAAAATTCATAATATAATTCAAAATTTAGTTAAACTTGCACTAATGCAAATAAGTCAAAATATATTAAAAAGATACAATCATGATGCTTGTTGTGGAGACGAACCATGATACTGTGGATCGACATAAGAAGAATCATGATATAGTGGTCGGGGTGTAGGTTGATATATTGGTAAAGATGTGGGACCCATAGGTGTCATTATCTAGGGAGTCATATGTGGCGGCATTGATGGAGCCATAGGTGCTGGCATACCTTGACCAATGTTTGATGTCCCACTATGGTATCCAAGATTGTTCATAAGATATTCTTTCATGGAATCCATATGTTGTTTCATTTAAAAAATAAAATCATTTATTTTCTTTATCTCTTCTTCTTTTTTTTCTCCTTTTGCAATGCCCGATAAGATGAACCAGGATATGATGACTCCACCGAGTAGGAATATGATGAAGAACTTGTATTAACTATAGATTTTGGCATACGAGGTGCACCATATACCCTACCCTTTATAACTCCTCCTGAAGCCACACACCAAGCTGCTCCATCAACTGAAGGATGATTTCCCGATTAGTTCCATACTTTGAAATCATATCCTTCTTATAATTTTCCTCCTAAAACCACTCGCATCTTGTTGCAAATGTAAATTTAGCTTCTTACAATACAATTGAATATCCAACTTAGCCTTTAAATTATCCTTACTTCTATTAGGACAATTCATTACTGTATAAAAAATGTTGTCAAAGAAATTTTTCTCAATGTGCATGACATCAAGATTATGACGAATCAAATTTGTATGCCATTATGAAAGCTCAAAAACAAAATGTTTTGCTTCACCCAATTGTGTTTAACTCCAAACCCATGAATTTTATCATTATGTGAGGAACTTCCATTATATCCCTCAGTAAACTTAGACACTTCGTTTAACATTTCCAAACTAAAAAGACGAGGTAAAGGAGGGAGCCTTTCAATTACTCATTTCAAAAACTTATCTGATTGATATCTATATGGGTGATTCATAGGTAGGAGTCGTCGATGACAATAAAAAAATAGAGTTTTCCCTCTATTTTTTAATCTAAAAGCCTTGTGATGCTCCACACAATAAGGACAAGATAAATTGACATGAGTACTCCAACCGATAACATGCCATATGCTGGAAAGTCACAAATGGTCCACAATAAAGCTGCCCTTAATTAAAAATTTTCCTTTCTATATACATTATAGGTTTCAACACCAGCAAACCACAAATTATTTAACTCATCAATTAAAGGTCTTCGGAAAACATCAAGTTTTTTCCCTGGATTCTTTGGCCCAGGAATCATCATTACCAAAAACATGAATGGTCTAGTCATGCACTTCCACAGAGACAAATTATAAACAGTCACAATTACTCGCTAACAAGAGTATGCATTTGAAGACATGCCAAATGGACAAAACCCACAAGTGCATAACCCTAACCGAATATTTCTCGGATCTGACTTATAAAAATGATGCCATGTCATATCTTTGGCATGATATGGAGACATGAATAGTCTCTGAAGCCTAGGTGTCAAGGGAATGTATCAGAGTTGCTTTTCCATCTTATTGGAACCTTTACTAGTCGAATTTATAGGTTTATATCGTGAACTTCCACAAAAGTCACAATTTATTTTCATTGCATCTGCCCCATAGTACAACATACAATAATTAGGACACACATCATATTTGTCATAACCAAGTCCAAGTGGTCGCATCAATTTCTTGGCATCATAAAAATTTGATACCAAATTTTCATCGTTAGGCATGCAACTTTTTGTAAAATCAGTAAATTTATTGAAGGTAGTCTGTTGCGATGTCGCCGTCGCACAAATTAATTATCCTAGCTTAAAACACAACACACAAGATAGTATAGAGCAAGCAAGGGGTCGATCTCACGAGGAAGGTTTAAGTCAGATTTTATGCTAGATGATATGCAATTTGGGGGGGGTTTGGACGTTATCTAGGCTAAAGCAAAAGAAAACAGAAAACTATCAAGCGAAATTAAATAAAATCAGAAAATTATCAAGAGAACAAACCTTGGTCACAAGTAAACGTCCACCTATAGAAATTAGAACTGATCATAGAAACAAGACATCAATTTATATTCTGAATATTTATCTCTTTTTAACATTTGTTACTTAACGAATCCGCCGTATAATTAACCCTAACCATCAAACAACCACAGTGTCCGCACTAGTAATTTAATTCAATGACAGCCTTAAGAACTAGATAAGTTGATTAATCAAGAAAACATAATTGTCCGCAGTCTATGTTTGATTTGATTGAATGTTCTCCCTAAGATTAATAACGTAGATCCACCATAATTATTAAACTCAGTTGCTTCACAAGTTCATATACCACAACTCCGATTTTGATATCAAACTTAGCAATAGATTGTCTATAATAATAAGTTAGAGTTCGCTCTAGCAATTAAAATAAACAATCATAGGAAAAATAAGCATATGAGAACATTCATATTCATCATATAAATTGAAAAGAAAAGGTAAATAAATCTCACAGTTCTTGAAATCCGAAGGTTTCTGTATCCTTACAACCAAGAAAAAGAGTTTAGTCTTGCATGTTTGTTGAACAACTAATAAAAAAGAAGGAATGCATGATTTCAGGTTTCTTAAAGAAGGGGGGCGTTTTTCGCTTCTTGGTTGGTTACCCCCTCTTTGCTTCTCTCATTCTTTTTATATCCTAGGAAACCCTAGTCTCTATTTTACAAAATAATCCTCCCTTAAGTAGATAGTTTACATTTAAGTATTCAATAACTATTTTCCTAAAAAAGAAGAAATAGTCGTGCATGAAATCTTCAAGATTTGACTTAGAGGAGCTAACTTGTTGAAACAAAAACTTGGATGTCAGTTTAGATGCTTTGGATGTAATTTGAACTCGTTTCTTCACGAAACTTGTTTGCTTGCAAAATTCAGTTGTCATCTTTGAAAAATCATATCTTCCTCATATTACATCTTTTTTTGCTGAAATTTGGAGCCTTGATAAGTATTTAAGTCAGAAATTCAAAACAATTGAGTTTGTATCAATTGGACTTCTGTAGCTCCAGATATTCAAGTCGGAATGTCTGAAGGTCAACATTGGCAGATTACGAGATTTGACTTTGAAGGCTGCGATTTCCATGCTCTTCTTTATTTTATTTTCTTGCCTTGGATGTCCAGAAAGGTATGGATATTAGCTTTTAAAGTACACTAGAATAACTTCATTTCAATCTCTAGAGCTCACGCTCTGCACAAAACATCGACTGAATGTCAAATCTGTCAATTACCTCCAATTTACTCCTTTTTTGCATCTTTCATCCAAAAATGCCTTCAAAACATAAAAAAAAAAGAATATCAAGGCATTTTATATATAAAACATAGACAAAACACTAGTTAAATGTGGTTGAAACTATCGAATAATATGGTTGCATCATAGTCCGAGTCAAATTTAAAGTTGACTTCATATTAAGCAATTGTACATAAGTAGATAATTTGGATTGCTTGGTACACTCATCCCACAAAGGCTCTACCGCAGCTTCCAAAAGTTTATAAAAATTATTTTTCTCTGGATTTGGAAGTTCCTCTGCTGCCACATGACTAGAAACATTATCATCAGAGTATGCATCACCAACCCCCATTGCATCCATAACTAGATTCCTATATGGATTTTCTAGACAAACATCATTCACAACATGACTAATCCCAATCGATGAAGGTTCAACCAATATTGGTTCTGTGATATAAGGCACCCCATATACACCCCATATACAGTTCAATTTTCATATCAATGTAAAAAAACCTTTTGTCAATAGGTGCTTACAAACATCATATTCCTTTAAAAACTTTTGATTTTTGCACCTCACATAAGGACATCTAATTTTTTTTTTCCCATGATACATTTTTATCAATTGAAAATGCAAAATTGATAAATCTTCTTACACCCGCAATGTATTTAGGATGAAAACGACCATCCATAAGATGAAAATACATCCACGATTGATCATCCATATTAATCTAATTAATATGATAACACCAATAAGCATTTTAGAAACATACATTTTAGAATGTTATTTAATTTAATATTTTTCTTAATCTAAAAGTAAAATGTTATGTAATAAATTATCAAAAAAACTTTGTTAATTACTATTTCATATTTTTAAAAAATTTATTACACACTTTAATTAACCCCAACTATGTATCATATATTAATAATCTTTTTTCATCAACAATACACAATACTCCTAAATAGGTAGAACTTGTATCAACTTGCTTGTTGATCAAAACTAAATTCCTTTTAAGAAAATTTTAAAAACATGCCCTTAAAATCAGTGTGGTATACTTAAAGAAATTTAATAAATTCTTTTAAATATAGGCTTCAAAATCTGACTCAGAAAGTCATAAAAATAAGTGTACTTCCTTAACTACTAGTACTTAAACAATCCTTTAAAATAAAATATGTATCACATAAATCTCTAGTCAAAGTTCATAACATTGTCCAAATATAGAAATTGAATTTAAGAAATGTACCTAATGTAAAATAATTTAAACAAACTCTTAATAATTTGTTCAACTCCATAGGGCAATTTGATAACAATATGTTGGATACCATATCCTTAAGATATACAATCACCTCCACATCAATTAATATTTAACAATAATTAACTATTTTATAGACATAAATTTGTAGTTAATTGATATATTATAAGTTTATGCACCTACAATGTCATGGTCATTTCCAGGAACACTTATATTTGCTTCCCATGCTTCATTTTGGTCCCATAATTTCCATCCAAAAAGAAACTTAATATCAGATTTAATGAAAGAAAATCATTCAATTAATATTTTTATACAAACTCGCATTGAATGAGGAAAGAAAAAAGATAGTCCAAAGCACAGAAAAGATATTATCATACAATTTGTGAACAGTAACCCTACAAATTAAATTGGGGGTTTTGATAAATTTTCAAATATTAAACATGCATAATTAGGTAATTAAGTTATAGATCATGTTAAAAACATTTCATAAACCCTCAATTTTATTGAATGAACAACCTAAAACCATTATTCAAAGTATCGATCAAAGAAAATTTGTTACCTGCGAGCGAGATGGAATAACAATAAATCCAAGCGAGCGAGATGGAATCTACACGAGAGAAGAACACATGAGATTGGGAAAGTTAGGTAAAAACCTTTTAGTGTAAGCTAAATTGCAATAAAGAAAACAATAAATCCTAAAATTACTTGAATTATTGAAGAGAAGAGTGTAAAACCCAACCCATATATAAAGAGAAGGGGTAGATCAAGAATGTTCTATGGTGATAATGATGGGTCTAGTGGGATGTTGCCATGGGTCTGTATTTTTGGTGGTTTACAAAGGAAGATTGAATTTGTTGAAATGAAGGAGAAAAAGATGAAGATAAAAGTT
>Ga0307518_10003428_pt1 | contig 11422 bp, 7 predicted proteins | sample 25_EM_MG_FD_203889 | JGI IMG/M metagenome (GOLD analysis project Ga0307518, IMG submission 203889) | Populus trichocarpa ectomycorrhiza microbial communities from riparian zone in the Pacific Northwest, United States - 25_EM | ecosystem: Host-associated > Plants > Roots > Unclassified | place... | reverse complement strand
GCTCTTTTTATAATAATGGTGTTTTTTTATGGAACTGATGATTATACAAATGGTTTGTATATACTGGTTTTTGAAATGACCATGTTCAATAAAAATAACAAGAAGAATAGACTAGATAATTAATATCCTTTATATTTATGGCATTATAAACTATGTCGTATTAATGAAATAAGAATCGCTAAATTACATGTATAATGGTATTTTGATTCTTTTAATTATGAATCGTATGAAACTTATGAAGCTTGTTTATTAGATAATATAACTAGAACACCATTTACTGGAAAAAGGTGAAAGGTCTAAGGAATTGTTAGGTCTAATATATGCAAATGTATATGGACCGATGACGATTTGTATCATAGGTGGATATACTTATTTTATTACATTTACTAATGACTATCCTAGATATGGTTATGTATATTTAATGAAACACAAGTCCGAATTATTTGAAAGGTTCAAAGAATTCAGAAATGAAGTTGAAAAACAAACTGAAAAGAGTATCAAAATACTTCAATTGGATCAAGGCGGTGAATACTTGAGTTGTATTTCAAGATTATCTAAAAATAATAGGCTTCTCTCACAATGGACACCTCTTAGAACACAACTTAATGGACTTTCTGAAAGTAAAAATTGTATGCTACAGTCCATGATAAGCTATGCAAACATTCCACTTTCTTTTTAAGGTTATGCCCTGTAATCTGTTGCTTATATTTTAAACAGGGTTCCATCAAAATTTATTGATAGAATTCCATATAAGATATGGAATGGTAAGAGACCAAACATATCATACTTAAAGATTTGGGGGATGTAGCGGTTTTGTGAAGTGTATAGTATCTGAAAAGTTAGGAGATAAGTCAGATAATTGTAAGTTTGTTGGATATCCAACAGAATCTATTGGATATTATTTCTATCATCTTGTTAAGCAAAAGATGTTTGTCTCAAAATATGTTACTTTTCTAGAGAAAGAACTTTTTCTTGAAATGAGCAGTGGGAGAAAAAATAAAACTTAATAAAGTTCAAGAACCATAAACAGACATCTAAGTGGATCAAGAGCTTATGACTATAACATTTGATGTTTAGCTTAAAACTTAAGAAACATAAGAGCTCCATAAATTTGGTAGGACACGTTATACACCATTGAGATATCAATTTCTTGTGGAAGCTAATGATGACGAGTTGCTCATACTTGATGAGCCTACTAAATATATGTAAGCAATATCTAATATTGATTCCAATAAATAGCTTGAAGCCATGAAATCTAAAATGGATTCCATGTACACCAATTAGGTATGGACTTTGGTTGATCCACTTGAAGGGTTAAAACCTATTGGATATAAGTGGGTCTATAAGATAAATATTAACATATAAGGCAATATACAAACGTACAAAGCTATACTAGTTGCTAAAGGTTATAAAAAAAGATAGTAAGTTGACTTTGATAAAACTTCTCGTTGGTAACTATGTTAGAATCTATGAGAACTTTTATAGTTATAGTTGCATGCCATGATTATGAGATTTGACAAATGGATGTGAAAACTGAACTCCTGAATGGGAATCTTCATGAAGATGTGTATATGACACAACCTGAAAATTTTAAGTCTAAAAAACTTACTAACAAAGTATGCAATCTACAAAAATCTATTTATGAACTTAAACAAGCTTCAAGGAGTTGGAATATCTGTTTTGATGAGATAATCAAACAATTTGATTCATAAAAAATATGGATGAACCTTGTGTTTATAAAAAAATTTAGTAGAAGTAGAGTTGTTTTCTTAATATTATATGTAGATGACATATTATTGATAGGAAACAACATTCCTTTACTCCAATCAGTAAAGATTTGGTTATCCAATATCTTCTCCATGAAGAACATACGATAAGTAGCTTATATATTGGAAATAAAGATTTATAAAGATAGATCTAGAAGATTGCTTAGATTGTTTCAATCCACATACATAGACAATATGCTAAAACAGTTTAGCATGAAAGAATCCAAGAGAGGATATTTATCTATTTCATAAGGACTACGTCTCTCTAAAGATATGTGTACCAAGACATAAGTTGAGAGAGATGGGATGGAAAGGATTCTCTATAATTCAGTTATAGGATTCATTATGTATGTGATGCTATGTACAAGTGACACGATCAAAAGATTGATGTCTTATCCCAAGTACAGGAATGTCGAACTAATAAATAACCCGGCAAGACCGGGAGCGAACCACAGGGAGGTTAAATGTATAAACTACAAATAAAAAAATAGATAATAACAGAAAAGGAGTTGAAGAGAGTTTTGAGATGTGATATTGATGTAAGGTTTTAAACAAATATAAAACAATTGTCAAGGTTAGAGGATCCACTAATGGTATTTCAAACAAGTATAATATAAACTCTTTTTATTACTCAACTGGAAACCACACATAAAGGAGGTTCCAATCGGATTATAAATTGTTAACATGATTACATTAGTTATCTTATTCGAATAATGCTAATACTTGTAAATGTTGTCAGGTATTCATGATTATAACTTATGTTAACAACAAATCAAGTTCCTTTCATAGCACAGGTGTCGGTTATACCATACGGTTGGGCTATAAAAGTGTCAAGTATTTGTTGTACCAAGGGTTATACAACATAAATCTAGATTAAACATTTAACAAGCAAAGTATTAAAAGTGAACAAGATAACAAATATAAAACATGTTAGTATCAAACATTAAAGTCCATGTTGAGTTTATACTATACTTATTCTTACACCATTAGTGTAACCTTTTCACCTTGACATAATAAACTTAGCTAAACATAATGAAAGAGAAAAATATAAATAAACAAGATACGAACATAAATAAGATATAAGTTAACTAAGTAAAGGAAATGAAATGAAAAGCATAAACAAGATATTAATATAAACAAAACTTAAGCGTTACAAAAATATAAAGAGAGAGAGCAAGAACATGATCTTGATCTGAAAACCAAGATGCCTAAATGCATGACAAATGCCTCCTTTTATAGGCCAAAATTCAGAACTATTGATTTGATGACTAATTGTTGAGTGGGTGGCCACCTCTTAACTTGGTAAAACTCCTTATCTTCTTGTCTGCAGAAAACGTCATTGCTAACATCAGAATTTGAACAGATAGTCTTTATGAAAGTTCTGGGAAATTGTCTGACCTTTCCAACAAAACAAGAATCGGTGCATTTGGACTTCTAGAACTCGAGATATGGACTGAACATTGAACAATGTCTGGGCTGCAGGACAGATTCCGACTTTTCCGTTGTTGCTACCATTTGAACTCGAAAATGACACTTTTAAATCTTGGACTTTTCATGAAATTTTTAGGCCTATGTCTTAGCTTTCCATACATATAAATCAGACCTAAATCCAAGTTCTACATCTCCAGTTATGATCCAATAACTTAATGGTGTTCCAGTTTGGACTGAACCAGCATTTTTTTTTAAGCTTATCCTTCTCTTTGTCTTCTCAATTTCAGTAGTTAAACTCATCAATTAATCCTTTGATTTATGTGATAGGCCTGCATTTAAGATGAACATTTAAGATGACGTGTACATTGAACTAGCCTGCAAGAGAATTCTATATGGAGATATTACTTATATCTATTGAAAGGCTCTCGTGATAGTTGTGCAAGTGATCCTTAGATTTGAAATCACTAAGTTATCCTACATAGGGTAACAAATAGGTAGATATTATGTGTAACATAAACTATATGAAGGTATTTAAGTAATCAAAAGAAAATTTATCACCCTGAGTGAATTAGAAAAATATTCCATTTGTTCTCAAATAATATTGATTGTGAAATCTTTGGTCAAGGTGGAATGAGTTTTGAAAAGAATTTCAAAATTTTATTCAAAGAATTAATGGCTATAATATTGCAAACTAAAACGATTTAACAAAACAGACATACTTCATGCTATAATGTTTAAATCAGAACATTCATAATAAAAAGATAATAATTACACCAAAAAACTAGTCACTAAAAAGTTAAGTCAAATCACTTATAACTTTCTTAATATTTAGTGGAACATGATAGGTTGCTAAATGTTATACTTAATCTTCAAATATAAATCAATTAATTATTGAATTAATAATAAATTAAATTTTTTAATTTATTTAATTTAATTTTATTTAAAATTATAATTTATATTTAATTTAACTTATTAAAAAATATAACATACCAACTTTATCAGCATCATCTTAATTATGGCCGTTAGGAGTTGCCATCGGTGGTTTTCATGGCATTATTGCTTCTAAAAAGACAGCTTTCCGACAAGACAATGTGTGGTGAGAAAAGTACATAAAAATGTTATACTATTCTCCTTGAAATTTAGGCCACGGACCATGTCCCCCTTCTCTGATTGTGTGCTGCCATTTAGTAAATTTCATAAATGGATGGAGCAGAACGGTGGTTGGTAGTTGAATTAAATGAAAGGATCATTTGTTATCCTGTCATCAACCATATATTCATAGTTCACTTCACCTCCGGAATCATTTGCTGAGATTTTTCTTTTTATTATTATTTTCTATGTAGGGACTTGGAGTAAATTTCGTAATTATTAGATTACTGATTTCCTATATATTTAGTTTTCTAAATTAGCTTGATTAATACTTATGTTTTGTAGCAAACCGGGCAAAACAAAAATTTGAATGTAAGAAAATAAAATATACAGGTGTTTCTAGTATCTTTTCTATTTCCCTATAAAAATTTGATTATGTACTTAAAATTCCATGTATCTAAGGTAAATATTTTTTTTTAAGCATTGAGATGACGATATTTTTGATCAACCATGCTAACATAAGCTAACCTGCTAAATCAATGTGACTCAGGTCATGAACTTGATTGGTTTAATAACATCATTTTTTAAAAATAATTTTTATTTAATTATATGATAATAAAATTATATGCTAACAGAAAAAAAAATATACAATTTTAAAAAAATAATGATGGGCTTTAAAAAAAACTTGTTAATATTATGAAAAGACTGTTATGATTTTATTTGGAAAAAAATAAAAATTGAATAATATTTAATAAAATAATATGTAAAATATATTATTAATTAATTAATCAACATAATAAAAATATATTTATGATATTCTAAATTAATTTATTTTAAAAAATTAAACTTAAATTAAAAAAAAAATCAAGAGCACGAGTCTATGTAGCCCAGCATGCTTGGCCCACCACAAATAATTCCAGGAGCGGGTTTGACATGCCAATTTACATTATCTTTTTTATGATGTCATATTGGTAAGTAAACTTTAACATTGTTCAAGTTTTTTTTGACATTAAATACCATAAAAAATAATTAAAGGCCAAGCTATGACTAATTTTTTTTTGTTGATCACCCTCGCCTCAATATCAACCTTGAATTAAAACAAGACAATGATATCATCATGGATAAACCTATTATATGGCAGTTATGATTTGATTGATAAAAAAACTAAGAAAAAACTAGTGCATAGTTTCATGAATAGGTTATGAGGTGACCTTATTATTTTGACTTGATTTTTCTAGTACTAATAATCAAGCCAATTATTAGATCTTAATCATAGGTCTAGAAATACTAATTGAGTTAGGAGCATAATTAGTCAAAGTAATAGGACATTATTTACTTATTATAAACTATTTAGTTGACGAATATAAGTGTGAATATTGTACACTAACTCCTTATAATGCAATGACCAAAAACCTTATCAAAAGGTTTTCTGATTTATTTATTAATTTTTAGTGAGAAAAAACAATACAAAAGTCAATAATTTGAATAAACTTAGGTCAATATATAAAATGAACTATGATTATTATGGCATCATCCATATGAGGATCTTAATTCATAAGCTATTTCTGATATGCAATAAGGGTGTAATGACAAGTAAGAAAGTACATATGCTATGGTAAAAAATGCACAATATAGTGATAACAAAATTGTTGTTGAAATTTCTTATCAATTATAGGTAGAGGGTTTTAATGAAATATCGGGAGTCAAGCCTCATCATTTTAGAGTCAAAACATATTTTGCATTTGTTTCTTTTAATATTGGGAATACATTTTATGTAAAAGTTCATAATCCTTTATATAAACAGATTAACGTTTTTGGTGTTTTTGAAATTTAGATCAAGTCTTCGTGGCTTTAATAAACTTGTTATTAAATTCATAATACATGCAAATTATAAAAACTAATTTTTAAATGTTTTTTGGTATGCTAAATCATGCAATATTTTTTTTTTGTATTAAAAATGCAAACATGATTGAGCTGCTCAAGGTTATTGTTAATCAAACATGGTTAATGCTATAAAATTAGATCTTGCTTAACTAAACTTGTATGATTTACTTATAATAATATAGTATTAGAGGCAGTAGTTAGGCAAAACATATATGATATGTTCAGACAAAAAGTTGTTGTCACCTAACTTGTAACAATCTAAACTTTTTAAATGCAATTTGCATGTTTTTTAATAATATTATATATGAATAATAGGTAATAAATTTTTTACACAATACCACGAAGAAAGTCTTAGTCTCACCATCTATCAATTAAATCCACAAAGACATTGATATATTATTATTGATATATTATTATATGTACAATATAGTAATGTTACAATACTTTCTTGATTGCATGCATATAAATTTATTTTTCAAATCATTCATCATACATTACAAAGACATGTACAAATGTGGAAGGCTAGATATATTGGTAGCACTTTCTCGGGGATTGGGACCTTTGAGGGAAAATGCCTATAAAACACATAGAATCACAAAATTAAAACAAATATATACACCATCATAATTTCTAATATTTTCAAAACTATACGAGTAAACATCACAACTTTAACACATTTAAAAGAACATCAATTCTATGTCAAATTCATAATTCAATACACCCAATACACATTTCAAATGGGCTCATTATGAAGTTCAAAACGAAGGTATTGAAAGAAACATTTGATGAATTGGTTATGCACGTTTCGGTCAAGGTTGAACTTGGGATCCTTTTGAGCATCAAGAGAAGGCCTTGGTACATTTAATTCATGTGCAAGAAGGACCTAATCCATCCTTATTTGGGCCATGAAGTTTTAACAACAAAGCTGCCAATTTTGTATCAGTTTTAGCCAGCCTTGTTTTGTGATGTTTCCATGTGTTTTGTGGATTCCAAACTAGTTTTGAATTTCCTATTATGTATGAGAACATTAATTATTTCCTTTAAATATTAGAATTTATTATTTTTATTTTGTTTCCTTGTAGTAAATGAAATAAAGGAATTCCAGCTGACTTAGAAAACACATGTCGACAAAGTTTTCTTATTGTGCAAGGAGAATAATTTAGGAATTTAATTATGTTTTCTAGTATTGGAAGGATACCAAGAGGCGAAAAAGAGGAGCATTAAAGGCAACATTATTTTCCTTCCAAAAGAAGGATAAAGACAAGGCTGAGATAAGAATCTTATTCTAACTTGGAAACCAAAGGGACAACAACTTCTATTTTAGTTCTTAGGATTATTGGGTCGCATTATAAACTATAAATAAGTCTTGTATCAGACCTATAATGTTTTTTTTTCTTTTCTCACAACAGAACAAGACTTAGACTTATGAGCTTTATTTTTATTTTATTAGTTACAATCCAAGGTTTGTTTGAGCTTAATTAATGTTTTGTTTTCTGCTAGGATACAAGGCTTATTTGAATTAGGGTTTAATTACTAGTAAAGGTTTTAGGTCAGGTTTTGTAAGTGAGTCAATTTAGCCTATAAAGGTAGATTCATTAGAGTTAATTTCTCAAAACTATTTAAACACATGTAAAGCCTAAATTTCAGCACCTTTGATGAATAATACTTTTGAACTTTTCAGTTTAACATGTGTGTTGTTACCCAATTTTTGACCCACCTTTTTGATAAAATTTTCAAAAAATTCAAAAATAATGAAAAACAACGAAAATAAAAAAATACGTTTTTTAATTTATTTGCATCATTTTTAGCATTTTCAACATCGTCTCAAAAGAATTTAAATTTTCAAAGGTCTTTAGAACGCGTTCGACTTTTAATGCATTATTTTTAAAAATAAATGATTTTTCTCATTCGAGTCAATGTTGATAAGAAAAAATCCAAAAAAATAAGAGAAATCAAATTTACAAAAAAAGAAAAAAATTAAAGGATCAAGTTTTGGAACTTATCAATATTTTTGACTATAAATAGAAGTTTTCAATAAATACCTAATAATAGTAAATTAAAAAAAAAAAAAAAAAAAAAAAAAAAAAAAAAAAAAAAAAAAAAAAAAAGGGGGAAGACAACGAACCTAAACCTATCTCTACCAACACAAGCCGGTCGCGCCCCCTCCCTTTTGCCAAAAGAGAACGAGAGAGAGCCAGGGAGCTGCCACTCTCCCTTTCCCGGCCAAAACCAGAGAAACAAAAGCTAGACAGCCCCCCGGCCATCTCACCCTCAGCCCCTTTCTTCTCCCTAACCCAAGCCGCCGCTCACTTCCATTTCCCTGTTCACAAAGGTCGGCCGCCCCCTCCCTTTGAAACCAAACCAGGACCTTTTCTCTTCCTCATCGCCATTTTGCAACACTCGAAGACCAGCCCCTTCCTCTCCTCCCGCTGACCCAGCCACGCGAACAGCCTCCACACACTGCCTCCTCTCCATCTTCCCCTCATCCCTCTCTCGGTTGCAGCCAAAACAGACCAACCCAGCCTCTCCATCGTCCTCTCCTTTCTTAGCTTCTCTGTAAACCAAACCCCTCATTTTTTCCTTCAACCAACAGACCACAACAAACCAGCCACACAGCAGGTCTTTCCTCTCTCAGCTGACTTCCTCTCCCCCCGACGACCAAACATAGCCGCAGCCAACACACGGCAGCTCACAGATCCACGCCATTTCCTTCTCCCTCCATTCAGCCTCCAATAGCAGCGGCCAAAGCAACAACCTGAATCCAGCGCCGTCGCCGCCCAACCACCAGACCTGCCACTGGGTGAAGAAGGAAAGAACGGACACCGGGACGAAGAAAGAAGACAGAAAAGAATAGATCTAAAAAAGGGAAATCATAATAGATCTGGACAGAAATGGAGTAAAATCAACTGTTGCGTGTGTTCTCTTTTCTTGTTTTGCAGGTCACCGTCGATGCAGGAGTGAAGAGGAGATCATGCGGTTTCAGGTCCAACGGACCGCGCTCCAATAGTAGCAGCAGCGCATGGGACAAACGCGCCACTACTGTTACCGTGCCCAGAAACCTTCCAGCTGTGTTTTGGAGTCCATTTTGTATATTTTTAGATGTTGAAACGTGTATTTAAATTATTGACAGCATTTTATATTTTTGTTACATTGTGAACTTATAATTGTGGGTGTGATAAATATAGGAAAAAGTGATGTGTGTGTATGTATTTTTTTTTAATGATAAAAAATTAAAAAGATAAAAAGAATTAAAAAGACAAAAAAATTAAATGTATTGATTTGCATTGAATTCGGTTTATATTTTAAAAACAAATTATAATAAAAAAAATGTATTTTGTTTTCTTTTGATATTTAAGATTATGATTGTGAAACCTGAAAATTTCTAATTTAAATATGTAGATGTATAAATTTTCATGTAAACGTAAGACTAAAAGTGGTAATATTTTAATAAGTGATGGAAACCAAAATTAAAAATAATAGATAAATAATAAATAATAATATATAATGGAAGAGATGACCTTCATAAAATGAATTTTGATTTAGAATTCATAAGGACAGAGAAACTGGTAACGTGCTTTGATGGATGAAATAATGAGAAAAATGACAAAATATTTTTAAGAAATAAGTGGTAATAAAAAATATATTATAATAAATGATAGTACAATGAAAAGGATAGGACTGAAGGTACAAGCACCGCTTAAAATCAATGATGTTATTTTAAAACGATAATAAGCCCGATAAATAAATAAAGATGGAAATCCTAAAATGAATACATTTCAAAATAATTAAACGACCTTAAAGGTTTAGAATGATAATTGATATGATTTTTTTTTGTGAAGATTGAACAAAAAAAAAAAATCTAGATTGTTTATGAAAAGTTATGAAGTGACCAATTTTATATTAGGAAGCAGAGCTCTTAATCCAATCGTCGGATCGAGATGAAATTTTGTATAAAGCCTATTAATATGTTTTCCTACCTTGGTTAAATATCTCATTCCAATCAGAGTTTGGTAAAGACTAGCGATTTAAACAGAAATAAACCAGATAGTTTACATGAAAAATAAAATAAAATACATAAAAGCATGAAAGAGGGACAAAATTGTAATTATGAAAAAAAAAGTTGCCTATAAATCTGCAAAGAGGCCACCGGTTAAAAAAAGAAAGAAAGAAAGAACAGAAAAAAAAATAGAGAAAAGCGGATAAGGGGAGAGAGCTGCAGATTTTTGGAGAAAACCAATAATGCTCTGGTGGCTATATCTCGGGAATCAACCGTTGGATAACTCTGAGTTTTGGATATGTTGTTCTCATTACACTCCTCTACTAACTGACCAGAGCGATTGGAAGGAACACAATCCGTTTGACAGAAATCATCATCTGGAATTTCATGGAAAACAAAAAGGAAATGCACCTGCAGGGCAGTTTGGTCGCCGGCCGATTTCTCTCTCTTCCACCGTTGGATCATGCTCATTCTTGGATATGTGGTGCGACTAGATGTTACCTTCATTCTGGACGGTGGAGATCGGAAAATATTTCTTCGGCAAGGTTGCGTGCATGTTGAACAGTAGCTCGTCCATTTTCAGGTAAGCTCGGTTTTCTTCAGATCTAGGAAGATTTAACCGTTGGATCATTATGATTTTGAGATATATTATGCACAACTCTGTGATATGTAGTCTGACCGTTGGGTTTGAAACAATAATCAGAGGTTGATGACTTATTACCTTTTGAATCTATTGCTAGTTTTGGCAAAATGTAGTAAGCTTGATTAAATACATGTTTCGATGAAATTAGAATTGTGTGGGTGTAGGTTTTATGGAAGATGTAATGATAAAATATGTTCTTGTTATTAGTAATATTATAGATTAATTGTGTATTCTTTATATGAGGGGAATAATGATTATTATGTAAGAGTAGTAAGGAACATTGCTATATGAACGTGTTGATTGAATAGAACATGTTGATTGAATAGAAAGCTAACTTGTTGGTTGTGTGGATATAAATGGGGTGGAACCATGAAGAAATTAAAATGAAAGAAATTTGAAAAAAATAAAACATATTTAAAGCTAGCCATAAGTGTTTTTAGCAAATGGTTAGTTAATGAAGGTTGTCATGGATCCCAATTAGTAGGGTGAAATTATTGTTGTGATAATGATCTGAGAATATTAATTGTTAAGGTTTGCCGTATATGTTTAATCGCACGAGGAGAAAGCGAAAGAAAATGAATAGTTCATCATTTTGTTGTATTAATAATAATA
>Ga0307518_10003427_pt1 | contig 11423 bp, 11 predicted proteins | sample 25_EM_MG_FD_203889 | JGI IMG/M metagenome (GOLD analysis project Ga0307518, IMG submission 203889) | Populus trichocarpa ectomycorrhiza microbial communities from riparian zone in the Pacific Northwest, United States - 25_EM | ecosystem: Host-associated > Plants > Roots > Unclassified | place... | reverse complement strand
CATTAAAATTCTAATTTCCATCGTATCACATGTTTTTACTTACTATCCAATTTTGTGTTAATTTGCTAATTAGGAAATTAAAAAAATTCTCTCGTTGCCCCTCTCCAATTCACAGGTTATTGATAAAATGTTGCCATTTTAGTTGATTGATTTTTTGTTTTTTATTGGTTCGAAAATAGAATCAAATTTTATTGCGTGGATGTCAACAAGGTGCCTCAGGCTTTAGTGAAGCGTGGAAATATATCTGTATGTTTAATTTATACTCTTGTCTCAGTTAGTTTCTTGGCTTAACCATTGTTTAATTTTATTTTTATTTTTTGGGGTCCTTCTTGCCAGAAAATGCCTACCATTCAGGTTAGATTCACTCTTTTAATTATTTTTGTTATCTATTCTATAATTCACAAAAAAGGGTTGTTGTTATAAATAGGTAAAATATCGATGGATATATAATGATAGCACCATTGGATCGTCATTGTACTGCAGTTATGGAAAGATGGAGAGATGAAAGCAGAGGTGATCGGAGGGCACAAGGCCTGGCTTGTGATGGAAGAAGTGAGAGAAATGATCCAGAAATTCGTATGATATCTGTACTGTGCATAACGTTATAGTCTTCTGTTCTTGTCTTCAATTCCCATGTAGAAAGTCAGAAATATGTACAGTGGAACTCTTGAGTCACTCCTCTATGGACTCCATTTACTCTCTGAAAAGAACCTGGCAAATAAAGAGGTAAAGCTTTGGTAGTAAATTGCTATTATTTTTATTATTACTATTATTTGTTTCCCATGTAGTAAAGCGCCAAACCACCCTCGATTCTCGTCGCTTTGGCCGAGTGGTCAAGGGGGTTTCCCGGCGAGAGTTCGAGTCTCTCAGGCGACGTTGATGTCTTCGTTTTTTTTAACCCAATGTTGCCATTTTAGCTTTCTGGGACTTGATATGATGCAAGTACGCGACAAAGAAAGGAAACGAAAAGGCAGAGTTTTGATAAATGGCAGCAGTCCAAGTTCAAATGAGAGTAGTAATAATTGATGGAGGGCAGCAGCCAGCCTCGACACCGAGCCATCTATTCAGAGTTTCTATTACAATTTTAGATCCTTCCAAAATCAAAAGAAGTTCTTCCCGTGAAATTCCACAGCAAAAAATAGTCGAACACTACTGATACATGATGGAAATCTTCCTTCTTTGTCCAAGTAAAACTAAACATTATTTCAACTTGACAACGTCAATATCAAAGCCATTTTGGAAGGACTGAGAAGAGGTTTACATATCACGGAAGCCTGGTCCTGGAGTAATCTGTGACTTATGCCTGAGACTCTGGCCCTGCTGGTTTTGAGTTGAGAAGTGGCTGAAGAGCCTTGACAACAATTGTCATGTTTGGCCTAAAGTCCGCTTCATACTGAACACATAGTGCTGCAACTGCTGCTAACTGATATACCGATTAAAAAAACACACATAAATGAGCACAAAATACGAGGGAAAAAATAGAAGAAGAGAAGAGGATCAATTGCAGTTGCCTATTCCCAACGTTCACTTTAACCTATTCTTTTTCCCATCACAATCGCAACTAGAGCCTAGCTACAAATCTGGACTGCATGCTTGTTAAAAATAAACTATTGAGGAAAAGCAACCAGGGGCAATATTAAGAACCTTGGCAACTGCCTTTGGAGGGTAATCATTGTTTAGCTTGGGATCCACGCATTGCTTCACTTTATCCTCACTCAGTCTTGGCGTTGCCTGCAGCAATTACATTTCTGCTAGGTATAGGCACAAATGAAAGCAAAGGGAAAGGAGGCGTGCTTATAAACTGAAACATACCCAGGTAACAAGACTCTGCTGCCCTTTCGGCATTGTATGGTCTACTGGCTTTCTTCCTGTCAGCAATTCTAGAAGAACAACTCCGAAACTGTAAACATCACTTTTCTGAGTTATCTGCCCGGTCATGGCATACCTGAAAACAAACCATGGATTAGAAATGAGGGTGCAAAAAATCTTAGATATTGCAATGCAAGCATCAAGGAAGATAGTAAAAATATTATGGCAGAATTAAGAGTTACTACTACCTACTACTAGGCAACCTAAAGAAGTTTAGGCAAGCTCTTAGCATCTTGAAAGCAATAGATAGCAGAAACGATGCCCATTTTGGTTTAGGACACTTCTCTACATTTAGACAGTCATTGCTTTGTTAATAGATGAGAGGGTGTATGTTGATGATTAGTAAGCCAAGACTGCAATTTCAGACAACAGGCTAGGATTAGAGAAGTTATGAGGCTTACTCTGGAGCATGGTAGCCAAATGTTCCCAAGACCCTAGTCGAATGCAGTCGAGCAGCAGTGTCAGAATTGGCATTGGACAGGTTGAAATCGGCAATTTTGGACAAGAAATCATCGAAGAGTAGGACATTGCTTGATCTAACATCGCGATGAACTATAGAAGGCTGAACCTTTTCGTGCAGATACTCGAGGCCTTTTGCAGCACCATAAGCAATTTTAACTCTCTGGTTCCAATTCAGAACTGGACCTGGTTCAGCCCCTTCTACGCCCTTCCTCCCTGCACCATAAAATTAACTAAATATGAGTCAAATTGCAAGAAGAAAATGAAACTAAGAAACATCATAACTGGAATTACCATGTAATACATCATGTAAAGAACCCATCACTGCAAACTGATAAACCAAGATTCGGTTGTTTGCCTCCAAACAATACCCCGTCAACTCCACAAAGTGCTCATGTTTAAGTCTTGAAACGACAGACAACTGCATGACCCCAGATGCAAACACTGAATCAAGATTTTGTGACCAGCACATTGTATTTTACTAGAAAGAAACTTTCCCGATATCTAACCTGTGCTTCAAAATCAGAATCTGGTTCTTGTGAACTGCTGGTGTCTAGCTTCTTAATTGCAGCAGGCATGCCATCTTTTAACTTGGCATAAAAAACTCGCCCGTAAGAACCTTCTCCAATCAAAGCCTTGGTACCAAAGTTTCCTGTCATCCTATTTAACTCATCCAATGGTATTGATGGGATTTCAATGGGTAAGACCTTCTGTGGAGCTCCACTTCTGGCCTGATTGGCACCTCTTGGCTCTCCTCTCGCGCTGCCTACAATATACAGTAAGAATTATTGCGTCAGAAACTCAAGAAAGAAGAAACCCAGGTAATTCTCGAGAAAACACTGACGGCTTGTTCTGCTTGGTTGCTATTCTATTTGGCATTAAACTATACTCATTCTTCAGAGAAGGAATTGCCACAAATCTGGCATGCTATTATATATATCTCAATAATCGAGGCCAAGAATTCAAGAAAATTTAAAACCAAAATTGGAAACAAAGAATAGAATGAACTACTACCGCCGCCGCCATATATATTCGCTCCTTTAGGTGGGGCTGTGTATTGATTAGCCGGCGGGCCATGTGGTTCCTCCTCATTACCACCGCAACAGAACATATCAACTATTGGATTAATCTAAAGAAAAACAATATCCTGCAATCCCAGAAAAACCAAACCGTATAAAAACATGTTATCATGAACACAACAAAAACAAACAATCAAAGGTCCTTATTAGCGAATCAAAACCCATAATTAAGAACTATCTTTTAGAATAAATTACACCTATTTTGATCATCCCTATTGAAATATTTCATCGAAAACAATGCCAACTCCATAACATTATATCAATTTCTGCACAGTGGGCTACACACTAATGATGTTGTCAGAATTTAATACGTGTTTGAATTGTTAATCTACATGTTTCTCAACGTTAAAATCAAGAGGAAATGGTTGAATGGTCATCATTGAAACACACATACCTACAAGGCGGAGATCAAAGATGACTCGATAGAGGCTGTCAAGAAAAGAAGTAGAAATTGACAGACAGAGAGACAGAGGGAAAGAGATCTAAAGATGAAGAAAAATGTGGAAACAAAAGAGACAAAAAGAGATTAATTGTTGTTGATGTTGTTCTGTTTTTGGGACTGAGAGGCACAAGGTTCCCTTTTGGCGTCGCGGGAAATTCGGTTTAGGAAATTGTTCATCCGCTAGAACTAACCTACTTCTACGTACAGACGTGCCTTCACGTTTTGCATACATCTGCACGTCCCTTCCCATGCACTCTTTCTTTCTTAATTTTTAATTTAATGCTTACTCATACGGTCCATCTTCAACTCATCATGATTCTTTTTTTCTTCATAACAAATGATGATCATCAACGGGTCATGGTCCATACATATGTAGACTTCGTTGCATAATTCTCTAATCTGACCTGGGATTTAGCCTATTCACTTTCTGAATTCTTAGATTCATACACGAATATAACTGGAGAATATTATTTTTGATATTTCAGTTTGTGTTTACTAATTTTCTAGTAGTGATAGAAATATTTTGTGTTAGAAAATAATATAAATAGACAACACCTAACAATTTAAGTTTTTAGATTGAAGTGATTATTTGACATGGTATTAAAGTTTTGATGACTAAACGATCACGAGTTCAAATTTCATCATCCTTATTTATTTGATAAAAATTAATTACAAGGTAGTATACGTCTGTGCAAGTTTCAAGTCCAATGAGTTTTTACTTGAAATGATATGTTAGAAAATAATATAAATTATATCTTAAAACCTTGCTTAATAACTTTACCTAATAACTTAAACTTTTAGATTGAGATGGTTTTTTGGTATTTTGAATAATTAGATCATAAGATGAATCACATTTTTTTTCAAAACAAAATAATTTCAAGGTTTTTTTAATTTTTTTGTTTTGACTTGTCCAGGTTTGGATCATGATTTTACTAGGAATCCATCAAGTTATGGTTCAACCAACTGAGTCACTTAGATTTCAACAACTCATTGTCAAAATCAATTCAATTATATTAAATAAAATAAATTTGATTGGATTCATGAAAACTTGGATAAATTATATTTAATAAGAAGATAAGTACTTTGGTAAGCAGGAATGTTTAATTTTAGCTTTATATATTGCTAATCTATTAATTTAAGCTAGTTTTCAAGAAGCCAAATACTGTCTTTTCAAACTGACTTCCACTCCTCGAGTTTGTGCAGTATTTTAGTCAAAGTTCCATTTCAATGTATTTTTAAAAAAATATATATAAAAAAAATACATTAAAATAATATATTTTTTATTTTTAAAATTTTATTTTTAATATAAACACTTCAAAATAATATAATAACACCAAAAAAGTATATTATTAATTTGTTGGAGTGACACTTAAAAAGGCACAAGGAGTTCAAACAATGAAAGCTAAAGATTAAAAAGAGAGGTGGTAAACCTTGCAGGTTTGCAGGTACAGTATCAATTGATATTAGTAAGGCATACAAGGAGAGAGAGAGAGTTGATCTTTTCTCTCTTCTCACCTCGATGAGGGCATGAGGTACAACAACCAAGCAAAATAGAATTCAGTACATTCAGTGATATCCAAAATGTGTTGACTACAAATGCTTGAGCTGCACAGATCCCTCAGCCAGCAGATTTAACACCGAATATCCAGTTCTTACACTGTCAGCAGAAATCTGGCTCCATACAACCGCGCTGACAAAATGGATGCCAAAGACCAATCTCGATCATAAACACCAAGACAACTGAAAACACCAATCGAATAACCAAAGCTTCATCTTTGGCGCATTGAGAAACCCTGGTGTCCTCCTAAATTTTGTTAACTGTACAATAACCTTAGCATCAGCTTTCAATCTCATTCTTCTTTCCATACACGACCAGTAACCCTCAACTTCAGCTCTTTCCTATCCCCACCAGAGAAGTAGAGAGCCAAATTCCTTTGAATAATAAGCCCATCCTGGCTATCACGAACTTTCCTGTGACTATCACGGATGCTCCTGGGAATTCCTTGCCATACCAGTTTTCGGCCATTGCCACCAACTTCTAAGCTGTAACTGAATTTCTTTGCTTCATTATCATCACCCATAAACCTTAAGAAAGCCATATAGACAGGTGCCATGCCCAGTTGGAAAGCCTCAAAATGCAAGCAGAACTGTCTTCCAAAACAGTTAAATACCTGCAGAGGATCACAAAATTCAGACGCAGAGTGATTAGCACTGCCAGCAACACAACTAACAAGTTAAAAAAGCATGATTAATGATTTTGAGAACAGCTTTCCAAGAAAAGTTTATTGTAACAGAAGATTATGATGCAACCATGTCAAAGCAGCATGTAAAACAGTGCTTTTACACTTCTAAATGCATCCACAGCCAGATAAACGCAAGAACCCATGAGAAGAAAGAATAAACAACTGCTCCAAAACAACCCAGCAGGAAGCATGCATGAATTATATCAAAGTCTCTTTCATATTTTTTTCCCGTTTCCTTTAAGGCATTTTTCTATTAAAGATTGAGTCAGCATCTAATCTCAACCCCCAGAAGAGAAAGGAAAATTAAGAAGTATGGCAACATCTTACACGTATGAAAATAAGTCTAGCATAATGCACAAATGCATGCAATGACATACAGATGAAGAACCCACAAAAAAAGTTAAGCAATCCAACTTTATCATACAACGTATTAGGAACTTACAGTAAGCATCCATGTGGCATTTTCAACTTCATGTGGATTTGATTTGACATAACGATGATTGAAGGTACACCCATCATGCATATCAACCTTGTGATCGTCCTTGAGATGGGCAGCAAGGGCAGGGATGTCACCAGTGACAGAGCACTCAGACCCAGCATAAGGGCAGCTATATGGACGAAATCGACAGTGTTGCTCATGCTTGAGCTTGCTGTAGTATGGGAAAACATCAAGACATCCTAAACTCTGGTATTTGCAGGGCAGCTCCAATGATTCTGCAACTTTCTCCAAAGCCAAGCACCGTATATTTCCAAGATCATAGCGGCAAGTAGGGCAACAGTTATGTACTCTAAGCTTGCAGGCTGAACATAGAGTGTGTCCATTTGGGCACTGTAACAACCAAGTCACACAAGGAGGGGGAGTTAAGAAAATTAGTTATAATATTAAGCAAGTTTAGAAGATATAAAACACAAATGAAAAGGAAAAGACTTTTGTTAAAAAACCAACTCAACCCAATAGTTTAAGCTTTTAAATGAGATTTCAAAATATGATTTAGATTACTCTTCAACACATCCCTTCAAGTGAAAGCTTTTTAGATTTAAAACTTGCACATGCTCAAATTACCTTGTGCTTAATTTCTATCAAATAGAATGGGGGTAGTGAGATTCAAACTCGTGACCGCTTGATCAACAAGGCTCAAACCATCTCAACCTAATAACTTAAGCTTTTAGGTGAGATCCCAAGATATGATTTTATATTACTCTAACAACTTTAAGTTACTGATTTGAAACAATGAACTGAATCTCCAAACCTAATTGACCTAATAAGCAGCAACAAGTTATTCAGTAAACCACTCAAGAGGCATTTTTTTCCTAAAATATTCAATGAACCAAATGCAAGAAGACAAAACAGCAAAGAGTCTTCGAACAGAAGTTCACATATCTTTGGAATATTTGCAGTAAAGATTCAATCAGGATTGGTAATCAAAAGCGTATATGGCTCCAGAGGTAACATCCATTCTAGCATTTTCATAATGCCTGTATATAGTATTTACAACTTGTGCTAATAATATTACATTACAACACAAATAATGACCATATCAACAAATCTGTAATTTTATGAAATATACTTTATGTCAGTAATAACCCATAAACAGGATAACATAATTGATTAACTTCCAAATTTCCTTTAAGCATCAGTTCCCTAGCAGTATTCCACCTCCCCAGGTTCACTAAAATGAGTACTTGCCAGTCATTAACATGATAAATGCCTTATTATGGCAATCTACAATTAATCTATCTTAACTGTTTGAGATATCATAGGCAGTTTCCTTCACTATAACCTTGACAACTTGATATAAGTTTCACCTATTCCACATGTTGAGATCCTGAATTAATCTCCTTCAAATATTTTTTTGGGAAGCAGTCTCAGGTGACATGTGATAGGTCAGAAACTACTTAAAAGAGCATGGAGTTTGCATGTTGCTTTAAGGAAGCGACCAGATTAAAGGAGAAAAATCCATGATAATTAAGAACAAACCTGGTGAATTGGAGGATACATTAAATTTGTACAGACAGGACACTCAAGGAGTTCATGGACACCATTGTTTGAATAAACCCCGTGCTTTCCACTCAGAATAACAGTACCTTTTGTAGGTGCAATGTTATTTTCTGATTTTGACGTTGCAATGTCACATTCTGCAACTAATTCAAGAACTTCTTTAAAAGCACTGCCCCCAGGAGCCATTGCTATTCCGAACTGGATAATGTTTTCCAATAACTAAAAAATGCACCACTTTCAACTCTCAGAAGGATTCACACTCCATTGACCTGTAAAAGAAATAAAAATATATATATATTAATAGGGAAGCTATATCTCATGCACAACATACCAAATGTAAATTGTCTAAATTTGACCACTTCCAACGCAACTACTGAACATAACACTTTATTAGAAAGAAGTTACTGTGTTATTTGTTTTCAACTTAAACATGCTAGAAGGAATTTTGGCGGATTTAGGGTTTTGAGGGAATGTACAGTAGCCTATAGTACATGGAGACCACTGGCCAAGAACTAAATTCAGTGTGTGCAAATTCATGAGTGTTTTATTGAAGTTTGTTAATTGGTTTTCCAATAGATTTCAGCTTAACATATAATTTTATTCTCAGCCCACCCCTTCAAAATCACATATGATTTGAGAAAGCAAAAGACATTTCTTCTCGTAAAAAAAAAAGATGCAATAAAAGCATAAATAAGACATGAAACACCATTTAGAAAACAGGGCGACAGTTTTCAAACTTGTTGCCCCGTTATGCTATCAACCATAAGACATCTTTGGTAGCCAGAAGAAAAGGGAATGAAGAAACTTAACAGTATAAAAAATACATGTTACAAGCTAAATAATTGACAGAGAACTGTGCAGAATAACCTGACTTGATGAAAACTATATGCAGTTAGAAGAAAGTTTCAAATTGCCGAACATAATGCTTCTACAGAAATTCATCCACCATCATCAATGTGACTGAATCTCTATTTTAAGCAATATACGTGAAAATGCTAACAAATTAATCAGGGTTTTGCAAGAAACAACCTTCCCCGCCATGTATCCATCAGAGCAATCAAAATTAGTTGACCAAAGAAAAGGACGTAAATTATGAGCCTGAATTCTGCCTAAAAATGCCCATTTTACACGCACCAGAAAGCAAACAATCAAAATATGAGACGAGAATAGCAAATAAAAACAAAACCCATTTCAAAACTTGGACCAATCAACCACTTTTATCAAATCAAGATTCCGACAATAAAATTACCTTTAATATTGAAAATACCCATCGGACCAATCACAAAATGAGACAAATAAAAATATGAAAGGAAAGAAACCTATTTTCCATATTAAACATACACATTCAATCTATATATCACCAAAAAAAAAAAAATCTTCCCAGCCGACTTAATCATAATCAGAGCCACCCAATCAAACACGAGCAACAATGAAACAAACAAACCCCATTTTGAATTTCCAAAAATTAACCCAAAAGCAAAAACAAAAACAAAACAAATACAACAAAAGATAGACCAAAACAAGAGATACCCAGTTGAGAATTTCCAAGCTCTTTGTTGTGTCTTTACATGTATAATCAAATTCAGACAAAACATCGAGACAATGAATTGGGACGGAAAGCAAAAAAAAAAAAAATATTTAAAGAGAACAACAAAAAAAACAAACTTGACACACGAGGAATCCGCATTACCCGGATTTGGAAAACGAGAAGAGGAGGAGGAGTCTTGTTTGCATCGGTGTTAGACCGTAAATGGTCTCGGTCTGGCTTGGTTTTGTCTATTTATAATGAGTTCTGAAGATAATTCAGCTAAGTTCTTTCTCGAGAAAATATAAATAATAATTGAGCTCCTTCATTATATATTGGTTTCGTAATATGGATAAGCGCATATCAGTCCCCATATTATATAGTTTCTGACAAATCAAACACCCATCTTCAAACTCTTGCAAACTGTAGAATCTTTGGGTAAGATAACGCAGCATTATTTTGACTTGGTGATTCAGGGCTTAGGCTGGCCGAGTTTAATAAAAATTAGAAGGAAAACTGATTTGATATAATCTTGGTCAATTCACCTTTTCCATGATCCAAGATTTACCCTGAATTGACCTTAAGTCAACCCAATAGCTGAATTTAAAAACTATAGTTTAATGTATTTGTGTTCCTTGTCAATTTGCTTATGTAAAATAGTTAAATTTAATAGAATATAATATGTTAAATAAATAATTGTAATAATACACTTGTATAATATTATATTTCAAGCTTTCCATGGATAGTGTTATGTTTTCAAGGTATCAATTAAAATTCTTTTGTTGACTATATAAAATGTACAATAATATAACATAATTTTATTTGTAAACACAATAAAAATATTGTTTTTGCATATATGAACTTTTTGCCAAGGAAAAATAGGAAAGGAAAACATATAAAGAACCTCACCATTAATCCATTTTATATTATTGTTGGTTCTATAAAGAAAAAAAACATTTAATGAGGCCATTGAATTTAACTTAATAGGTTATGTAAACGAAGATTTAGGGGACTTGTAGTATTATTTTTTTTAATTATCTTTTCTTTTTTCTTATAAAATTTTTTAGTTAACTAGTTTATTTTTTCATTTTTTTTATAAAATACATTCAAAATTCGATGTTAAAAACTTGTTCCAATCCAATAATCTTAAACCTCGATCAAATTTCATAGGCATCCAAACACAATATTATTTTAATTTCATATCGCTTAAAACCCATCCTAACCTTACATTTGAACATTCTAGACACGATTCAACATCTAGATGTGTAAAAATTAATTTTGATTTAAGTTTTGAACATCTTAATCTCTAAAAAGCTAAACACTTTAAATTTAGAATTGACTCAACACTTAGACGTCTCAACACAACACATAGTCATGCCCGATCCTTAGATGCCTTATTCTCTAATTCAAATCATTTTAGAGACAATTGAAAATTTGTTCCAACCTTAACCTCAAACACCTAAAATATGTAGTTAGCCTCCTTTATCTAGCTTGACCTCCAAGTGTTCCCTAATCCACCTTCATAATAAGATTTTTAATGGTTTAATCTATCCCTATATAATGAGATATTTCTCCTATTTATATTTATATCTCTAATTAAGCCCATTATATCCTTGAATGTATATTAATTTTTTAATTTACTATTCATGCAATTTTTCGAGGTGGTCATTAGAATCAAACATGAAAAGTACATGACTTGGAAACTTGAAAGCATATTCAAACATAAACTTATTTTTATTTTTATGGTGAACAAAAACTGTATTTAAGCATAGAGAAATTAAAAAAGAAAAAGTTTGATCGAATATTA
>Ga0307518_10003425_pt1 | contig 11425 bp, 7 predicted proteins | sample 25_EM_MG_FD_203889 | JGI IMG/M metagenome (GOLD analysis project Ga0307518, IMG submission 203889) | Populus trichocarpa ectomycorrhiza microbial communities from riparian zone in the Pacific Northwest, United States - 25_EM | ecosystem: Host-associated > Plants > Roots > Unclassified | place... | reverse complement strand
GGTATTTTAGTAATTGAATACATAGCTTGATAAATATAAATAGGAAGATAAAAAAAATAAAAGAAACCTGAAATTGAGAGAGAGAATCAGCAGTGGAAGCAGAAGAAGAGAATAGAGAGAAAGATAGGGGAAAAGGATTGGAGAAGCTAAGTGTTTAAGGTAAGACTTGTTTTTTAATGTGTAATTTAAGTAATTAGCTTTGATTATTGGTTTGTTAAGGTTTAGGGTTTTGAAGTTTATATTTTTGGGTTAGATTGATGAATTGATTATATGTGATGAATTGGTTGATTGTAGCGTGACGGGTTGAATTGTTATAGGTTGATTATATTGGGTTTTAAGGTTTTTGGGTTAAGGATTATGATCTACCATTTTAGAAAACTAATCTGGAATTCCCGACTAACCGATTGATCGATTGAAGTTGAACCGATAGACAGGTTGGCCTGCTAGATTTTAGTCCACTGGTTGGGATGAACCGGTAAACTGATTGGGTGTTGGATTTCGGTCGACCAGTTGACCTAACAATGATGGAAGAAAGATTTTTTTAAGTTCGATCAGTTTAGGTTATGTTTGAGATCAATTGGATGGATCGATTCTGATTTATAATTACGTTTTGATTCCTAAATGTATAGGGTTATGAGTTAGATCTTAAGTTAAGTGTATTAAATATATTGTACATTATTTTCAAGTTGTTTTTTAATATGTCTTCTTTTATATTCAGACAATCTTGATATTCTATCTGCGAAACATCAATAGGATTTCCTTTGATATTTGCTTTTGTGTTTTTTCTGTTTTTGAGTTAAATAAGTGGATAATTTTTCATATGTTAGAGGATTAGTATAAATACTTGAATTGTTAATATGAAATTGATCATGCTTCTTGATAATTCTTATATTGTTATTTATTTCTTGTTTATAATTAAACATGATCACTTATTAAAATTGAATATTTGATATGAGCTATTATACACTTTTGAATTGATAGTTTTTCATTTGATTGATGTCATGAGTTAAGCTTTGAGATATGATTCTGTGTATTTGGTTATGATATGACTCTTAATATGTCGGTCAGAATACTCATGCTAGCAGGGTAGTGTTATCTTTGTGCACATCGTATTTGAATCCTAGTTGGTTGGGGGAGTCACCAACCTGTGCGGACTGATCATCCACAGTTTGGAGCCACTTGTTTATTGCATTTTGATTTTCTAACGAAACTTACCTTATGATATTCTTTATTATGGTCTGTTTATGAAACTTTCTTGTAATATTCTAAAGTCAAATTTGTATATGTTTCTCTTTGTTTTATTACCTTGTATGTGTATATTGAACGTTATTTACTCACTGAGTTGTTGAACTCACCCTCTTGTTATTCATCCTTTTCAAGCTTATAATTTGTTAGTAGATTGTTTTTGTTGAATCGTTAGAACCTGATCTTTTGGTTGTAATTATATTTTTTTTATGTCTAGATAGTGCTTTATAAATTACTGAAAATTATATCAAAACGATCAATTTATATTACATGATAGTTTTGTTATTGATGTTGTGGAGAACTCTATTTTGTGTATATAGGTGAAAAAGTTTATATGTTTGTCTAGGTTCGAATAGATAATGAAATTTAGAGAGGGAATTGTTTATATGCTGGTTATGGATCGGGTCATGACAATATTAAAGAATAGAAAGCAAAGAGACAGGGTAAGAACTAAGCACCTGGAAAAGAGAACCACCAGAGTGTGAAGAGGCACAGCAACACAACCGCGGGAATAGCATGAACCCATTTTTCACTCATCATATTAAGAATGCTAAGACGGAAAAAATAGCCAGATCTTTTATCCACCCTTCTTGGTGCATATTTTATTTTCTTGAATGCCTGTTCTATATTGATTATGTAATCCTGATCTTGAACAGGTGCTCGAAACGAGCTGTTTATTGGCCTCTACTGCATTTTTTTCTCAGAAAGAAAGATAAAAGATAATAGAACGAGTACTTTGGCTTTTGGTGTAGAGGGTATAGGAGATTAGAGAAGAAGAAGAGGTGGTGAAATTCTTGGGTTTTCTTTGATTCCTTCCATGCTCTCCTATTTTCTTTATTTATTTCTTTCTGCTAGTTATAAGAGGACGTGGGATTTGGCTTTGGTTAGCTACAGGATTTATAACGACTTCTTGTTTTTAGAGGGGGGAAACTTTGCACGCAATTAAGACGATGAATGAAAGCTAATTTAGTCTTTCAATATATCTGGCCAAAAACTGTCATTAAGTATAATAAACAAGAGTAACAATGACAAGGACAGAAGATTTCTTAAACTAAAATCATGGTAGCATGGAAAGAATCTGTAGTTCCTTGGCAGATTTATTCACGAATGTTCAATGTTTTTTCTTTCAAAGAATTGCTTAAATCTCAACATTCAACAGGAAGCTGCTGATGGGAGAGGTTGTTTCTTAATGCATTTCAACGTTCTATTGAATGTGTAAACTCTACCAGGCGATAAATTTGCTTTCACTGTCGTTCCACTATAATGTAATCGTTTAAAAGAATTCTGTTCGTTCGACCAAAGCCCAACTTCACGAAGATCCCCTTCTTTCCAGCATATATTGACTGTCAGTTTGCCACGTGCTTTCAGTCCTTTAACGCAGCCATTAGCCCACTTATCCCGAGGAAGGGCAGGGAGCAGGTACAGGTCTTCCGCAGTGCTCTGGACTAGCATTTCTGCAATCGCTGCTGGAAAACTGAAATGAAAATAAATATTGAAAAACTATGAGATCTTTCAGTAACTTGAATAATTGTTAAAAGGAAATGTTTGTCAAGAATCCATGTTTTGCTGAAGTCTACATATAGAACTGATGATTGCTTGCACTTTCATTCACAGAAAATTAAAAAAGAATTTTGCTAACCCAAAGTTGGCGTCAATCTGGAAAGGTGGGTGTGCAGTGAACAAGTTACTATATAATCCTCCTTCATAATTGCCTTCATTTTCCGGGTCCACCAGGACAAACAAATGCTTGACCATCCTATACGCATGCTCACTGTTGTGAAGGCGTGCCCACAGTGCAGCTTTCCACATGGTTGACCATCCTGGACCATCCTCTCCTGTTTGTAAAGCAAACGCTTCAGACTTAACTAGAGTAAACGGGAAATGACCCTATAATTACTTCAGTGCAGTTACCATCAGAATCAATAGCCAAACAGCATAGCTGCATGCAAGTTCTCAATTTGAGATTGAGAAAACAAAGTAGCTCTAAAATCTTCAGCACCACAATGGCGTTAAGGTGTTTCTACAAAATCAAATTTTAGAAGGGCAATCAGAAGATAACAATTGTCATCTTCTGTTTCACGGTTTAGTTACCTTCTTTTCTGAAAACTTCTTTAAACTAAACTGCGCATTTCATGACCAATTACCTATCCAGTATGTAGGCATTAGATATATACCTCTTTTGTAAAGGGTATTGCCTGCAGCTTTACATAGATCTGGAGTTTTCTCTACAGTTATTGTATGCCCTGGAAAAAGGCCAAAGAGGTGTGATACATGTCGATGGTGAACCTCTGGGTCCTGAAAATCCTGTGCCTGTCAAAAGCATAGAGAAAACTTCTTAACCATGAAATATGATACAATTTATGATCAGAGAAAAAAATTATTATTTGTACTGGATCTTTTAACTTCTCAGGAAAAATTGAGAAACTCGAGTCAAGAAACATACCCACTCCATAATGGAACCGTCTCTAGCAATTTTTGTTGGTAAAAGCCTAGGAAGAGCTTCAAGAACTTTTTGAACCAGTTCATCCTCATTTCTTCCCAGAATCTGTTTGTAATAAACTTACGAGCATACACAGATAAGGAGTCAACAAAAGTAAAAGACTGAACTACCGTTACTGGGAAAAAGAGTATCACCTTAGCTGCAGAAACAATTGCAGAAAATACTTCTTTTATGATTGACATGTCCATAGTTGATGAGTAGCTGACACTTGCAGGTTTACCATCTGGAGCAATAAACATATGTTCTGGAGAAGTTGACGGGTTGGTTTCCAGATATCCTCCAGGCCCTTCAATCAACCAATCCAACAGAAATGATGTACATCCTTCCAATAAAGGGTATGCCTTATCTCTTAGAAAATCCTAATTATGCAGCACTATGTTAACAATCATCAATTTACAAATAACATTTGTAATACCTATTTTAACTTGCAAGCAAAACACATATAAAGCTCTTTGGTACAGGATGAATAATGATGTCTCCTAGAGCAGTTAAAAGTTAAAACAATTATCATGGATGTTCTGTCATCACAGGTGCTTATGGATGTCATAAATGGTATTAGCCCATGGCAACTTACTTCAAAACTCTAGACTCTCCGAGTTTTTCTTATAACCCTTTCCTTAGAGCATCAAATCTAAAGTCAACCACCTTTAACAATGGTAGTAACTACAATTTAGAGATTCTCCTATCCCCTTCAGAGAAATTATTTTCCAGACGAAAATATCTTCACTCAACTTATTTATCAGTTTCTTTAAAGGGACAGCAGTTGTTTCACTAATCAGTTAATATTAAGTGCAAGCCTCTTTGTCTAACAAACAATGAAGCAATAATGCCACTCAAACCCTTTCCTGAAATGTCATAATGGATTGGATCCTAGGTATGACTTCCCTGGACCTATAAAGTATAAATGCTTGTCTTTCTGTACCAGTGCATGAAGTTGAAACAATGGCAAGGGCAAAAATACTAGCATGAGTTGAGTGCTTCACCAGCAAAGACCACTAACTTGTTAGAGGGGACTGTTTTATGGCTTCAGATTTTACTTCTCCATTCCCTTGGCCTCTTGTTTTTCTTTTCTTTTTCTTTTCCTAATCGTAACTACTACCACAGCAAAGAGATCAATGGAACACTTACTAAAAAATGACCATGGATCTCTGAAGAGTCATTAGGATCACTAAAACCCAGTAAGGTGTTCCCTGATACTTATTTTTCAATACTGCGATTTTGTGTGCCTTGTTAGCAGATGCCACACTTGTGTTGATATCAGCTAGAAGTACCAAGTTGCTGAGATTTGGAATCTTACTTTGTCCTTCGCGTAAGTATAATGCTCCCACAAGTGTGTACAAAGCCAGGCGCCACCCATTGGCCACAAAGCCCATAAAGCTTGACCTGCATCTGGTGATGTTTTCGCCCACAGGTCAGAAACTTGATGTGCAACCCAACCTTTTGCTTCGTAGTTCACCTGTAATATTCAGTACCAAATAAGAAAAGTTACTCATTCCCAGGTACAAAGGGGAGCGGATGGACATTTTGAAGAAAATTTAAGGCCTGGGCAAATCTTTTTAGTGTTTTATCCACAGGCTCACTACTAAAGAAAGTCCCCTTCCAAAGAAAATTCATGAAGCCTTTGCATAATATATGGACTAAAAGAAATGCAAGGACCAGCAGAGGAGGTTGGAAAGGAGACTTACTTTCGCAGTCCTGCTCCCGCTGATTGACAGAGAGGAGATGTACTCAAACAAGGGTTCTTGACACTCTTTTAGATTACAAGAAAGAGAAGGCCAGTAGTTCATTTGTAGGTTTATATTCAAGTGTTGAGCACCACTGAAAAACAAGAGAGAGAGAACCATCAAGAGAGAAGCTTTTGATGCAAAAAGCTGCAGGAAATCGGATGCATCATAATAATGGTAATTACTTATCCTGAGAGAAAGTTGTTTAAGTTGTTAAACTAACATGTAGGAATGCAATTGAAGCCCAGGCAAAAGAAAAGAAAACTGTCAGGGGTGCAGTAAGAAAGACAGAACAAAAGAAAGCTATCTTGTTTATTTTCTTTCACCCTCTTTTTTGGGGGGATGGACAATACATTTTCTGAAATATAAATGTAGTGTAGAAAATGTAAATCAAGCAATAAAAAATTATAGTGATTGTGTAACCAAAAAAATATATAGAGGGAGGAATGCTGAACGTACTCCCATGGTGGTGTAAGATCCTTGTTCCATATACCCTGCAGATTTGCCACTTGGGTTCCAGGCCTTGAACAAGAAATAAGCAAATATCGACCATATTGGAATAGAAGCTCCACCAAGGATGGATCTTCATCAGTTTGAAAGGCTTTCACCCTCTCTGCAGTCGAAACTGTATCATCTTCACTTCCATTCAAAGATATATCACTCTTAAAGGGCATATGTTCCTTTCTAGTCAAAGATGCATTTCCTGAAACATTCTTGGAGCTTTTTGAAAGCTGGAGTGAAACACGATGAAAAAGACTCTGATAATCATCCAAATGATGTGCATATAGATCAACGTACGACAAATTGCCTATTGACTTTAATACACTCAGGGAGTCTGAAGTAGGGTTCTTCTTGGAATCGATAGGCTTAGTAAATGGCCCGTCAAATGAAGACGAGGACACTAAAAGTAAAACAGCCCAGTCTGAACCTTCAACCCTCAATTTCGAATCTTCTGAAACACGAACCAGTCCTCTGGCCTCACTAACTTGTAAATCGAGAATTGCAGTAAACTGAATTCCCTGTGGACTGTCATTTTCATTCAGCTTTTGTGCATACCTGTTACCAGGACAACTTCCTTCTATTATAATCTGATTCTCACCTTTTACATATGAATGATGACTCATCTTACTATCCAGAGACACTGTAAATGATACAGACCCTGGTTTGCTCCCAGAAATCTTTGTCACAATCACTTGATTAGGATTAGAAGCGAAGTGTTCCCTCGTATATTCGATATCAGCCACAGAATATTTTACTCTTGCTGTTGCTGTGTCCAAATCCAGCTCCCTCTTATATGTTTTCTCATCATATTTGAGATGTGAATCATCAAATTCCAGCTTGATATCGCCAAGTAGTTGGTAAACCTTTAACAGCAGAAAATAATTATTAGGAGAAATTTTTGCAGTAGGCCTGGCCAGAGAAAATATTACTGGTTTGGGGTTAAAGGAAGTCCTGGCCCAAGCATTTATGCACTAGGCACCAACCCAGAGCCAGGAAGTCCCAATCTATCATCCTCCACTTTTGGCTATGTCAGTGCTCAATCGCCTAGCTTATATTCTGTATTACTCTATGATAAGATTAGAATAAAAAATACCAGAGTCGCCTGCTCAGAATATGCACCGATCCACTGAGGTGTTCCTATTACACATGTTTCAGAAGGATAACTAAACAAGCTTTCACCACTACACTCAACTTCAAAGTACTACATGATTAATATTGATAAATTTTCAGAATTCATACCATATAACATCTTCATAACTGACGTATTTCCAATTAACCAAATAACATATTCATAACTGACGTACTGTTTGCATCTTTTATCAACATTTAAAGCAACTGGGATTTCAAATCAATTGCTTCGAATGGCGAGTGCTCAATCAGTCTAACGATAAGCTTAACAGATCTATAAATTGCCAGAAACTTACTTGTGGGGGAATAAAAAGGAGCAAAATAAATGACACCTGAGAATGATACATACATCAGATTGATTTCCTGAAAGTTTTTCTGCTGCAGTTGTAGCTTCAGCATACTGGCCATTATCAACAAGTTTTCTGACCTCTAACAGGGCTGCTGGAGCATTAGGGTTAGTATAGTCTCCTGGGATTCCAGTCCAGAGTGTATCCTCTACAAGAGAGTCCAGATAGTAATACTGTGAGCCTTCCTCAAAGAGAAAGCGATGATGAGGGGCAAGTTTATCATATATCAGACAAAGCAGACGAGCAGCTCTGTTTCACTGATCTATAGTGAAAGTTGAGAACTGAGACCACAATACTTCACTCACTCTATTTGGTAACAAATAAAGGAAAATCAAACTCAATTGGCACAAAGCATAAAGTGAGATGTTCTTCATTAAAGAAAAAAAAAAAAACCCTTTTTCCCATGGTCGCAAACTGAATTATCGTAAAGCATATAAAACCAAAACACCTTATCTCCAATTTCCTAACAACCAATCAGCAACATGCATATAGTAGATCTCCACAGGAACTAATCAGAAAAGCAATATTGCACAAGCCTGGTAGAATCTAAACAGTTCAAATCATACAGAATGTAAATCTGATGTTCCAGATCAATGACCTAAAGAAAAGTATACAATCTTTTCCTAATAATCAAAGATTGAGCGCTAAAACCACAAATACCATAATCAAGTACAAAAATTCATTTTTAACTGAAAAGTAAGAATTGTTTTTTCCTGGAAGCGCTCATTAAGTAGAATTTCCATATCTTGAAACAAAAGCAACAGTCATTTTCCTTTAGTCACCATTAAGTTGGAGAGTTTCTAATGCAACACCACCCCAAATCATGGCACCATGCCTGCCATTGCCAATCGGAATTGCGTCCGTCCAATGCTTAGCTGGCCCACTAAAGGTAACCTTCAATGGCTTTGAACTTTCATCATTGTTATCCTCCATCAAACTCGGATTCCACCAATCCTTCTCTGTAGAACGCTGAACCAGAACCCACTCCTTATCTTCCATTTCACCAAAACAAGAGGGGTAAACACTGAAAGCTAAAAGGTTTGTGTGAACACTTATTAGCAAGTGCGTGGGGGAAGCTATTGAATGCTTGTAGCTGCAATAGCTTTTCTCAGTGTGGACCCATTTTATCTATTTTTTTGGCATTAACTTTTTGAAGGGATCGGTTTCATACACACAACGTGGAATCTAGATTTCGAGTCACATCCGTGGCCATAGTTTCGGCAAGACTTGCAGCAAAGTTCTTTAAATGGTAAGTGTTTTTGTGAAAGGCTATAATCAATTTTTTTTCTCTCACATAAACGTGGCGCTAGCTGGATACGGGGACAGAGGAATCACGAGAGAAACTAGATAGATTGTCTTTAGTTTGTTTTTCTTGTCCCGTTTAGTGGGTGCTGAATCAGTTAGCATTAAAGAGGAGGTCGGTGCCTGCGGCTGACTGCTGAGACAGATTGTAGATATTGTGTCACAACTCGAATTTCGGGTACTGGCGGCGGGCACTGCGGGCATCATTTACACTAAATCTCAAATATACTTCTTATAAAATAAATTATATAAATTTTTATTATATTTTATGAAATTTTCAAATATTTTTTAAAATCAATAAAATCCTTATAAAATTTATTATAATATAAAAATTCAAACTTCAAACAAAATAGTATAATAATAAAGCGTCTAAAATATTAAATTAAAATTTTTTTTACAAAAACAAACAAGATATACCAACTAATAAAATAATAATAATTCTTAACAAAATCAATTTACTAATAAAAATTAATAATCTGAATATAATATTAATAAGAAGGAATGAGTTCAATCAATTCAACGAAGGAATAGTATTTAATATATATATTATAGATATAATAGAAGAATAAATCTAATATATATATATATATATATATATATATATATATATATATAAAATTAATGTAATACATGTTAGATAACATATAAAACCTTAAGGTTCTGATAATAGGAGAAGTTTATAGCCTTGATTGCTATGGGAGGATCAATCGTCACAGATTAATGTTTTTCTCATTAGCTAGGTATACAGACTATTATGTGTACATAGATTAACTATTCTCTGTTGGTATGGAGTTTTCTGACAAGTATCATGATATCAAGACATAACAGATATTTGTAAAATTATTATAGTAAATGAATATCATATTGAATATAATTTAATTCAATAGAATACAAGTGTAAATTCAAGAATTAATGAGTACTCGAAAATAAAACAACTTATATAAATATTTAAGAAATAATCAGTTGTACTCGTCATATAATCAATTTATTCATATTTATATTACATGTATATTAAAAACTATTTTACTCATTCGAAAAACAAAGTCAAAAGACAAACATATGTAAAATTGAAGACTAATGAGGATCATTAAGAGAAATATCAAAAGAACCTATAACGAAACAAAAATTACTCGAAAACGATTCATAACAAATAACATAAAAGATTACAACTCTAAAATTAGTACACAAGTATAAAACCGATACAAAGCCACTCAATCGATCCCGAATATTTTCTAAATTGATCGAACCTAAAAGAACCAATCAACCCCTAATGTTCGTTCAACCAAGACCATTAGGCAAACTGGTCAACTGAAATTGATCAACTGGTTGACTAGTTGATCGGGATCTTAGAATCTCGATTTACTAGTTTCCCAAACTACAAATTCTAAAATAATCGCCATGGTTCTTGAAAATCCATAATTTCAAACATCATATAAAACAATTTAAGTTAAACTAACATTCTAAAACATCAATTAAATATCTTAAATCATCCAAATTCTAAAATCAAATTCAACCACATATTCAAGTATAAAAACATTAACATCTTACCTTAGAAACCCTTATTTCTAACTTTTACTTCTTATTTTCTTTCTCTTCTTCCTCCTTTCTCTTCTTTTTCCTTCTTCCCCTCTTCTTTTCTTTTGGCTCTCTCTCTCAAGAGAAGTATTCTTCTTCTTTTTTTCTTTAACTTTCTATTTATATTTATCAAAAATATATAAAAAAAACCTAAAATATCCCTCAAATATTTTGTACCCTTAGCTACTCATAAAAGAGTATAAATCCCTTTTCCAATGCATTAATTATTTTCAGCATATTACATATTGTTAGCTGAATCAGTTAGCATACGGATGGGGTTTGTAGTTATTGTGTCAGATATTGTTAGCTGACATAATTTTTTCAAGCATATAAAAAGAAAATAAACACAGAGAAAGTAGAATTTTCGTTGAAAAGTGTTTCATAACTAGCATTCTAATTCACTACTGAATATTTTCTCTCCTGCTCAAAATTCAAAAATCAATAGGAAAAACAATAAAAAAAACTAAATTAAAAAATTAAAAATTTTAAAGAAAAACAACGCTTAAGCAATATCTTCTTCCAGGCCTAATTCTAATTTAAAGATTTTTGTTAGAACTAACTAATCCTAATCCTCTTAAAGAATTGAGCTTGTAGAATCTAGAATCAAATTTCAGTAATTTGAAAGTTATGTGTTTTTTTTTTTATTAAGCTTATCTTTGTTTGTGATTAGCTACGTCCCAATAATTCATAAATGAGTATGTAACATATCATAGCTGACTGAGTGATAATAATCAGAACCATCTGATTCTCCCGACCCGTCTTCATTTCCGCCATTTAAATGGCTTGTTGTTCAAGGGAGACATCTTCTTTACAGAAAGATCTGGGAATCAGTTGCCATGCCTTCGATCGGAGCAAGAGATCCCGTCAATTATGAAGTTTTCCAACAAGTGTTTACTCATTTTTCATATGTTTTTTAACTAATTAATAATACTTCCATCTAAGTTTCCACAAAACTACCTTTTCTTACGACTTCAAGCAATGACAATAGCCGTTAGTTGTAAGAAGTTGTGGGATTTGTCTTAGGTTAGTTTCCGGTTTCATGATCTCTGAATGTATTTGCCCAAATCTGTAATCACCACATAACAGAAGATACTCAGAAGTCT
>Ga0307518_10003424_pt1 | contig 11425 bp, 15 predicted proteins | sample 25_EM_MG_FD_203889 | JGI IMG/M metagenome (GOLD analysis project Ga0307518, IMG submission 203889) | Populus trichocarpa ectomycorrhiza microbial communities from riparian zone in the Pacific Northwest, United States - 25_EM | ecosystem: Host-associated > Plants > Roots > Unclassified | place... | reverse complement strand
ATTAAAATGACACGCACTAGCATTGCATTCCTTATCAAAAAATGAAAAAACAATAAGAAACAACTATTTTACAAAGGATCAAATTACAAAATCTATGCATGGTTTTATACCTCTGGTATGAGAAGAACGCTTTTATCATCCTTTGGAGTGTACTCAGAAACATATAACAGAAATCCAAACATCTGAATCGAAGAAGTTTCAGGTAGCAAGCAATTTTTGTTCAATAAGGATAGCTACAAAACATAAACTTAAAAAAAATACATATATATAGATAAGATAATAAAGTTGAACACCTGTCCCACAGACTCCATTGAGAGTGGATTTTCAGATTCAACTACATCAGCTGGATTAATATTGTCAAGTAAATCAAACAAGAATGCTGTTTTCTGTAACTGAATAGGTCCATATCCCATCTTTCCATTATCAGAAGGAACAGACGGAAGAGATGCTGCAGTATGAAGTTCAATAACCCTGCGCAGTGCTGAAGTAAGGAGTGATCTATCTATATATTATCTTGCTAGATAAGCACTGCTTAGAATAGAAATTTGAGTCAATGGTCATTAACAAATAAATCTGAAAACAGTTTCAGAGACATGCTAGGCAGCTCTGAAAAACTGCAAGCACATTTGGACATAGTTATCATGACTGAAATTTCCTTTTATGTAAAGAAATCCGTAACAGTGAGACAATAATCTAGGAGGACAAGAGTGAGTCAAACACCATATCGTTAATAGTGCAGGACAGAAAATACTGAAACAGCTAAAGATGTCAACTCCCGTCTTATATGACCAATCTAACACCAAAATTACTATTTTAAATCATCCCAACATCTAAAGTAACCACTCATAGAGTCACTTTCTCAGGAGCTAAAGAAAAAATAAATCAATGATAAAAGGTATAATGTAAATGTAGGCACGCATCCTATCAGCAATTATTCTTGCATTTTTCTGTGTTCAATTCCAAGTACAAGGCTTTGTATGGAAATGCTCTGGAAATGTACTAGCTAAACATGTCACAGCTACCAGTGGTTAGGCCATGCCTCTCCATACGAGAAAGAGAGATGCTCAGAGATGAATCATTTTTTAACCACTACCAGTTGAATGAAACTTTCTATTGGCATTATTAACAGATGCGTTTGCTGCAAGAGTCTTGAGATATGCTTATGTATGATATTTATTCCTTTATACTCAAGTGACATCATTAAGCACAATCAAGAGTCAGGCATGCTACACTTTTATCTGTGCAATCTACCCACTAAAATCACTTCTCCTCCATTGGCCTTCCAACATAGTGGAAAGAGAAAAAAAGAAAAAGAAAAAGTCTTGGTCACAACAGAGCTGGCCATATTTATTAGAAAGTTTTTGTCCTCCCAGTTATCTATCTCAAAATCAATAAGTGGAAACATTAAAATTATACCCACAAAAGTAGCCAGGAACAAAAGCATGCCGCAGCAAGAAAATTCCAATGCTTTTGAAAAATGCAAGTTGTGTTCTGTTTTATCAATCCTTAATACACTTGGTTATTGTCATTCAGGAAGCAAGTTGCCAAACAAACCAGATTAAAACTAGTCCAAAGTAATCACAATCATTACAGAGTTGTTAATAGAAGGACAGATCACACAGCTCAGCTGGAAAAAAAATTATCCCTCCACCCACGCCAAAAAAGAAATCATACCATTGAATTTTGCGTTCTCCACATCTCCAGATTCGCTGATTGGTGCATCCTGGAAAATTATCATTTTAGTCCAGTATACATTCTATTCCATAAAATCAGTAATCCCGCAAGTCAGTCCTCACATAATCATACGAAGTGATGTCTGGCTTGTAATCAGACTCATCTACACCAGTATTTGCTCCATTGTAGAATCCAAAGTTTGTTCCACCATGCACCATCTGGGAATTTTAAAAAATCATAAAAAGAAAAAAGGTAATGCAATTACCTGCACACAAATACTTCAGCAGCAGGAAAAGGTTTGAACTAGAGGACATACATAAAGCACAGCAGAACCATTCTGTGACAATATCTTTTCCAGGGCTGATGCAGTAAAATCAGCACCAGTCTTTGCATTCTTCTCACCCCAATGTGTCAGCCAACCTGTATAAAACTCCCTGGAAACACCAAGCACTAAAAATGTTGAACCACTGACCATTCAACATCAAACTATTTAATGAAGCACTTACGAAGAAAGTGGTGGTGATTTTCCAGGGGCATTGAACTCCTTTTGTAACTTGAATATAGGCCAAGGATCATCACCAGTAGTGAAGTCTACAGCTGCATATTGCATATAAAACATGTGATGCATGCTCAAGATATTTATACCATTCCAATAGAAAATCTGAATTTTGTATATATGGAACTTCTAGATTTTCAAGGTTTAAGAAGCTTCACTCAAAGCACAAGTCATATACAAAAAGTAAATGGCCATGTGTTCTTTCCTTGAGACAGACTTCATGGCCTTGTGGTCATATGCTAAGCTCTCTCCCTCTCCCTCTCCCTCTCCCCTCTCTCTCTGATTATTTGATATTCTTGACTGTTTTTCATGTCATCTCAGTGAAAAAAAAGAAAAGTAGAAAAAAATGAGAACAAATGAAACCGCAAGCCATAGGCATCCAGAAAATAACATGGTCAATTTCCCATAATTCACAGAAACAGGGTTGAACTCGATCACACTTTCTCCATAGCTATTCAAATGAATGTGCTGCCAATAAGAGAACCTTTGACACATGCTCCGTAATATGTCTATGTTACTTGGACTCTTCACTTTACCCTAGATAACAAACACCAGATACTCAAGCATGAATATTGGCACTTGTACACTTGAAATTCATGGAAAATATGTGTTTACACATAATACCAATAATAGCATTTGTATGTGGAATATGTTACGGTTAGAATCTAATAGACAAATATAAACATAGTATTAACTTAAGATATCTTAGCAGCTTGCATAATAATCAAGTACACATATAAGATTTGAAAAGACACTTCATAATTTTACTTGAAAAGACAGCATCTCCTCGAATGGTTCCTTTCTCAAGATTTTCCCTAGAACCTCCATCTGTGGTATACCTAGAAATAATTAGTCAAGATAGGGACACTAATTAAACAATTGAAAATAATCTATGCAAAATTTAGTTAAATAAGTTAAACTGAAGCTAACGCTGTGGTTGGAATACATTTTGGATAAATGCAATAGGCAACAGAAATTTTTTTCTACCATACAACATCTTAAGGACATGACACAATGATGTTTTAATTGATGAAAGCATGAATACACAGATGCAAAGCACAGAGAATTCACAACATCTAATCAAATCAAATGTATCCGGATATATATCTAAAAGGGGGAAAGGTAGAGGTACAAATACACAGCACTCTGTTTTATATTTACAGAAAATCAAAATGAGATGGTACCATAACCAAGAGAATTAATATGCATTTAATCAAATGTAATAATGATCTTAGGTTGGTGGTGATAGACGTCCAATTGGATGGGTAGAAAACTGCCAGAAAGATCAACGTGCAACTTCAAGTAGGAGGCACCAAGGAAATTGCATTCCTTCACTATTGGATTAAATGGTTTCTTAAGCATCCTAAAGGGATGGTAATGGTATCAAAGTGATCCAAATCCATACAGTCCTAGCTGATGATATTGCCATGACCAAAACTGTAAAGTTCAGTTAAATTCCAGATCGATGCCAGAAATTTCAAGCAAATAATATCACATAAACTCTGAAGCTCTCTCACTGCCAAGTCAGCAGTTCCCCAAGTAACTGAACTGAATATAACAATTACAAACTAGATTTTATGTGTACATTCTTTAATGAACAAGAAGGATACAATTACTGAGTCACGATCCTATTTCTACCCTCAAGAGTTCATGAAGAGCGAAAATGAGTTATGGGTGCACTTTGAGAGTAATCATCTTATGCATGAAACAAAGACACCAAAAACTAAGCCATAGACATACAACCACGTTGTGTAGTAAGAACATACTGACACATACATGAAAGAAACAACTGAATGAGCTTTACATGAAACCATGAACAGAAGATTGAAGATACAGAAACTCTTACAAAATGATACCATCACCAAGATGTCCTCGGGCTAATTTGACCAGGTGATGAAGATAAGCTTTGTCATCTCCATATGAACCAAACTCATTCTCGATCTGCAAGATAATCACTTTCATTGAAAACTACTAGTTTACAAATACTGAAAGTATGCAAAAAACACTGAAAGTATGCAAACAATTTGGCATTGAGATAAAGAAATATGATCCTATAAAGGATTAAGACATTGCGTGAGATGATTCTGAATCTTTGATACTTTTTGGAGAATCTTAGAGGACAATATATTTCCAAATGGCTATCAAAACCTTCTCCTATCTCACATAGTGTTCGCTGCAATTTCTTGATGTGGAAAGATTAATTGATATGCAATTACTTGATTTCGGGAGCTTGATCTAGAGAGATTGATTGATAGGCAATTACTTTTTAGAGAGATTGTAATTATGGTCAATGAGTGATTGTAGAATGTAATTATGTTAATACTTGAAAGAGAAAGATGTTAAGAGACATTCAGACCATTTTTATATGGTATCAGAGCCAAAATTATAAATTTTGTACTTAACTCTTTAGGTTAGTATTTTTTCTTGGTCGTGTTGTGGGATATTTTTCTTGGGTTTCTCTCTTGAGACTCCTTGTTTTGGGACTATAGGCAATTTTTTAGGGTAAAGAGATTTTGTTTTGGCTGGACATTATAGCGACATGGTTGGGTATTTTAGGAGTTCCCATTCTCGGCAGTTTGAAGGTTTTTTTTCTTTTTCTTTCTTTTTTTGACATCAAGGTCTACTTTTTCACTAGTTAATTTCTTTTGTTTTTTCTGATTTATAATGAAAGAAAAATATTTTATTGTTTGTCCAAATGAAAAGAATTACTCCATTTGGGAGTTTGAATTCAAAATACTTGTGAAGGAAAAAGAGTTATAGGGACACTTACATGGGTCATCTAAGGCTCTGACTAATCCCAAGGAGATTGATTCTTGGGAGTGCAAGGATGGTTGCATTATCTCTTGGCTATTTGGTTCCATTGAACCAAGTAGGTGAATGATCTTCGATATTGCTATGGAGATGTGGGTTTATCTTCAGAGCATTTAATCTCAAAATAACATTGCTCGAAAGTTTCAATTGTAGTTAGAAATTGGTAACTATTGCCAAGGTAATTTTTTTATTGAACAATTCTATTATGAATTTCTTAATTTATAGAGTGAATATATTAGGATAGTTCATCCTACCATTCAAAAAGAGGTCATTACGACACTACAAGTTGTCCATCATAAGAGCCATAGGGATCAGTTTCTGATGAAACTAAGATCAAAATTTGAGACTGCATGCGCTAGTTTAAGCAACTGTAATCTTGTTTCATCTTTGGAGGTTTGTTTGGAGGAATTATGTGAAGAACAGCACCAAGTCACTCAATTTGGCCTTAATTTAGAAACCATGATGTCTACGATATTTAAGATGGCATATGTTGTTAATGGCATAGGAAGATCCAAGTCACAAACTTAGTGCTGCAATTGCAAGGAGTTTGGGCATGTTGCGAAGCACTACAGCAAGAAATTTCGCAATTATTGTAAAAAAAAAAAGGCACAACATTAAAGATTGTCGAGTGTGATTTCAAAATCAACATGCTTTAGCCCCTCGTAATTTTATCCAGTCCATTTTGGCGGTTGCCTCTCTGGTTCCTTCTTTGGATCTGCAATCTATAGGTAGTTCTTCATCTTATCTCACACTCAAGATGGTCTAATATATGATTGTTTCTACCTTCTCTGTCTTCGGCGTACAACGTAAGGGGAATCTACTTCTTCTTGGTTGACTGACTTTGCAACTTCCAATCACATGACTAATAGTACTTATGCTTTACATAAAGTTTGTAAGTATAAGGGTATGCGGGTAGGCAGCATATTCAAATAACCAATGATACTGCTCTTCTTATCACTATGATTGGAACTTTGGACTCTTTCTTTAATAATGTTTTTATGTCTCCAAATTTATCTGCTAATTTAAATTTTGTTGGCCGATTGGTAGATAATAATTGTAAAATTCACTTTGATTATAATAATTGTCATGTGCAGAATCAAGAATCAAGCGTCGGGGAAAGTGATAGAAAAGGGCCTAAAATGGGACATCTATTTCCTCTCCAGTTTTCCATTCATATGTCTATTTCTTTCGGTTGTACTACGGTTGTTAATAATAGTCATGTATGGCATAAGAAATTGGGACATTCCAATTCTATTGTTTTGACTTATCTTATGAAACATAGTTATTTGGGCAATAAAGATTTGTTTTGACCTTCTACTGTGTCTTCTGATTACGGTTCATGTAAACTTGGTAAAAGCAAGTCCTTACCCTTTCCTTCACATGGCAGTCAGGCCTCTGCTTGTTTTGAGATCATTCATACTACCATATGGGGCATTAGTCCTGTTATTTCACATGCTTAGTACAAATATTTCATGATATTTATTGATGATTATAGTCATTTTGTTTGGGTATTTTTATTTTTTTTGTTCTAAAGCTGATGTGTTTTTTGTCTTTCAGATTGTTTATGCTGAAAATCAATTTTCTACTTGTATTAAGACTCTAAGATGATTTTGGGAGGAATATATGTCCAATGGCTTTCAATTTTATCTATAAATGAAGGGTATTCTCTCCCAACATTATTGTCCACACTCCTCAGTAGAATAGGGTTACGGAGCGTAAGAATCTTCACCTTTTAAATGTTCGTACCTTGTTAATTGACTCTTCAGTGCCACCTATATCTTGGGTAGAAACATTATCTATGGTTGTTTATTTGATTAATCATCTACCCTCCCAAATTCTCAATTTCAATTCCCGTTTTATCACTTATTTGGCATTACTCTTGAATATTAACCTCTTCATATATTTGATTGTGTGTGTTTTGTTTACTTACCATTAATTAAACGAAACAAGTTTGTTGCTCAATCTGTTCGGAGTGCTTTTCTAGGATATAATAATGTTCATAAAGGGTTTGTGCGTTATGATTTGACAGCTAATAAACTTTGTATTTCTTAAAATGTGATATTATTTAAAAATCAATATTTCTTTCAAGTCTTTTATTTCTCATGATTCTCTTCAGTTTTGCTTTCTAATTTTGATTATGTATCAAGTTTTGTTGAGCATTTTAAGTAAGAAATTGTGTATTAGAGACGTCGTCCATCGATCCCATTGCCTTACCCAACCATGACACCAGATCTCGTCCTGGTTGAACTTCAGTGATCATCTCAAATTTCACGTCCTCCAAATAGGTGGTATGGGTTCAACTCTTCAAGCTACTCTTAATACTACTATTGTACCTAAGTCTTACTCTCAAGTTTCTAGTCAAGCATGTTGGAAGTCGTCTATGCAAGGAGCTTCAAGCTCTTCAGGACAAGCACTTGGGATATTGTTTCTTATCTTGATGGCGTCGAACTTCTTGGTTCTAAATAGATTTATATCATAAAGCTATGACCTGATGGTTTTATTGCAATATATAAAGTCTATCTGGTGACTCTTGGGAAACGACAAGAGTATGGACTTGATTATGAGATGACATTTGCAACTCTGTCCAAGATGACTATTGTTCGCACTGTTATGGCCATTATTGCCTTGAAAGGGCGGTCAATCTAACAAATGGATGTGAAAAATGCATTTTTGTATGGAGACCTCAAAGGAATATATATGACTCCTCCACCTGGCATGTTCACTCACTCCCACTTTGAGGTTTGTTGTTAAAACAGTCTCTTTATGGATTGAAGCAAGCACCATGTGCCTGATTTGAGAAATTTCATTCTACCCTTCTTGATTTAATTTTATTCAAAGTCAATTTGACTCCTCTCTCATTCTCCGAATGAATGCTACTAGGATTGTTGTATTTCTTGTATATATGAATGATTCTGTTATTAAAGAGTGTGATTATCAGTTGATTGAGCAACTAATTTATGGATTGAAGCAAGCACCACGTGCTTGGTTTGAGAAATTTCGTTCTACCTTTCTTGATTTAATTTTATTCAGAGTCAATTTGACTCCTCTCTCTTTCTCCGAATGAATGCTACTAGGATTGTTGTATTTCTTGTATATGTGAATGATTTTGTTATTAAAGAGTGTGATTATCAGTTGATTGAGCAACTAAAGAAGCATATTAACACTTCATTTCATATGAAAGATTTTGGTATCCTACAGTATTTTCTTAGTCTTGAGGTACGTTGTTGTTCAACTAGCACACTTCTACATAAGCACAAGTATACTCAAGAGCTTCTCACCTTAGCTATTCTTAAATCTAGTAATTTGGATCTTACACCAATGGAGGTCAACTTGAAGTTACAACATAAGTATCAACAGTTGATAAGGAGTTTGAATTATTTTACAATTACTTGGCCACATATTTCTTTTATTATACAACAAGTTAGTCAGTTTATCTAGGCTCCTCGCCATTCTCACCCAGTCATTGTACGACATATCCTTCGTTATCTCAAAGGTACTTCCGGTCACAGGTTATTCTTTTCTACTAGAATTTCTTTACAATTGATGGGTTTTAGTGATACGGATTGGGCTGGTTGTCTTGTTACTCGTCGTTCAATTACTGGTTGGTGCATGTTTCTTAGTGATTCTCTTATTTCTTGTCCTGAATATTGTGTTATGTCATCTGCATGCTTTGAGATAGTTTGGCTTCAGGGTCTGTAGGGTGAACTTGGTATTCCTCAGCTTATACCTACTCTTCTTCGTACTGATAACACCATTGCTATTCAAATTGTTGTCAATTTGGTCTTTCATGAGCACACCAAGCACATTGAAGTAGATTGTTATTCTATTGTTTTTTTACCAACATGTAATTGCTATCCAGTCATTACATTTTCACTAAGTTCCAGACAATTGATGTGTTTACCAAGGCTCTATCCAGTCATCAAAATAAACTCATGGTTAACAAATTGATGCTTCGTGAAATTTGAGGGGATGTTGGTTTTAATATCTTGATTTAAAAAGATTGATTGATATACAATTACTTGATTTAGGGAGCTTGATCAAAGGAGATTGATTGGTATACAGTTTCTTGATTTAGGGAGCTTGATCTAGGAAGATTGATTAATAGAAAATTAGTTGTTCATAGTTACCTTTTCAGATAGAATGTAATTATGGTACAGGAGTAATTATAGAATGTAATTCTAGTAATACTTGACTATTTAAAAAGATGCAATCCTCCATTGAGAGGCATTCAGCTAATATCTTCATCAGGTAGACCAGAAATGATACAAGAAAAAACCATACTAGTTTGACCCAATTTTATTCAGAAATATCCGTCATCTTTCATTCTCCAAAGAAAGATATATTTTAAAAAGATCAACTAATGTTGTGAATTTTTTATTTTTCTATACAAGAGTATAATTGATTATCAAGGCAAACTTCTTTCTCCAAAGAAATTTAAGGGTTGAAAAATTATTAGCAGTGAGATCTATAGCTTTCTTCAACTTGTTAAAGAGAAACTATCTTCTAAATGGAAATATTTTTCACGTTTCGGATGTTGATCAACAATAAGATCCACATCATTTTTTACATTTATACTCTGTTATAAATCATAGAAGATGTATTAATAAGAAGTAACGAATTCACTTACCTGAACCATTATGATTGGGCCTCCATTATTATAAAGAAACGGAGCTACCTTGGGAAGTAAGATTCCCCACCAGTTATCAACCTACAAAATTTAAATCCCTATTGACTAAAAAAGACGGATTCAAAATTACAACATTTAGAGATCATGGGATACAGAACTAAAAGAATTCATACAATCACTCCATCATTATTAACCCCAAACAAATTTGCATTACCTCGATAAGCCATCATCAATCTAAGAAATTAGTAAAACAGAGCCTTCCATTTCAAGGCCGTATAGATAGTCAAATGAAACATCCTCATGATAGCATAAAAAGACCAAACCATCTTGTAATTGTCTTCTTATATAAGAACTTAATAGGTAAACATATGTAACTTCAAAGAAATAAAACAAACCAAAGTAGGGTGAAACAGAATGATCAATCCAAGCTGTGATGAAGGATATATATATATATATATATATATATAAAGAACAAATGAATACCACAGAAATCACCAACAATACACAATGCAACTCCCTTGTCCACCATTTGAAATCCCCACCACAAATGTCACATGTATAATATATGAACATTATCATCATTACGAACAAAGTCATTGCGAAACATACCAATCGAAGGTAAGCAGGATCAGACGATCTCAATTTGAGAGGCGGTTCGATGGCTAGTAACCAAGCTGGAAAGCCCCCCAAATCCCACTCTAACAAACAAACACAACTAATTAGGCTGACGTTTAATGTGAGACCTCTCATAGAAAAGCAAGTAACAAAGGGTAGATAAAACAACCTCCACAGATATATGGGCCGGGTCGGAGCATGACAAGTATATCAAGCTTGTGGCAGAGTTTGAGAAAAGAGACAAGATCAGCAATCCCCTCAAACACTAGTTTACCAGGCTGTGGCTCATGAAGATTCCAAGGCACATAAGTTTGAATAGTATTCAATCCCAGTGCCTTTGCTCTCACCAACCTATCTTCCCAGTACTTTTTTATTTTTATTTTGCAAAAAGTAAATAAGTAAACACATCAAAATAAATCCAGAAATTAATTCATAAAAACAGAAAACAAATAAATAGAGAGATGCCTGAGGAAGAATGCGAAAGTAATGCAAGTCGCCGCCGATGATCCTGAAAAACTCGCCGTCTTTCCAGAACTTGTCGTCGTCGATCTCGAATGATCGAGGCTTAACCTGATTAGAGTAAAGTTAATTGAAATTAATTAATGCTTGCTTTGATTATGAGTGTTGAACTTGTAGAAAGAGAGAATGATTTACCGCGACGGTGCTGGTCACTACCTTTCGGTGGTGGTGGTGGCGGTGGCGAGGAGAGAGAGAGTAGTGGGAGGAGAAAGAAGGGAGAGGAGCGAGGACGGGAGCGAAAGCGAGAAAAGAAATAAGAGAGATGAGTAGGAAAAACAGTGTCGTCTTGGTTCCGCTCTTTCTCCCCATTTTTTTCCTCATACCAGTAGTAATAGTAGTTTCGGTGAGCTGAGAAGGTCCGATCAAAGCTTTTTGCCGCTCCAGCCAAGTTCGAGGGAGAGAGAGAGCTGTTGAGTCATCGTTTCATTTGACCCACTCATCAGCCAGATGATTGGAGTCAAAGAGTTTATTATAAACTTAGCCCCTTTAGTTTAGAAAAACCAGGTGACCAGTCCTTATATTCTTATAAATTACATATTTAATCCCTACATTTTTAAACTCAAGGGAATAACTGAAAATAAATATTGGTGGAGAAGATATTTTATTTTTTTCTCTGAAATGTC
>Ga0307518_10003423_pt1 | contig 11426 bp, 3 predicted proteins | sample 25_EM_MG_FD_203889 | JGI IMG/M metagenome (GOLD analysis project Ga0307518, IMG submission 203889) | Populus trichocarpa ectomycorrhiza microbial communities from riparian zone in the Pacific Northwest, United States - 25_EM | ecosystem: Host-associated > Plants > Roots > Unclassified | place... | reverse complement strand
CCAGTTTTTCTTTTTTCTTTTCTTTTCTTTTTATTTATATTTTTTTTTGGAAGAGGAAGATTGAGAGGAATTCTGTTCAGAAAAGAACAGAGGAGGGATAGCAGAGAAGTGGGATTATGGCCATGTGCTGGTGTTTGCAATGAAAAAAGAAATGAAGACAAGCAGAGGAATTGTATATGGGGGCGTTTCTCTTTGGTATTTATACAATTAAGTTATTTTAATTAGCTGTTGTTGTTAGCATTTGTCGTTGTTATCGATTTATAAATTAGGTGAGTATATATATTTTATATAAAGAATCATGGAAAAATAACCATTCTTTACTCTCGTTGTAAGGAAAGATTTTATGTTACTCATGGGAGTAATTAGTGGAATCCGCAAGAGTAAATTTATCCATTATTAGTGGTTTCATGCAATAATTGTTTTTGTTAATTATTTTCTTTGTTTGAATCAAAGTTATTAAAGGTAGCCTCCACCTTAGCTATAGATTTGTTAATTCGAGTTAATATGAATTAATTAAATTAATTTTATTTTTTTAATTTTTTAAATAAAATAATATTGATTTTATTATTTTACAAGTCAAATTAAGTTAATTGAATCACATGTTGATTCATAGGATTGATTGGATCACATCAACTTAACTCCTATTTATTTTTTAAAACTTAATCCAGGACAGGTTTTGGATTCTCCGAGTCTTGAATTACCTGTCAAATTAAACTGAATTTAATAATATTAGTTTGAATTAAGGGAAAAAAAAGATGATGAATCCAAAAAGATATTGAATGAATAAACTAAGTTTATTAGGAATGACTTGTTTAAGATTTGATAAAAATTAAATTCTGATATGCAAAAAATTCTTCAGTATTTAACCAATTAAACATTGCAAAAATACAGTAAGAAAAAGAAGAAGAAAAAATCCAAGTTCATGATAAAACATTTTTAGACACATTTGATGTTGTCAATTTCTCTTTTAAAATATGACTTGAATTAATAATTAATATAGAATTTCAAAGACTAATATTATTGGAACAAGGAAGAACACATAAAAGTTGATTGTGTTTGAGTTTTGTACTAATAATTTGCTTTATTTTTATTAAACCTGTCTCCTCCATGTTAGATGATAATATTTTAAATACTTGAATTCAAAAACAATTGTGAGACATCATATATATATATATGTGTGTGTGTGTGTGTGTGTGTGTGTTCCTTCCCTTCTCTCTTCAGAAGAAGAAAAAAGTTTGCTTAAACTAATACTTGATTTTCATTAGCACAAGGCAAGTAATTAATGTTAATCTCAGTAATATTCTTGCCAAATTCATTTTTTCGTAAGATCTCATTCATTGATCGAGTTGATTTCACTAGAGAATCTCATAATCCAAATATTAAGAATTATCACTATATAAGATTAGCATTATCTCGAAAGATCATAAGAATTAATTTTTTAATTTTTTTTTATACATAAAGACTCGATTATTTTCTGAAATCAATCAAGTTACTCATAGAATATCGACAGAGACAACAGCAACTACAGCAAACATGAAAATGACTACCTTAAAAATCATGTTTTGTATCATTATTTTTTGAACAGCCATGCTTATCATTCATTAAAACAGATCGATCGATCTGTCTTAGCTTCAGTGGTGGACCTATAATTTCATACTAGATAATGCAAACAATCAATAATCTTGGCTATAACATCAGTGCTTGCGTGCTAAACCTAAAATTCTAGAATATTACACATTCGGCAAGCCTCACCGAAAAAGCAATCTTGGCGGCGACAATGACCATGACATTATTCACTCACTGATTTATCAGCTTTGAAAGCAGGGCTTAATTAGTTCATCATTAAGTTAATTTATGCTTTGACAATTCATGACTACTATGAATTATTACTGTTGTTTAAGAAGTTATATTGTTTTCCAGATGTGATTATATTAATGCAATTGATGAAGTGTGGTAGTAGTTGTTTTTTAAAATAATTTTTGTTTGGAAATGTATGAAATAATATTTTTTATTTTGTTAAAAATTTATATTTTACATCAACATATCAAAACAATCCAAAAATATAAAAATAATAATTTAAAGCAAAATTATTTCTTAAAAAAAATCATGAAACACGATTTCAACCGCAAGAACAAACAACCCTCAATTTCAATACTCATAAAAAAAAAAAGTGTAGAGTTTTACATTCGTTTCCCATTACAATTTCATAATAGTCATCTTTTGGTGTACTACTTTGTTTAAATTGAACCATTCTTCAGATAGGGGATTTAGATCATGGTAGAATTAATTCGAGTTGATTCGAGTCAATTTAAATTGACGTTATTTTTAAGATTTTTGTTTAAAAAACTTCAACAAAGTTGTTTTTCCCCCCTTAAAATCTTAAAATCAAACCGAACCTTATTTGAGTTTTGATCGGGTCACAAATCCTGACAAGCTAAACTAAGTTTAACCGAATTAATTTCATCTAATTTAAGATAAAACCCGATCCGAATCAAGTTTTAGATTGATAGGTCATCAAATTAACATGTGAGCTGAGTTTAATAACTTTCCATTACAATGATTAGAGACAAAATCCAAATTTGATAAAATAATTTCATATAATTTTGGTTTTATTTCTTTTTAGAAAATAGGTTCTTAAAATACCATAAATTTTTTTAATTATAAATTTTAAAAGGAGTTCTATAAACTATTAGAGGGGAGCTAGAGTCTCGAGCCAACCGTAATTAAATTCACCCCTAATAGTAATGGACTAGTCAGGCCAAAAAATTGGATAGCCCTCCACCACCACCACACATACACCCAAATTCTGTTTTTTTCTTTAAAAGATAATTCAAAGGGTCAATTTTTTTTTATACATGCAAGCACGCGGATTAATTTGCATGTGCAGAAATTCACTAGAGTTCGCAAAATAGCCTAAGCTTTCTCTTATTAAAAAAAATAATCCTATGGAACCGCTTTTGTATCAAATAGGGGAAAAAAAGAGTATTTTCCATTGTTTGATTCGGTGATGGGTCACCACATTTTCTAATAAGGGTTAGACCTCCACCACTACTGCAGACACCAACACTTTACCTCCAATGCTCCTATCATGTGGTTGATTGATTACAGAAAAAAAATCAGAGTATGTAGGAAAGTTCTTGCTTTTACAATTGCAGACTCCACTATAGCTAAAGTAATGGCATATAATTTTGACTTCTTTCTTCTTTTTGGGGAGGAGAGAATTTCTTAAAATACCATAAATTCTTAATTATAAATTTAAAAGGGATTTTTGAAACATTCAAAGGGGAGCTAGTGCCTCCCCTGATTAAATTCATCCCTGATCAAATTCATCCCTGATCATAGTAATGGACTAGTCAGGCAAAAAAAAACAAAACAAAACTTGGACACCACACCATCACATCAATAGCAAAAAAACAAATTCCAAAATAGTTTTTTTTTAATAAATCCAAAAGGTCAATTATTTTTATACATTCAAATATCAATTTAATTTGAACCATCAACATCAAGATCAAGATAGCTTAGCCTAATTTAATAAATAATAAATAAAATATAAATATTATCAAACTCGACTTAATATCCATGTAAACCTAACATAGTATACACAATATAATGTATTTGATTACAGAAAGAATACAAAAAACAAAAACATTAGGGAAGAGTTCTTGCTTTTAGAATTGCAGGCTCCACTGTGGCTAGCTAGCAACGAAGATCGATGCCAAAATATTGTTTTATACGGACGGTAATATAACTATAAATAAAGTTTCAATCATGTAGAATTCTTAAATCTGAGACGGCTAAAGTGAACAAGATTTTTAAAATCAGGAGTGAGACTAACTTTCTTTAATTTATATTAAAAAAGAAAACAGTATTTAAAATAACTTATTTTGCTCATACAAGTGTTTTTAAAATCTTATAAAAAGAGAATTTAATATCCTTAAAAATATTATTTATCATTGAACAAAAAAAAAACAATAGATGACTAGATGAGTGCTTCAATCACCGCTAGAGAACTATAACAAGCACATGATTAAAGCAGCTGCGGCGCATGTCAAGGAAGCATTCTCGCAATATTTTTCTACCAAATTCTTCCATTTAATTACAAGGATATGGAGATCGTGCTTATTGCTTATGTCTTTTCTTAAACCTAGCAGATTAAATAAATAAATAAATAAATAAACAACCCATCTTGGTTCTTAAACAAATAAAGAATGAAAGCACATCCTTGACGACAGGCTAGCTAACTATTAAGGGAAACAGCTAGCAGCATTAATGATTGTTCATAAGGCACTTCTAAGCGATCCCATTATCATTTAATTATATTGGATAAGGCATGATCTTTACTGTTAATTTGACTCTAAGCAATGCATGCCTGCAGTTTCATTTTAATAAAATCCAAAAATTTGATTCTATAAAACATGATTTAAACTACCAATAACAAATATAATAATTATGTATACAAATTTCTCTTGAAATCACTCTCTTAAAAATTTAAGAAAGTTTTTAGTAAGTGATTTCGATAGGAAACTATTTTCAATAAAATTTCATTCCTTAAAAATTTCAGTAGTTAATTTTTTTTTAATAAGTAACATGGTTTAAGTAAAAATTAATTAGTAGTGTGTTTGTTTTTACTGTCAAAAAATATTTTTGAGCATTTTTGATTTTTTTAAATTAAATTTTTAATGTTTTTGGATTATTTTAATATACTAATATTAGAAAAAATTATTTTTTTAAAAAAATTATTTTAATATATTTTTGAATAAAAAATAACTATTACTTCAATCCTAAATACTATTTGAAAAAACAAACTACCCAGACAGGGTAAAGCGACCCATCCAGCATCAGCTTGAAGCAAACGAGTATAGCCACAGGACAAGCAAGCTCATGAAACCCAAGCTTCATATGATCAAAATTAGCTAATAAATATGCATAACAATTTCCTTCTCGTAAACCATCACCTCCCAGGGACTTTCCAGCAGCTTCGTGTTTGGTTGATGTTGTATTTTTATTTAGGTTCAGATTGAAAAATTATTAATTTGATTTTTTTAGTATTTTTTTGATAATTTAGATGTGCTGGTATAAAAATTAAAAATAATATGTAAAAATAAAATATTTTGATATATTTTCAAATAAAAAATCAATATTTTTAAAAAATATCTTATACCATAATACTAAACAAATATTACAATATATTTATTTAAACAGAATTTCAACCACCGAAAAATATTAATATTTTTGGATAGCTAAAACTAAAGTTTTTAAACCTGACCTGGTCTAAGGCCCGAGTTCCAGGTTTTGACCGGGTTATCAGGTCGGCCAGGTCAATCTCTATTTTAAAAAAAATTCAAAATGACGTCGTTTTAGTAAAAAAAAAAAAACAAAAGTCAACGAGTTGCAACTGAGATTTTGACCGGATTTTTCCGGGTCAACCTGCCGGGTCATGAGTTTTCCTTTTTTTCATCAACCCAGACCGGTTCCGGTCCCGGGTCGACCCGCCGGGCCGGGCCGGGTTTCAAAACTATGGCTAAAACTAAATTTTAACTATCATGACAAACAAACCCTTAATTTTGTTGGTTCTACCAAAAAATAGTTGTTGCTTTTATGTAAAACTGTTTCCATCTAGAATCGGTAAATGTTTTATTTCGGAAGATGCAGATGCTAGAAAATTTAATCAAAATAAGGATCCCTTGGTGACTCGTCACTGTCCATTAAAATTCCAGATTAGCCATCTTCTAGGTTATAAAGAAAAGACTGTACTTGTATCCTATTCTACTAAAAGAAGAAAATAAAGATCATTGGTATAAAGACTGTACGTACTTGTATCCAAAGGTCACTCGTCACTGTCCACTAAAATTCCCCATTAGCCATCTTCTAGGGCTACTTTTCCTCTCGTATTGAATCTGTACTTTTCCTAACCTTCAGACGAGGGTTCTAGTTCATACTAGTAGGATACTGTCAGAAAATTAGTAAATATAAATAGTTATATCAATCAAATTTTTTTTTAGTATATTATGATGATATTTACTGATAAAATTGTTCGTTGTTAAATCTGTCGGTAAACACCGATCGAAATATTCTCACGGTATTTACCGAGAAAATTGCAATGGAAAAAAAAGAAAAGAAAAAGCAAACAGTACGATAACATGTACGTTTTATAGACATAGTTACCGATGAAATTAACCCGATGATAAAATTCGTCCGTGAATATGCTGACGGAAAAATTTTGTTGGTATATACCGACAATATTACGGAGGGTATTACAGTGGGATTCAAGAAGGAAAATCGTATGGTGACGTGAAATTTCTACTGATAGAATGACTGACGCCGTTTCTATCGAAATAATTTTGTTGGTCAGTCTGTCAGTAATATTTAATTTATGACCTAAGTCTCGACCCTCCTTCATTTCTACTTCTTCCTTATGCAATTTTTTGTACATCAAATAGCCACCCCCTTCCTCCCAATCTCAACACAATTCAATCTGAGAAATATTAGTAGAGGCAGTATTAGATGCTCATGTAAGAGATGTAAAAAATAAAAATTTCTTGATCTAGATGTTGTAACGATGCATCTTCTATAAAAAAGGTTAATGGAGAAATATAAGTGATGGTATGCACACAGAAAACCATATGTTCCTTACGATAATATGGTAGAAAGGATGGTTGGGTCAACTTATAGTGCTAGTAACGTGCATGGAATTGTAGATGACAATAGTAATCCTTATAGGAACATGGATATGAATGCGATGAGAATGAATCAAGGTCATACCAGTCAATATCCAATTGTAGATGAAGAGCCTAATGCAGATGCAATCAGGTTTTTTTGATCATTTGAAAGATTTTGACGAACCATTATGGGATGGTTGTATAAATCACAGTAAATTATTGGTCATTGCATAAATATTCACCATAAAATCGGATTATGGGTTGAGTGAGGCCGGTTATGGAAATATTATCAAATGAGCGAGAAACATTTTACCTGAAGAGAAAGGATGAAAGCGAACTTTTATGGTGCTAAGTCTATGATGAAACCTCTTGGTCTAGGATACTAGAAAATTGACATGTGTCCAAACTTCTGCATATTGTACTACCTTAAAAATATAGATCTGACCGAGTGCAGTACATGCATGCATTCTCGTTATAAACCTAGAATTGGTAGGGTAAAGACTCTTGTTGCACATATAAAACTTAAATACTTCCCTATCGCACATGACATTAAGCAAAAAGGTTATTCATGTCACCAAAGACTGTTAAGCACATGACATGTCACCAATCATATGATGTGGTGGATGAAATGATGGTGTACCTTTTCGATAGTGAAGCCTGGAAACACTTTAATAGTGTGCATCCTCAATTTTAGTTGAATCAAGAAACATGCGTCTTGAGTTATATACAAATGGATTTAATCAATTTGGATCATTTACTGCTTCTTATTCTTGTTGGCTGATTATACTTGTAATTTACAACCTGTCACCGTGAATGTGTACGCCGAAGTTCATGTTTTTATCTACGGTCATACCTGATCCTAATAGTCCGAGTCGAATTATAGATGTTAATTTGTTTTCCTAGACTTTGACTTATGATGTATTGAAAAAACATAATTTTTAGATAAAGACAGCTTTGATATGGATTTTTTAATTACATCCATTTTTTTTATTTGTTGTTTTTTTTATAAATATTTTTATCTGACAACATTTTTATCTTGCAGGTTATGATTCTTGGACGTGAGCCAAGCTCAATAGAGCTTTTGGTGGAAACGCATGTGCAGAGTGATGAATGTAAAAAAGGAGTGCAATAGTTTGTGGATAGCTGAGCTCAACACTTTGTGGTATGTTGGTTTTCAACCATTTGTTTTCCTAAGTTATTATTTACTTGAATTTGATGAATTTATTTTTTCTTTTCAGGAGACATACAACAACCGATTGAAGGAGAGATACGAGAATGATCCTTCGATCCACCCGAATATCAATCTAGATTTGTAGTTGGAGGCAGGATCGTCTGATGGACTTGATAGAAATCGGGTATATGAACTCTCTTACACTACGATTGAGAACTTGCAGATGACCTGTAGTGTTTCGACCGTTGGATTCTTGCAATCGGTCTCGAGCACTCATTCACCAGAGTTCGCGACCTTGTTAGATCAAGGAGTATATGAACGTATGACCCATTTCAATAAAAAATATGAACAACTCATTGCAACTTATGAAGAACTCTGTCAAGTGGTAATGGAGATGAGATAACAAATGGGTGACACATGTGTACCCCCTAATTAGCCCCACAATCCTGGTGATGATTAGACTCCTCCTCCTCCTCCAACGCCGCCTCTATTTTAGTTTTATTGTGTTTGAACATACATATATTTAAATTTTTAATTTTTTATATTAAGATAATTTATTTTTATATTATTTAAATTTATTTAAATTATTTTTCTACTTTTTTGCAATATATTAAAAAAACATATTTTAAATAATTACTGACAGAATAAGTCTGTCAGTATATTCTAGAGAGTTGAAAAAGAATTTCAGCAAATGCTATTGCTACTGTTAACTCACCGATTTAATAAGTCTGTCGGTATATGCCAAGGAGTTGGAAAAAAATTACTGCAATTGCCATTGCTATTGGTAACTCATCGATGGAATTATCGATGACATTCTGTCGGTGATATATAATTTTTCTGATGGAATTACATATTGTTTTTCTGTCGGTGATATGTTGAACTGTACCAAGAAAATTAATAGTGGAATGAAGCAGATAATTTTTTTTAGGTGTTAGAAGTTCAGAGAAATGTTTAATAGTTGCAAACTTTGAGAGACTTCACACTGAACAATTTCTTCTGTTCAGTTGTAACATGTCCCCAGAACATAAATGATTCATCGCAAAGGTTAGTGTTTCGAAAAGTTATTCGGTTTGTCTTCTTGCTTCTTAAAGTGTGATGATCAATACAACTTGTATTATTGTTGACTAATTGATCTTGAAGAGCAACCAAGGCAACCTTTTATGTTGAGGGCTATGAAAATATCGGTTGACTCGTATAATTAAGGGTGCTATTTGCATTATTTTTTTTAAAAAAATAAAATTAGAAAGCATAATTTCATATATAGAATAATAAGGGGACAACGATCTAGTTCAATATGAAAATTTCTTTTTGGATACCCTAGCTATTTTGGAGAAGAATTAACTTGATATATATATTTATTTATTTTAGTAGTAAAGATGGTGCTTGATTATTTTTAGACATAATTAAATTGAAGGTTTGGCTCATTCTTTCAACTATGATGGCTGTAAGTAGATTCACCGAAAGGCAATAGGGTTTCAATTGTTGAACAATGATACAAAAGATAGTAATAATTGAAGATGTGAAATTCCAACCTCAAAGCCTCAATTCTGGTAACTAATTAAGAAGCATCATGGATTTCTTTATTTTTTTTTCAATTTTTCATCCCAAAAGACGGTTTCAACTCCAGATAAAGACACAAAGCAAGCAAAATTTACAGCTGCTTCCCAAAATCAACATTGACAAAGTAGCTTCAATCTGTAACAGGGCCACCGATGTCCAACGTGACCCCAACGCTGGAGGCCAACTAGCCATTAATTGTAATTATTCCGTCTTTCAATTTTCGGTCCCCTCTTTCTGGAGATCATCAAAATTCAAAGGGAATATAATATAATATAATAAAACAAAACTATACTTGTACATCACATGGAGAACAACCCTAAACCAAAATGAAAGGAGAGTGATGTGCATGCACCTGCAGCCAAATCGCAAAATCACACAAGGGTGGATTCTCTAGAGCATCCCATGCATGGTTGTGTCAAAATGGTGTAGCATGCCTGCCCCTTAAGAGAGGCAAAAACCTACACCACAGCTTAAGTCATCCAGACATATCGTCAATCAAATCAAACCCAATCGTTTTTCGCATCATGGGATTATCTAGCATGGGGAAATAATTAAATACCCAGAATCAAGTTTTAAAATAAACAATATATACAACAGAAGATCAAGAATTCTCACTATATGAATAAAGACATTGAAAATGTTCGTGCAGTGTTTTCGAAGCACTTAGGTGCATACTCTATAATATTTTTTATTCAATGTGTCAGGCCAACAGCCTTACCATAACCGTGGTATATACTATCAACGGTGCTGCATATTTTCAAAGTACTTTCTTCAGGATTTTTTTTTTTTGAAGAGGGAACATATATATCTCGGTTATTACATAACGTATCACTTGATTCTTAATTGTGTCCCAAAACAATTAACTTTATCGTTTTCATCTTCAATTTACCGGACATGATCTCAATCAGGTTCTTCCACCTAAAATCATCACAATTTTTACCCGAGCTTGTGAAATTCTCTTGAAAAAAGCGTCAGTGTATTGCATAAGATAACAATGATAGTAATACACATGGATGTGAGGACTAAATTGAAGAACATATCGTACTTTGGGAGCCAACTGAAAAGATTTTTCATTTTATGAACCTAATTAATTAAAAATTAGTAGATAAGTTGGAACTGGTACAAGGTTCTTACTTTCTTCAGTACTTTAATTTTATCTATATATATAAGGTCCATGATCTCAAGTCGGGCCGGCTGACATGAAATTAAATATCAGCCGGAGCAGTTGTGGTTAATTAGGCCTCTAAAAAGGCAAAAGAAAGTAATTAATTATAAATGCTCACAGGATATTTACAACTCCCCATTTCCTGGTCTATGTTGGTTTGTCCCTCGCAGCATGAGAACTCCTCGGTGGATTACTTTCAATGGAAGTAGATGTTAAGTTTACTTCTTGTGTTTTTTATAACGTTGCTTTTTAATTAAAAATTTATTAAAATGTTTTTTTATTTTTAATATTAACACATTAAAATTATTAAAAAAACATATAAAAAATCAATTCCATACATTTTCAAATAAAAAATAATTTAAAAAACATTTTAAAAAACTATTACAATTCCAAACAACACATTCATTCCGTTATCTGTGCCCTTTACTCTATTCTTTGCTGATGTAATTATTACACGTGACCTCCTTCCAAGTTGCAATTTTCTGAATATCGAAGTCAAATCTTTTCTATGTATGTTAAGAGAAAACCATTTACTAATATTTTTCCAAAATAAAATATAGCTAAATGTGAATCCCCTATTGCACTTCATATATATGGTATTATGTAGTGTTCAGCACATATATATTCGATGATATAGTTAGCCACAAGATGATATGGGAAGATACAGTTTTTTGAATAAAAAAAATAATCTTAGTTAATAAATAAAATTAATGATTTCAAAATATATTTTACATTAAATAAAAAAACATATTAACTTAATATATTGTTTAGTTTGAGTCCGACTACCTAGTGACCCTATGCAAATCCAACAATGTCCCACCAATGATGTTCTCATCCAATGGCCTATCGACACACATGCATGTCCACTTTC
>Ga0307518_10003419_pt1 | contig 11429 bp, 5 predicted proteins | sample 25_EM_MG_FD_203889 | JGI IMG/M metagenome (GOLD analysis project Ga0307518, IMG submission 203889) | Populus trichocarpa ectomycorrhiza microbial communities from riparian zone in the Pacific Northwest, United States - 25_EM | ecosystem: Host-associated > Plants > Roots > Unclassified | place... | reverse complement strand
CTTTAAATCAACGCCATGCATGACCCCCTCAAGCCTTCTCCGATCACCCTTTTCTTTTGATTCGCTTATTATCCCGTATACATCTGCACAGGACAGGAGGAACAGGGAGTTTCGAAACAAAAAAGGCAAAATTCTAGTACAATCCGTATGAAACATTCTTGCTAACACTTACTCTGGAGTTGATCTCTTCTCATCAATGCGTTGTACTGAGGGGCAACCTTTCCTTCGCATGCATAGCATGAAAGGGCTGTGAAGCAAATGAGTAGCAGCAGCCATGCTAGTATTCTTCCCCTCATGTTATACCTGCTAATTCTCAACTTCTATTTCAAATGTTTAAGCAGGTGCGAGGGAAGTAGAGACAAGGTTCAGTTGACAATTCAGCTACCTCTTGGAGCTCACCGGATTTACATTAGCGTTGGTCCCTTATAAGATTTCCTCTCAGGTGGGCCATTAAGGAAATGGAATAAGTTCAGTGACTTCTTTTCGCTGTAGTGTTGCTGACTCCAACTTTAACCATAGCTGCAATAAGATGCTCGCTCCTCCTCCTTTTCCATGAATAAAATAAGATGCTCTGTGCATGGGGTTAAACTATCTTTTTACTCTACAAGTTTTTAGTTAAATTGGCACTCATATTTCATCCCAGTTGTATGAAGGTTTTTTTTTTTAAAAAAAATTTAAAGATGTGATATTGCTTTTTAAAGTATTTTTATTTGAAAATATATTAAAATTATTATTTATATGATCAACCTATTAAAAGAATCTAAAAATAATAAAAAAATAATAATTTTAAATTAAAAAAATTAAATTTTATCAAACCTTGCAGTGTAGTAGGACCATGCCTCGCACTAACATTTGCAATCCTTTAACGGCTCTAATTTGTTTGCCCAGATTTTAAATTTCTCTACCCCACCAATAAGTCTTTTTTCTATATTCAAGATTCACAGACATTGCTTCCATGTCAATTTAATGTGAGACCAAAGAGCATCAGAAAGTCAAATCACTTTATTATTGTATTAAAAAATCATTTTAATTTTAAAATTTATTCTGATTCTAAAGATGTAATTTATATTAAAAAAAATATTTAAAACATCCTGTCTTTGCCTTTTAAGTGGAGCAATATCTTCTATTTATACTTGAAAAAATATATTTTATATCTTGCTATTTATATAGTTGATTTCTCTTTACATAATAAATCATAAATCTTAAATTCACGTACGCAATACTGCTCCAACCATTCATAACTCCAGTAACATCTCCATCACCAGCAACATCTGGCTCCTTTAATGGCTTGCTTTGTTTTTTTTTAAACACAGTCGAAGAAAAAGAAAAGCTTCTACCTCTGCAATCCTGTCACAAGGGAGCACACACAGACTCCTTCCTCAAGAGCCAAGAACGAAAACAAGAATGGCAAATTATTATTTGATGTTGTTTTCGGGTTCGGTTACAATTCTGAAACTAAGAAGAAGAATACTTTTACTGCTCACTCTAAATTCCCAAGGAGATATATGAATATTTGGTACTAATTACTGGAAACCTAGTGGGCACTTTCCCTTCCCCGTAAGTAAGAAATTCTGTTGTTCCTCCTTGATTTATGCTCTTCCTTGGATTGTGATTCTTTATGAGGTGCTAATACATGTTGATTTGATATGCGTTTGTGATGGTGACAGAATAAGTGGTAAATTTTGAATTTATGAATCTGTATCATACTGATTAATATTTTGATTTTAATAATTTGATTCATCTTTTCTGAACGAGATGATTGGTTAATTATATTTGATATCCGTAAAAAATTATTTTTTTTATATTTAAGGACTCTCCGATAATTAAATGAGTATCGTTTAAGAAAAAAAAATCATAATTTAGATATGTTATTTGTAATTGGAAAAACTGAATTTATTTTAAAAAAACTTATACATTGTTGGGTTAAGCGTTTAACTGAGCTCAAAGAGGATGAATTATTACCCTCTCATTGGTTATTTTTTTAAAGAGCAAATCCAAACAAAAACAATAAATGCTAATACACGAAAATTATAGCAGTTCAAATTATTAAATAAAATTTAAAAAATAATTTTATATTATTTTTAAATACACGTATATATATGAAAAACGAACTTCTACCATTCAAAATGATGTTAGTCGACCTATTCGGAATAAGAATTCGCATACTGTCTTAATTTCCCTTCAATCTTTTCACACTTGTTCATTCTTTTTAGGCGCCTAAAGATAATAATGGAAAAAAATGGGGGGTATGCTGCTGGACGGTGCATGACTGCCGGTAAAGGAGTGGAGGCGGATGCAAAAGAGAGGTAAAGAAGAGGGAATAAAGATTACTTTCTGGATCAACTGGCCTAAGCGCACTGCATAAAGGAAGATCTAACACGAATAATTATCATAAATTTCCTTCAACAAGCTTTTGTGCTTTAAATCTTGTGCTTCTTGTTGCCTCCCTCTCCCTCGACCAGAAGAATCATCTAAACTTCAGAACCACTAGTCTAAAGGTGGCACCGAATTTTTCAAGTTGGATTGGCTTTTTGTTGGATTTGGCTGAGGGAAACACGATCCTCGAGAATTAATAAAGCTTAACCTCAACGGAAAGCATATGCCGTGATGTTTTCTTATCGTATTTTTATTTATAAAAATTAAATGATATCATGAATTATATTAATTCTGTATATATGTGAAGATTTAAAGAAACAAAAAATAATTCTTTGTATTCATTTTTACATATAATTAAATATAAATAAAGGCAAATCTCGTACTATGGGTTCTTTCATTGACTTCCATCAATGAATGTTAATGTTTCTAATTAACCCTGTTAAATTAACAGAAACAATAAAGTGCGTAGGCTAAACATTGTGTAAAATACCGTGTAAGAATATTATAGGTAGTAAGAATATATTTTGCACATGCTACAAACACAATGAGATAATAAAACCTTAAAGTTAATAAAAAAAACTAAATTTTATCCAAAAATAAAATAAAATGAAGAAAAAGATCTAATAAAAACGAAAAAGCATTAAGATATCTTACATTATAAGAAAAAATAAATACTAAAATACTAAAAAAGTGTCTCTCACCTTTTCTCCACCAAAGCCAAAAAAGAATTAATTAAAATGATACCACCTTAGAGAAAATAAAATAAAATAGCTAAGCTACTAAAAAACATCTAGATTTTATGCCATTAAGAAAGATGAGTTTATTTACACAAAAAATATGGTTAAGATTAAGAAAAAAAGTAAGAAAAAAAATTACAAAAACACAATAAAAGTCAAAGCCTCTCTCAACATTTTCTATTCCCCTGTTATTAGCACAAAAAAAAAAAGGCTCATATTAGTCCCCTAACTATTAAGAATTCTCAACATAGTCTCCAAAATCTGGATCTATGATGTAAACAGCACTCATGACAAACAGGCGCATAATTGAGGAAGCCATAAAAGATGGGTGACCCAAATGAAAAAACAGGAGCATAATTGCTTACTTTCTGATCAGAAATTAGAAATATCGAGTCATATATTTGTATTCTGTACGTACGACTTGTGTGAAATCTATTTAGAAAATGGGTTAAGCCCAAATTGTTTGGAGAACAGATGAGCGTGTTCTTACAGGATTTTATAACCATCTCAGATCCCATCAACGATGTAAAATAAAATTATATCTAAAATAATTTCAGAGTTGTAATTTCAAAACATGAAATACAAAAAATACATACCACCTTAACATATGGTTGATTATATAATGGCTTGAAAGAACAAAAAATGTTTATACGTGACTGTATACATGGAGCCGAGGCTCGCCGGTGAAAAGCTCAGAGCAGAAAGGATTTCCGAGCCAAATCCAATGTGACCCTTTGAGAACTGTGAGCCTAGGTTGTGCCACAGAAAGAGAGGGATATTTTATTATTGATTTTTTTAAAAAAAGAACTTTTTTGGCATAGCTTATGTCACCGAAAGCTGTGGGTCCTGGAACCGCCATTTCTGTTTTCTTGCAGCTTGACCTTTCTTAGAACGTGGCACCGAAAGGGAAAAGATTTTATTGGAACATGCCATCTGATATTTTAGCCGCTTGAAGCCTGTGTAAAATTGGAGGCTATGAAAAATTTGAGATTTTAATAAGATCAAAATGGTTGCCCTGAACAATTTTCAGTCATCATAAAAGATAATTGGTTCCCATCAGATGTTAACCCCCTTTTATGCCAAGGGCCTCAAAATGTTGGTTCCCCGTCAGATTGAAATATCCTACGTTTTCTTACAGTCGAAAGCTTCGTATTATATTATTTGAGGATGTTTCAAAATCCAGCAGGTTATTTTTGTATTTAGATTGAGGTTAATTAAGATGTTCAACTATATAGTTTTTTCTTCTTACCTCAGGAAGTACCAGGTTAACAATAAAAATTTTATTACCTGTAAAAACAATTCTTAATGATTGTACTAACAATAAAATCAGTAATTTTTTTATAAATAAACAATAAATAAAATAAAAATATTTTAAATTCCAAAAATAAAAGTATTTGTTTTTATTTTTTTGGATGATTAATACTTTAAAATATATGTAAACTTTTAAAGTAGAAAAAGTTTTGAACGTTTTATTTAGATGGTTCAGGGAGTATTTATACTTCTCGAATCTTGTCGTTTTGATAAAGATAAAAGGACTTAAAAACTCATCTTCACTTGGTGACATTAATGAGGGATAAAGATATTTTACACTATATTAATAAAAAAATAAACATTTTTTATAGGTCATTAATGAAATGAAAGATATAGTAGGTCATTTGAGAAACCTTATATAAATCTATAGATGTATAGAGATGATTATCTCTGACACGAGTAATTTAAGTCATTAACCTAGAAAGAGCTCTATAATCTTAAATTTCTAAGACCAATTGGACTTAGTATATAGCCAAACTTAGATTAGAAAAAAGCGTATATATTATATTTATAAAAATAAAACATATCACATTAGGTTTCGTGGATGTCAAAACTCAAGTTTATTGGATGTAACAACATGCTAGGCTCATGTTATCTTGAATTTAACTAACGGTTGAAACCAAGCACATTGAGTCTGGCAACTTGCTAGGCTCATATTATCTTGAGTTCAGCTATCGACTAAACTTAAGTCTATTAGATCTGGCAACCTATCAGGTTCATGTTACTTTGGATTCAATTAAATGTTGAATCCAAGCATGTTGGATTTGATAAATTACTAGACCCGTATTATCCCAAGCTTTTTTAATACATAAAATTATTAAGTTGAATAATCATTATTGATACAGAGCTAGAGTTATCAACTCCATCCATCATCAAGGCATGCTCAACATGCTAGGCATGCTACAATTATAAAAAAGACTAGCTTAATTTTCAATATACTCGGGCGGGCCAACCAGACAGTTCTTGTCCTGTTGGCTATTCTAGTTTTCATGTCACGCTCAATGCTAAAGGAAAAGGAGATTACTTCAAACTCAAAATTAGTAGATTCGTCCAAATTTCAATACTAGGTCCCACCCATGCTGACATTATTATAACTCATATTTTAAAAACAAGCGCTTATGGACAACCCACTAAACCAGATATACTAAAAATAGGCTGATATTTTATTTACTTAACAATATTGGAACAATGATCGCCCATGTGAAATACATGCATTGATTGCATGGTTTAAGAAAATTAACAGCCTCAGTATTGGTAAAAGCAACTAACTGCTATGACTATCTGTTTATGCAGATCCTCTAGTTGTGTTGAGAAGATCTGCTAAATAAATACAAGGCACGTGCAAAAGCCATAGGCAGGGTAACATAGAAAAGACATCCTTTTCCTAATAAGGTAAGGCACCGCTTGGTATACAGCGACTCATTGAGAGAATTATTGAACACTCAACTTCAACAAATTGGGCAATTAACCATATCAGGCTTAGAACAGGAAGAAACTGAGCAAGGCGAGAACTGAACCAATTAAATGGCTGGAAGGAAGTTGGGTTCGGACAGCAGACGATTTGCGACCACTACGAGGATAAAAACGAGCCCTTTTTTTTATGTGAACTCCTAACTTCGGAGTCTGAAATGAATTGATCAGGCCATTTTGTCTTCCCTGAGGCAGTTGGGATTTAGTGGGAACTTTATCAAATTGACTCTTGACAGCTGAACTTGGAAGAGAGTGTGATAGCAAGAGGAGGCTGAAGAGCAGGAAAGTGAATACACTCCTCATTTGAGTCATGTCTGCTAAGGAAAAGTAGCTAAGATATTTGTTGTTTAGTGGACTCTATGATTAATAAGGAGGAGATATTTATAAGGAGTGCCGCAAGCAATCAAGAATTTAAAATATTACCTCCCTGTGAAATGTCCCTCACTGCACATGGACGTCTGTTGAAAGATACCTACAACAGCCTAGCAAATTGACACAGGTAGCAAACTTAAGTAAGGTATCTCTTTCCAGCATGACAAGGGAATTTGGAACAGCAAGATTTTACTTCACTTGATTTCATGATAAGAAAAGGGCAGAACAGAATCATATTGCATATCAGCAAAAATAACTTTTGAGTAAAAAATGACAAGAAGAAATTAAGCTAGGACTTCTTTATCCCAAGACTAGCTTCGAGTTTTCTACAGGATACCCCTTGTAATAAAATTCATGGTGTAAATTACTTAGATTGCCAAAAAACAATTGACACAAAATAAAGCTGGGTGGAGGATGATTCTTGATGCTGATATCAAATATTGACTCCAAGGCAATGGTGCAATGTCAATAAACTACTAAAGCACCTAAAGTGGAAGATGATTTTTAATTTAATCAAATCTTTCTATCTTTTTTCCTAGATACAATGCTTCCAACTAATACTAGACAGGCTTTATTTAGATCTTACTATGCAAAGGCCTTACTCTTCTGCTGTTAAACATGTTCCTTTGGCATATGCTTTGCAAAATCCAAATAAAGCACTGGTATCTTAGACAGTCGGTGTCCACTGGTATTTTAGACAGGAAATACTGGCATTTGGATGAATCCATGCTTTAGTCGGCAGAATAGTTTATCAAGAATATCTTGGCTGAGCTTCTGAAATGTTGAAACCTGGCCCACATGTTTAGCCAGTTCACCTGTGACTCGATCCAAGTACGAAACATAAAGCCCTTTTCTGCTTTCAAGAAGTGCTAATGCTTTGCGAGCATGGAGAAATGAGATCACCCACTCCTCAAACACCGCTGCAATGTAGCTATTGGATGTCATGTTTATGGTTTCTGATGCATGCTTCTAAAGCGTGATCTTAGATCCAACAAAGAGAAGTATACCAAAAATTTTCTCAAATTACAGAATGCAAAGAATGTATTAACTTCCGATCCAGCTTTAGAGAAATACTAATTGTAAAACAGCTAGCATGAAATTCGAATGCAACACCAAGAGGAAGCTTAATCAGCAGAAACCAACGAGAACCTAATCAACATGGACAAAAAGCAGGAAAGATATATACCATAGTCAAGGCCTTCAACCCTCAACCAAGTTAACAAGTAGTCTGATATCAAAAACTCAATAAGCTGGATCATATCATCCACCAAAAACGTTAAAAGAACAATGAGAAGAAGATAAATGAGAAGGCCAGGGTGAGCTAGAGAACCAACTTATACTTGCATCTAAATTCTTTATTGAAGAACCAATATGAAATTTCCATATGTTCAGCTCAAAATAAGATCACATAACCTCAAAGAAAGGTCTGATGATAAGACATAATAGATAAGTAGAACCAGCAGGAATTATGCATGGATTAGCTTCTCATAATAAAATGCTGTTTCGTTTTGAAAAACTGATTAGGGTCAGGATGGAATTGATGATCATGATTGTGAAACTTACCATAGTACTTACATGATGAACAGGCACTCATGCAAGTTTGGAAAAGCCTCTTATCAAATGGATCCAAGAATAGCACTTTTTCTGCTACCATGGAAATTCTTTGAGAAACTGGATATTGCACGCTGCCCAAAGTAAGGTTCACATCCAAGTTTTCGGATCAAGTGGTGAATATAGAACTGGGTATCAGTTTAAATTTGATGTGACTCTGTAACAGCGCATCAAGATATTAACAGGAAGAACTCATTAACAGGCAAAAATAGAATGAAATTAAATAACATAAAACAACCAATAGAATCACTCATTGGAACAAACCAAAGCACTTAGTGGTTTTGTGTTCCTTCCAATTTTGTCAACAAGGAAATCAAGAGTGTTGGTTCAATTAACCAAGGGGAGAGACCAAAATAATAGATCAAAGTTCCTACTGTTAGATTTCATATGTGTATCTACTAAATTTTATTGCATCTTAATTTCCAAAAGCAGCCAGATGCTTAACATCTCCATGTGAAGGGGAACACATCCTTTTCACTAAACTCACAATTAAGCTACCGACAATGGACCCCATGCTATTTCCTATTGATAACGGGTTCCTCAGTGATGGTACAAGAGACAGGAATAAGATTAAAATTGAAAATAGTCTAAGCAACAAGGGAAAAGATTAACAGAAGTGGTGATTGCAGGTAGATGCGATGGCCCCTAACCAATCTATCGAAGAAGAGAAACTGTACATAGAAAAGAGGTAATAATGCAAAGCTTATCAGCCCATCATTGGAGTTATTTGAAAACAGAACAGCAGAGCATATTCAAACATTAATGTTTGAATCTAAAACTTTCTTGTACTGAATTGAACAAACGTCAGACAGCTTCCGGTACTTGATTGAAAAAATGCTAGCACCTAATCAATGGAGAGTGGCTAATAAAATAAATAGGCATGTTATTGTTTATTTTCTCAGCAGTTCTCCATCACTAACTAGTCCAAATCAACTTAAGTGAAACGTTTCCCAACTTATCACCTAAAGCCATAGATTTCGTTTTTCTATACCACGATGTCTCTTTTTCCCTTTTTTTTTTTTATTTGTGAATACGTGCCTTGAAAGTTGAAACCTGAGAATTCGATATATGATGGTGTCAAAAAGTATCGCCACCCGCTCTTGCTCTGTAGCAACTTCCACTAGAATTAATCGACAGCTACTACTGCGTAGGACATATTCAACCTCTTCCTATGGTACTTTTTCCCACTACTCTCGTGAATCCTACAGCTTACAAGCATCCCGAATATCATTAGGTTTCATGGCAATGGCGGATATTCAATTTAATTTATCAGATTTAACTAGGTTGAGAACATTGATAGTTCAGGTTATATTTGTAATCCTGGAGATACGTTATACCTATTATAGCATAGAAGCAAGAGTACTTCCCTTTCTATTTGCACCTACGTCATGTCCAGTCAGTCTGCACAATTATTCTTATGAAAGTTAAAAACAAAGTAACCAATCTAAAGACTCATTTACCATCACGAATTCCCTCACTTGCAGTAGAGCAAACACAAAATTTCTAAAAACTCTCTTGATTACTGATAACAAAACAGTAGGTCTGCCTAGCAAACCGAGTCAACTTCCATCTAAATTCATTACAAGGCTGATTGGTACACTCCACGTTCAAACAAGATTTGAATTATCTTAATATACCAACATAGCCGTTCAAAATAAACAGAAAGGTGTCCATAAATTCATCTCACTGTTCTTGCCCGCGTGGACCGCGTGGACCGTCTTCTGGAGGCATGTATGTGCCTGTTAGACAAGGCAAAGTCCACGAAGAAGTCTGGACACGTTCAATGTCTAGTCTGACAAAAACAACCATAACTTTAGATATGACGGTTGGATGGGACTGAAATTTAACAAGGAGGTTCTACAAGCCTTGCTCCATATAAGGTCAGCTAGCCAGCACCTGATGAGGTTGGGAAGACCCTTAAATTAAACCCTAAGTTTTGCTACCGTATAAACTGTTGTTATTATAGCTATAACCTTAGCGCTCGAGAAACCCTAGTTCTATTTTTTCCTTTATACGTTGCTTCATTGCCTCCTAGCGCCTATCCCACGTAACTCCCCCAATCCCCTCCTCTGAACAAGACTTTGATCACATTAATCCACCGATTTCTTCATAAATGAACTAATATGTACGTTTAGCGACTACTAACAGGAGAAGGAAAAAAATGTCTGCTGAAGATGCTTCAAGTTAATTCCACATGTATCAAAGGTCGGGAAGAAGTGAAGAAAACAAACCTCTATTGATCTCATAGTGTCAAAAATTACAGATAACTCATGTGAAGAAAATTAAATATATTAATCAAAATGCATTTCAAAGCAATAAATATTCCATTCATGGTATTAAAAAATTAAAGAAAATACTATTTCCTGGAGATTACGCAACAGCACTTGAATTAACTTAGTTAACCACACTGATTCAAAATGCCGCTAATTTGAGGTAAAAATGGTCAGTCGAATCACCTGAAAATCGTAGTTTTCTATTTGAATTATTTCTTCTTCTTCCTTCTTTATCTTTAACGGCACTGCAAAAATAAAAAATCCAGTCAAGTAATTATATTGATTAACTGATGAACCTAGTTAATAAATTAAGAGTGAAAATCGTTATATCAGTCATAATGATAATGAGAATAATGAGACCTTGTCTAAGAAATCGACGGTGAAGAGCATCGTTAAATCTGCGATCAGAGCCGTCTCCGGCTTGCTTAGGCCTTAATTTCCCCAAATTATTAAAGAAAAAGCATTTGCATAACCTAGTTTGTGGAAACAAATCACACTGTGAAGCATCTATAACACACACAAAAAATAAGAAAAAAAAATTGAAAAACCTAAGCGGAAAGAGAGAGAAACAAATTCTATAACCTTCAGCTTCCTTGAGATCTTCTCTCAGTCGAAGCTCTTGTTTTCGCTCTTCAGTCTTTCTAAAGAAAAAAACAGAGCGCAATTATGCTCTGTTTGTCATGTCAAAACCTAATCGCGTTAAATTTTAACTCAAATGTCTGCATTTTATTGTGTTCCAAACAGAGAATAGAGATAGATGAAAATCCAGCGAAGAACGTCGGATTCTGAAGAAAGATTGTTAGGAGGAGGAGGAGCAGGAGGAGGCTGTTTCTGCAGAAGTTTTGATCGCAGGAGTGAAGTTGCAACGGTGAGCTTCAGTGATTAGTCATCTGTTGATGACGCCGATGCCGTTTTGGTGTTTGTTGCTGGTTTCACTTGAGGCCATACTTTTAATTTGAAGTTTACTTAACGCGGGAGAATCTTGAGCTTTGTAGTTCAGTTTGCTTTATTTACAAGGAGATCCGCTTATATAATGGAAGTGGGATCGTTATATTTTTTTTAAAAAAGTAATTATTTTGCAATAGAAGCTGTTTTGGTGATAATAAAATATTTTTACGTAAAATATTTTATATATAAATATTTTTAATGATAATTATGATGATAAAGATAATCGTTAAGATAATAATAAAATGATCATGATAATAATAAGATAGTAATATTAATAGTAATGATGTGACAATAATAATAATAAAAATAAATGTGTTGATAATAATAATAA
>Ga0307518_10003418_pt1 | contig 11430 bp, 10 predicted proteins | sample 25_EM_MG_FD_203889 | JGI IMG/M metagenome (GOLD analysis project Ga0307518, IMG submission 203889) | Populus trichocarpa ectomycorrhiza microbial communities from riparian zone in the Pacific Northwest, United States - 25_EM | ecosystem: Host-associated > Plants > Roots > Unclassified | place... | reverse complement strand
ATGGGATGGCGGATGCGGAGGGAGAGGATGATTAGTGGACTACATACATATTTTTTGTTTGTTTCTTTTATTTTCTGTGTACTACAATTTTATTTGAATGAAATGTTTTGTGGACTTGAGAGATGTCGGAATGAGTTCGGAGGTGGCGGAGTGACTTAGGCGGACTTGTGCGGACCAGGCTTGCCTGGGTACTTGTGATGGAAATCTTCGACGAGCTCCGACGCATGGTCGAGCTCAGTGGCGAGGAGCCACGATGTTTCTTCATCTGTACCGGCGTAGCCAGCCCAGCGGACTAGGTAGAGGAGTTGGCAGTGGCGTCTTCTGCGGTCGATCTTGGAGTCTAGGATTTCTTCGACTTCATACTCGACTTCTCCGTCGACTTCGATCGGAGGTGGCGGAGATTGGATGCGGTTGGGAATACTGCTTTGGAGGGAGGTCTCGAGTTGAGACACATGGAATACGGGGTGCACGGACTTCATGGTGTCGGGGAGTCGGAGCGTGAAGGAGAGCGATCCAGGTTTGGCTATTATTTCGAAGGGTCCGAAATTCTTGTCGGAGAGCTTCTTGGAGGGGCGCGTAGACCTGAAATACTTCGCTTTCACATAGACTTGATCACCTATCTTGAAATCCGGCGGAGTTGATCTTTTCGCATCTGCGGGGCCTTGGTAGCGCTGTTGCGCAAGGGCCATCTCAGAGCGGAGGAACTCATGGAGTTCCTTGAGGTCGGAGGTATATTCTTGAGCGCGGGAAGAGCTAAGGCCCAAGTCGGAGTTGACTGCGATGTCGGGGTGGTAGCCTTTGTTGGCGAAGAAGGGCGAGACACCTGTTGTTGCGCTAGGGGAGTTATTAAAAGCGAACTCCGCAAGTGGGAGGAGTTCGGCCCAGTTGTCTTGTTGGTAGTTACAGTAGATTCGGAGATACTGTTCGAGAGTTTGGTTCGTCCGCTCGGTTTGACCATCTCCTTCTGGGTGATAACCAGAGGTGAAATGCAGGGTCATTCCGAGTGCTTTTCCGAGCGAGCGGAAGAAGTGGGAGACGAACTCCGAACCTCTGTCGGAGGTGACATGGGTGGGTACTCCGTGTTTGGAAAACACATGCGCGACGAAGAGCTTGGCAAGCTCAGGGGAAGTGATGGTGTCGTAGGTCGGAATGAATATTCCTTGCTTCGAGAGGCGGTCCACGACGACTAGGATGGAGGTGAATCCATCGGAGGAGGGTAGTTGCTCGATGAAGTCCATGGATATGGAATGCCATGGGCGAGCGGGGATCGGAAGTTGTTTTAGTAGGCCGTAGGGCCTGTGCCTAGGGACCTTAGCACGTCCGCAGGAAGTGCAGGAACTTACATAGTCCTTTACGAAGGTGCAGACACCTGGCCAGGTATATTCCTGGTGGACTAGTTCCAAAGTGCGGTTTTGGCCGAAGTGGCCGGAGAGCAGATGGTCGTGCTTGTAGCGGAGGACTCTGAGGCGGAGGTTGTTGGTATCCGGCACGTAGATCCTATCATCAAGGCGGAGCAAGCCAGCGGAGTCCGTTGACCACCGAGAATCGGATGAGTCGGACTTGTGGCTGAGCGCAATGGGATCGGAAGGGAGAGCTGCGAGAATGTCTTTGTGGAGTTGTTCCACATCGACGAGGATGGCAGCGCGGATTGCCGGAGCGAGGAGAATGGTTGCCCTAAGGGAGGACGCGAGTTGTTCTTGGGTGAACATGGGTCGGAGATTGTGTGGGTTGACCCGAGCGTAGTCCCTATCCCCCTCTTTTGGGTAGACGTCCCAGCGTCTAGTGAGGGCATCGGGTTTAGCTCCGAGGCGTCCAGGGCGGAAGCGGATGGCGAGGTTGAACTGGGAGAGGTACTCTGACCAGCAGGCTTGACAGTGGGTCAAGACCTTGGAGCTGGAGAAATATTCCAAGTTCTTGTGGTCGGTGACCACATCAACCGGAGTGGTGGAGCCCTCAAGGTAGTGTCGCCAGTGCTTAAAGGCCTTGAAGATGGCCAAAAGCTCCTTGTCATGGGTGTCGTAGTTGAGCTCAGGGGCGGACAGAGTCCACAAATAGTATGCGACAGGGCGGAGGACCTCGTCGGAGCCAGTGATGGAAAGGATTCCAGCAATGGCATAGTCCAAAGCATCGGTCTCCACAATCAGCGGAGCATCAGGGACCCAGTGAGTAAGGATAGGAGCGGAGGTGAAGGCCTTCTTCAGGAGGTTAAAGGCGGAGCGACAGTCCTCACCAAAATTCCAAGGAATGTTTTTGCGGGTAAGCCGCGTGAGAGGTACGACAATGTCGGAGTAGTTGAAAATGAAGCGATGGTAGAAGTTCGCAAAACCGAGGAAGGACTGGATGTCCTTCACCTTGCGGGGTTCTGGCCAGTCGGAGATGGCTTTGACTTTGTCGGCGGACATGGAGAGGCCATCGGGAGAGAGGCAGAAGCCCAGGTATTCGGTGGAGGTGGTATGGAATTCGCACTTTTCCAGTTTAGCAAAGAGATTATGCTTGCGGAGGCGTCGGAGGACTTCGCGGACATGTTTTTGATGTGATTCGATGTCTTCGGAGTAGATAAGGATGTCATCTAGGTAGACGACAACACAGACATCAAGCATGTCGGAAAGAATGCTGTTAACAAATCACTGGAAAGCCGCGGGAGCATTGGTCAGGCTGAAAGGCATGACATTCCACTCGAAGGAACCATACCGCGTGCGAAACGCGGTCTTCCATTCATCTCCTTCAGCGATGCAGACCAAATGGTACGCGTGGTGGAGATCAATTTTGGAGTAGATCTTTGCCTTGCTGGGAGAGTCAAGGAGGTCGGAGATGAGAGGGAGTGGATAGTGGTCTTTCCTTGATATTTTGTTCAGTCCTCGGTAATCGATGCAAAGGCAGAGTGATCCATCCTTTTTGCGGACAAACAGGACAGGAGCTCCATGAGCGGAGGTCGACTGTACAAAAATCCCCATGGCAAGTTATGGCCAAATATATGTGGCAGTGTACTCAGTCCAAAAATGGCAAGTATTTGGTAATCATCCTGAGAGCTGCATCACAGCCATGACACATTTGCATAACATAGGCTGTATCTGCAAGGTGTTGACCTGACAGCATGTGTATACACATATGTTTTGTATGCAGTGTGTCTAGGTAGCAATACTAAGGTGCCATTACAATGTCCTGTACCCTTCTTCTGCCAGAATGTCTTTGTCATTGAGCTCATCTCTGTCACTGTCTGCTCTTTTTTCTATCTCATATGCTGACAAGGTATTGCTGTCACTGCAATGTTGTTCTATATCATTGTCCAATTCAACTGGCTCCTCATCCACCATCTTGATGTCATGTTCCAGCTCATTATCCTCATCAGGTTCATGTTGATCACTCTGCAAGAATACATCCCAGTCTCACATTGCCTTGTGACTGCCATGGAATTGCATGAACATGTCATGGTCTGCAAATCTTTGGTTACTTGAGGATCAGAAAGAGACTAAGATGTTACTTACATGTTCACATAGTAATAGTGCCAGTCCCACTGCCATCAAGTTCCATTGATCTCTGGTCAAACAAATGAGGGATCAAGTAGCTCTTGTGTCAAACCATAGGCAAATCCAGGGATAAGGTGCACCCCTCATATGATGGAGTCTGGGTCAAGAAATTAAAATGCATCAGATATGCTTTCCTTGTTGAAATTTTCAATCCAGGGCAATTGTTTAGCATGGAATCCCCATTGAAAGTCACCATTGCATTGAAACCAGTGTACAAACAGGACGTCCACATGTGTTGGCTTTGAATAAAGTGATCTGGGGTGATTGGGATACTTGACATTAACATAAAATATTCAGATGAGTCAGGCATACCAGTAAGGATGGGTGTGGTCATCATTGTGAGAGAGGACCATAAGGTCTGGGTGAGTCTGTGGATTAATTGTGTCTTGTTCTTGTTGTAAGTTGTAAGTTGTATAGTTGATATGCAAAGTCTTGTGCTCAAAGAGTGTTTGATTCATGATGAGGACATTGTCATGATCTGTATCTGAAAACTTGTGGTCATCACCATTGTAATCAAGGCCACATAGATGTGCAAGTAAATGATCTTTGAGGCGAGGGATAAAGTCCTTTTACATGGTTAGCCTACCCAAACATTGGGATACAATTGTTGCATATCATGACTGCAGGATCATTCTTGAGCTCAGATAACCATGCAGTAATGTTGTAGGTTGTGTCAGCATGCTTGGCAATGAAATAATGGTCAGATGGAGGTGTGTGGAGATGAGATGGAGTGGCCACTTGTGCCTGGAACTTCTCACATGCATTATTGACTTGGCATATGAAATGTTCCATGGCTTCTTGGTTGGTGATGCTATCAACCATGGAACCTTTTTTTTTCCCTGAGTGTGCATACTGACTAGTGTTTTAAGGTCTGGTCTGGTGTGATCTTTTGACCTAATATTGGTTGGACTGGGACCACATCGGTCCTAGAAAATCTTGATTTTGCAAAAGACCGGACTGGATCACCAAGGACCAGTCCCTATCAGTCCTCACATGTGGTAGGACCAGTCTGGACCAGTCCTTTTGGGAACTGGTCCAAAACTGATGAAGACTGATTTATGCTGGTATTTTATCAAAGATGGTACCCCCCTGTTTTGCGCATTTTTGACATTTAAATAGCAGGATTATCAACCATATTTTCAGTTAACTGTCAAAAAACAACATAAAAATGATCAACCCTGTGGAATTCCTAGTATTTGATATGCAAAGATGGCACCCCTGTTTTGTGCAAATCGTGAGGGTTGCTGTTTTGCGCATTTTTGACATTTAAATAGGAGGATTATTCACAATACTTTCATTTAACTGTCAAAAAACAACATAAAAATGCTCAACCATCTTGAACTCATAGTATTTTATATGCAAAGATGGTACCCCTGTTTTGTGCAAATTGGGGGTGAGGCTGTTTTGCGCATTTTTGACTTTACAATGGCTGGATTATTCAAAATGTTTTCATTTTAACTGTCAAAATTATTCCACCTCAGATATGCCAAAAGGACTGGTCCTTGATCCCAGCCCAAAACAGGACTGATGCTGTATGATTTTGGGCAGGACCAGGACCACAGTCTAGTCCTAAATCAGTCCAGTCCAGTCCAGTCCAGTCCTCAGTCTTTCATTGGTCCTAGGACTGGACCTTCAAACACTAATACTGACACTTTGAGCGGTGGTGCTCAAGTTCCCCCTACATAGTTTGCATTATGTAAATGGACGCACCAGATGAAAGAATCATGCACTGTTTGAGTAGAATAATTGTTGGTTGTACCAAATCTTTGGATCATGTTTGGATAATCTGTGAGGGCATGATATTTATATGTGTAAAGGTTGAGTGGCTTGGATTTTCATGTGAGTGGCATCTTTCCTTCTGCTGAGGTGCTAGCACTGGGCTGCTTTGATGCCAAAGCAGCTTCCCAGTGACCACACGATGCACACTCAGCAGGTAGTTCAGATGTGTCATAATAGGAACAGGCTGTCCTTTGGAAGTGACACACTGACTGGCCCAATACAACAGTTGCCAAGTTGAAGAAATGTAGTGTATCATCAGTATGAAGCTGCAATTTTGCATATGCATGCCAGCATGCCAAGTCGAACAGGAGGTTGATTATTATCTCATCATGAGAACGAATCAACCCATTGAATGCTGGTATTGCACACTGTGGACGTGACTTCAGCAACTGCACACAGAGAGTTGCACAAATGGTTTATCTGGAGGAGATCTTCAAAGTTGTGTGCTACCAACCACTTCATGGCAGATACATTCACATGGAACTGATGAATTGTCCCTCTCCCAAATGTGGGTGTTCCACAATATCTCCAATTGAGTTCTTGCACTGCTGTTCCTCCCACTGTGTGTAGAATCTGGAGTATGTGAGTAAAGATGGCTTTCCACACTCCAAGTTCAAACTCATGGAGTAGGTATGAATAGAGCGAAAAAACTGAAAATGAACCTTGATAACCACTCATAAAATGCATTCTAGATAATATTAGCAATTATAGGTAGCTAATAACAATGCTACTTATACAGTTTGGAGTTAAAGACTCACCATTCAGCAAGTTTCATACCTGGCTGCTGTTGACACCTGCTCCTTTCTAAAAAATGAATGCATGTGCTCATTTGACCTTCTTGCAGTGTGTCTTATCATCAACCTGAGACATCTCCTCTCATTGCTTGAAGTTGCTCCTAATTCCCATTTTGGGAATGTCTTTCTTTGCTACAAGACATCAAGGACAAGGACATTCCCTGAGGAATTTTATACAAGCAAGCATAATCCTATCAGGTATGTGTCATGAGACAAATATTGAACCTGAATTGGGCATGTACACTTACTTCTCAGGGTAATCTGCTGAATATGTGATAAACTGGTGGGAAAAGCACCTTTTGATCCTATCTGAGCATTTGATAACAATGCCACATTCATAAACTTGCCATTGAGGAGACATCAGCAACCTAAAAAAATTTCTGAAGGTCTGAAAAAAACTTGCACACTGATATCAGGACTTCTCAGGACTTTTCAGGACTTTTCAGAACTTCTCAGAAATTTTCAGACCACTAGTTGGTCAGACACTCAGAAATGGGCTTTTCTGATATCAGATTACCAGATTGTCAGACCACCAGACTGCCAGACTATCAGATATTCTCAGACTACCAGCTATCCTCAGAACATCAGGTTCTCAGACTACCAGACTATCAGACAGCCAGATGTCAGACCATCAGATAGTCAGTTATTCTCAGACAATCAGTTATTCTCAGACAACCAGTTATTCTCAGACTTCCAGACAATCAGATTACCAGGCTATTGGACTGTCAGATGCTCAGAGCATCAGATTGTCAGATATTCTCAGACTACTAGTTATTTTCAGACTACCAGATTACCAGGCTATCAGACTGACACTTATTTTCCAACTACCAGACTATCAGTATTGCAAAATAACTGTTTCCCAGGATTATCAGACTCTCAGACTATTCAGATCTTATTATCAATACTGAAATAGGTCATAATTTTACTGTAGAATATACAAAATTTACAACTAAAATGTGCTACAGGACTCATTACTATCACTACATTGGGGCCAGTAGTGGTGCCGGGTATGGGTGTAGTTGACATTAGTAGCAGTAATAGTGATGGTGATAGGTACTTATGGGGTGGTTTGGTGGTGGTGGTCACCATTGGTAGCTGTGTCAACACCACATGTGGTGGTGGTGATCATTGTTGATGGCCACATCAATGACACTGGTGGGCATTGTCATTGCCAACACAGGTCATGGGGTCATCATCATTGTTGTCAATGCAGGTGGTGGTGGTTGCACCAATGGTGCTGTTCATCATCATTGGTGGCCACATGGACGACACAGGTGGTGGAATTGTCGTCGTCATCAATGGCCACATCAATGACATAGGTGGTGGGGTTGTTGTTAATGCAGGTGGTGTGGTGGGTTGTCATCCTTGTTGTTGGTGGCCACATCGACAATGCTGGTGGAGCTGTCATTGTCATTGTCATCAACACAGGTGGTGAGTCGTTGCCATTGTTGTCATTGCTGGTGGTGGTGGCTGCATTGTCGATGAAGGTGGTTGTTGCTGCTGCTGGTAGTGGTTGTGGTGTTGACACAGGTGGTGGGTGGTGTAGTGGTGGTGGGTCGTTGTCCTTGATGTTGGTGGCCATGTTGACCATGCTAGTGGAGTCATCGTTGTCATCAATGCAGGTGGTAGGTGGTGGATGGTCCAGGGAGTCGTTGTCATTGCCATCATTGTCATTGCTGGTGGTGGTGGCCACATGGACAATGTAGGTGGTGGTGGTTGTGTCGACAACACTGGTTGTGCATGGTTCAAGGGGTCATCATCATCATTGCTGGTGGTGTCATTGTTGCAAACATTGAGGGATTTGGTGGTGAGAGTGCAGTATTAGGAAATATTCATAGTTCAACATGCTGATATAATCGTGTACACAAACACATGCACACATGCACACTTGCAATATTTTCTGAGTCCACCTTCCACCACACCACATGCCACCACCACCTTCATCAACAATGCAGCCACCACCACCAGCGACAATGATGACAATGAAACCACACACCACCAGTGTCATCAATGCAACCACTACCACCTGCATTGACAACATGGCCACCACTCCACCACCTGCATTGTCCACCATCAGCAGACTAGCCCTACTCTGTACAGTACTGTACAGAGTTGTACAAAGTCACAGGGCCCACAGGAAGGTATCTAGTATTGCAGAGCTTTACAGGACTGTACAGTCCCTTTCATTTTCCTAGTGTACTGTAGTGCCTTGACAGCCCTGTACATCTATACACAACCTTACTCAAAATCCATATGGCTACACCATCAGGAAATTGGGGAGGTGCTGGCATGACCAGACAAATCTGACAAATAGAAGTCAGCATGATAAAAATGGATAATTATTTAGAAACCATTATGTTGTGCTGATCAATTGATGTCAGAAAGATACACCTATGATGAGGATATATACTTGCTGGGGGACATTTTATGTTCTTATCATCCAGCTTGCAGTCTGATATCTATTGATAAGGTGTATGTAATAATTGTATTGGTCTGAACAAGGAATATCTACATCAGCAAACCCACCCTCATATGTCCAGACCTGGACAGTTCTGGGCAGAGCCCCAGGACCTCCAGAGTCCCCTAGCAAGGTACCCAACTGGCTAGGAGTGCCCAGAACTGTCCCAGACTTGGACCAGAGCTTTAAGACACTGGAAAATCATAAGATGTTTGTGAGCAAGCCACACCAACAGATCTGTCCATATCTGTGAAGGTCTAGAGTAACTGTGTTTCAAGTTTGTGCCAGGCTAGTAGTTGGTATAGCAGAATCAGACAGCTTGACAGCAGCAAATGACATCAATTACTAAAAGCGACAACAACAGAAAAAAACTACTGCAACGACGGATGAAGTACAATTAGATAAGCATGATTAGTCAAGGTCCACATCAAAGTTTGTTGTTGCGGCCACGGCAGCATCATTTTCCACTGTACCATTGCTATATCAATAGATCAGTAAAACAGAGTCATTCGATTTTATGTAATGACTCACCTCCCAATCCTTGCCCACTCAATTCGAAGTGACCTCGTCTTCACTGCATGTGTTGGGGAAGTGTCACATTTCTTCATGAGGCCGAGAATCTCCAAGTAGACAGGCGTGTACGTGGCAACTCTGAATGTAACTTCGCCCTGCGAAGTTGCCATTTCATCAAGTATGACCTTCAGCTTAAGTTTAGTTAGTACATGTCCGCAACAAAATGTGAAGTAAAACTAAAAGTACCACCGTGGCAGAAATGGCAATGGTAACTCTTGGGACCTCCGCTGCAAAGACCTCAGGAAATAGCTGCCCAACAGAGGAAGTACCACTATAAAAGAAATCTATAATCAGTCCCGAGAGTGCAGGATGTGCCAAGTTGTTGGTATGTCCCTGAAAACAGATTAGACATGGGTAAATGAGCACGTACTATGTGACTTACCTGTTCGTCTATGCCGTCCCTCAAAAATGCTCCGCGGTCTCCCAATAGGTCCTTCGCAATGGCAGTATTCACTTCTTGGCGGTTGTTTGGGTCCCACTTGTAGCGTTGAGTCACATACATGCGAGCTTTCTTCCTCAATGATGAATGCCAATTTCCGAGATCCTCCCAGAGCTGCAGAGCCTCATGTAAGCCATATATGTTAGACGAAGGTTTCACTTACCGGTTTGCATATATCATTAGAATGTTGAGGCCACCAACCTGGGAAAGGGTAACATTAGCTGGAATATTGGGTGCATGATACCATACCATCTGCAACAAACAAGCCCTGAGACTGTCTTTCACTGATCGCTTCTTCAACATACTCTGCAGCCTTGACGTTGAACTGCGCACGAAGAGGGAAGGCATTAATAGATGAAGCATCGCAATGAGAAAACTGCTTTGCCCGTTCAAGTACATCCCAAACTGCCAGCTCGTAAAATTGAATCTGCAAGGGCTCTGAGCGTTCCATGCGCTCCACCGGAGGACCTGCGCAAGGTTGAGTTGACTGGTTTGATACCTCCTTTTGGTCGTCAGCACAAGGTTGTGGGAGGGAAACTGAAGAGGCCGTCAGCTCCGGGTCTTCTTGCACATCGGGCATATTGGTATTTGTGGTCTTGTGAGACCGTGGTGGGATGGAAGATTGTTGTTGTCGGATAGTTTTCAATTGCGAAGTATTGGGGAGATGAGGAGCGCAGTTCCGTTGGCGATGCGCAACCACAACGTCTTCAGCAACGCAAGTATCTTCTACATGTGTGCTTGTCAGCTGATTAATTCTTGAGTAAAGTATGAATCTTACCAGCACGAGTGGCCGGACAGTCCCGATTCAAGTCTGTCCAAAGGTTTAGTGAAATCGGCAAGCGATGGCCATGATTGTATACCTTGAGTGGGAGTGACATAGACTGCCATGGGTTGAGAACCTTTTAGATGACATTAATGAGAAGTGCACACGAGCATTCAAACTAAATACCTTGGATGACAGCCTCTGCAAACCTCTCATCATCACTCGGTGATGTCTTGTCGATGTATTGTCCTTCGTCTGCATATTCTCTGGGTTGAGCACCAATTCCGCCATGATCTGGACTTGGGGCTGCTAAAAGTGTGTGACCGCGACGAAGTTGGTGCCCGTCCAACGAGGAGTAAAATGATGCTGTGCGCCGCAGGCCAGGAGGGCGAGGAGGAGGAGAAGTCAGCCCATCTAATTCATCAAGCTGGAAGGACAGTGGGATAGCGATAACTGATATTTGAGATAATAAATCAATGCGCGAATTCAAAACGACATAAGCTGACCTTCAGGTGGGTCAACAGGAAGATCAGGAGAGAGCGAGGTTGTCGTTCCAGACGACACTCGAGAGATTCGAGCAGGAGCCTCGGAGCCGGACTGCGATGCTGATGCCAACCTTTTGAGGTGGGATGAGAGGCCATAGGCGCAGGGTTGTTGGCCAATGTCTGGATCTCCATGGGATGAGGGGCAGACAGAGGCTGCACGAGAAGTTGGGGCAGTGGAAGGACGGGAAGCATTGCTGAAAGTAGTACTGACACGAGATGAAGATAACTGAGAGTCTGCGCTACTGCAACTCAATTCGACCTGGCCTCTGGAAACTTGGCCAGTGCCTGGCAGCCTAAAACCGAACTGTTGACCCGGTGTGTGCCTAAGTGAGGGAAGAGGTCAGAACAACCAACAACCAACACCAAATGACAACAATAAGCGAGTGGTGGTCTTCCTCTGCAGTTCTGGTATATGATCTCCACAGGGGGGATGTGCTGCAAGCCTTCAGGTAAGGTGCAGGAGGGAAGGGAAGGGCTTCTGATGGGGAAGGAATGCGATTGATGATGGTATTGACTCCTCTTCAGCCTACCACAGTGGTTAGGAAGAGTCCT
>Ga0307518_10003417_pt1 | contig 11431 bp, 7 predicted proteins | sample 25_EM_MG_FD_203889 | JGI IMG/M metagenome (GOLD analysis project Ga0307518, IMG submission 203889) | Populus trichocarpa ectomycorrhiza microbial communities from riparian zone in the Pacific Northwest, United States - 25_EM | ecosystem: Host-associated > Plants > Roots > Unclassified | place... | reverse complement strand
ACTCAAATGGACTGTTTGTTAAACAGTTCATACTTAGATAACAATGCAATCAGATGCCCATCTAGTAAATTTTTCACTGCAGCTCAGTAAAATCACATGAATTAGACAAATTTGCCTTTGCATGCTTATTCTTTGTTTTGGAGTCTGTTTGTTCTAATTTTATTGATGTTTGGAATGTTGGGAAAACCGAACTTAATGTGTCTACTTTCATGCAGATCTGCACTTCAGCTGTCAGAGAATCTTTAGCCAGTGTAAGCCAGACCTTAACTGCTCACTTATCCATTGACTCTGGTTTTACAAGTCAAGTTCCTTCATGTACTTATCAACATCAGGCAGGCCACAAAATGCTGACCTTACACCCTATGTGCAACAGGTCTTTGGTGACAAATTTGATTTCTTTGCAAGAAATTTTCAGAATTCATTTGGGAGCACATTGAGTACTCTTAGATTGATAGATGAATCCTCTATCAACAAGAGACCACCTGCCTTAATCCACCAGAACCTAGATATTTCTGCTCCAGACAGGACTCCCAATAATAGTGTTGGCTGTGCCAGTAGCACCGGTATCAAAGATTGTGACTCAGAAACAGACTTGCCCACTACTTTGACTGGGGATCAAATACATATACTTGAAAAGGTAGAAGAGAACATATCCGTGGGTTGCTTGGGGCAAGAACTTGCCCTTCACAGACAAACCAACCAACTAGCCTGTGCTCCTAGCTCATACCCTGTAATTAACATGTTTAGCACTATTGAGAGATCCGTTGTCGAGCAAGCCCGTTCTAATGACCTGAAGGAAATAGAGATTGGTCTTGCAATGAAAAAATTGAAGTTGGAAGAGGAGTTGTTGAATCTCACCTCAGAATCAAATTATCTGGGGAGATCAAAATTAGTAATGGGCATGTCAAAGGCATCCTTTGAAGTTGACAAGTTCAAGACTCAATTAGAAGACACAAGGCATGCTGAGCTGCATAGAAAGTGCACGGACTGTCTTGTTGCTGGTTTGATCATCATGTCTGCCTCGCTATCATACAGTGCATATGTTTATTCATACAAAAGGATCAAAGAAGCTACTGAATCCTGCTCTCTTTTGCACAAGGCAAGGACCATGTCTTCTTGCTAATGTCATTTGATTTAGTTTCGTGAGATGCTGTAACCATCATTTTTGTTGGTATGGTGGTCTGGCTACATGCTCTTCTTCTAGTACTAGGTACTAGCGAAGGTGCGTCCCCAAGCAACAACAGAGACTACAGAGAGGCTATTAAAAGAGGAGTTTTAAATAAAACTATAAAATCAGGAGCATATTAGCTCGGGCCTTGAGGTAGATGGTGAAGGTAAGGACTTGGGAGTTGCTTGGGCAGGCTTTATAGTCAAATCATTCCATAATGTTTGAAACTTGATGAGCAGAATGGAAATTGTGACCAAATTCCCTTTTTCAAACTTAAACATGATTTAGCAATCTCGATCTAAAACAGAGCCCTAACAATGAGCAGAATGGAGAATTTTTTTATCTGTCTTGTGTTTTGAACTCTTTCCAGTTTTATAATATTGGGTCTATAGATTAAAAAATTTCTATTCCATTATTTTTTATTATATTTGCTATATATTCTTCTGCCTTGCTTACAATCATACCAGATGTCTGGGAAATATTTTTATGTTTCTGGTTATCTGTTTCAGGAGTCCAAATTCGGGTGGTCCGTCAAGCCTTTTTCATCCTTCAATTCCTGGCTACAGGTACTCATGTGTCAAGTTCAAGTTGTGAGCCAAATGGCATTTGGCATCCTAATTATCCTTGCAGTTGCTTTTTTGCTTGTTCAACGCTCCTCATCTCAACACCGGACAATGCCAATCACTTTCATTCTGCTGCTGTTGGGAGCTGTCTGTGGTTTTACTGGCAAACTTTGTGTTGATACACTGGGAGGGAGTGGATCGCTCTGGCTTCTGTATTGGGAAGCTTTATGCGCGCTGCAGTTCTTCTCAAATGTATGTCCATCGACTTTGTTCTGTCTGCTTCATGGGCCCGTCACCGTCACGGCCATCGCCCGAGGGACAAAACCTACCACAATATGTCCATATTGGCTCCGGCGATCACTTTTCTACACTACTTCCCTCCTGCTTCTACCATTGTGCTGTGGTCTCTTGCCATTTGCTGGCCCTGGTGAATGGGCAGATCATTTTTTATCTGGTAAAACGGATGATTGAACCAAGAGTTAGAAGCCAAGGAAAGCTCCCCTACATATTCGCAACTGATCAAGCTTCCGTCTTTCTGTATGTAATTTACCTGCACTGTATGCCAAGCTGCCCAAGAGTTATGTTTGTGCTGAAAATAAATAAGGTGGGCTGCTGTGTGAACTGACATGTTACTTTATCCACCAATGTACCTCAAACAACCTGGAAAATTTAGAACTGATTACGAAAATAAGAGCTACAAGGGCATCCAGTCATTTATTATAAATTCGGTCATTTATTGTAATGTTGAGATGCTTTAACTCGTTGTTTTGGGACTAAAACTTCTGGTCATAAAAACTAATATGTGGATGAAATGGACGGGAAACCAAAGAGAAATCCAAGCGACAAGTGGATTTCACTGCCGGCCGATACCTAGAAAATGTGAATAACCTCAACAATGTATCTTACAAATGCCTGCTAAAGTAAAAATGTGCGCCTGACTGACTCTCAAAAAGTTTTGAAACTGCAAAGTTTGTATCTCCTGTGACACCTAGAATGATAAAGTGAAACCGTGGCACCAGAGGCATGCCTCCTCCCAGCTTCATGGTAAGCAAAACCTTTAAATTTGAATCTTTGCAGCCAAAGCAGGCTTCAAGCAACTGTCATCCCTGTCCTAGATGTATCCCCTCACAGAACCTCATGAGCCTTCCCATAGTACCTGTTTATAAATGACGCCTGCAAGGGAAAATCAGCAAACATCACAAGGAATTCAGAAATTCACTTCATGGAAAAAGGAAAGTGCAAGGTCTGAATATTCTACTAATACTTCATGGTCTATACCCTCTTTGACCAGGGAAAATCTACTAATACTTGGAAATCGAGTGAATTAAGGAAACAAATCTAGATGTTCCCTTGAGAAGGTAATCATAAAGGTTGCAAACTGTCTGAACCACAATCAGATTTTTTTTTCTTCTCTCTCAGTAATTCAAAGCATAATACCAAGGAGTCAAGGCAGGGCATCATATGCTGTACACTGGAAGAACATAAAGGAGGTCAAAACTGCCAACCTCTCTCCAGGTGCTACTGCAATTAGATTTCCTATTCTTAAGAAAAATTAATAGTAACTATAAACAAACTCTATTAATCAAAAGCTGCTTTCACAAAATGATGTCCTTGTGGATACTGTAACACTCTACCTTCACTTTTGATATGTCAGGTGTATCAGGCGTTTGCACAGGATAGAACTTGTAGAACCTCAGATTTTCTATCGCTCTTCTAGTTTCCTCACTCATTTCTTCCAGGGCCTTTCTCCTGGCTTCCCTAGCCTGCACCAAAGGAAACTTGTTACAAAGCAGCTAAAGACCTCCCACTTGCACTTGCAAACCAAACAGAACCAAACAAGTTACCTCTCTATTAGCTTTCTTCGCTTCTCGAACTTTCTCCTTGACAAATTCCTAAGAAACAAAGATACAAGGTTCAATTATTAACAAAAATAGGATGAAACAATGAAATATTTGAATATATTTCATAAAATTCACCTTAAAGGCATCCTTTTGATCTTCAGATAATTCCTCCTCCTGGATCAGCTTATCAATGAACTCCTGCAGGTTAATAGATAGATCTTAATACAAACTAGTTGTTCTTTCTTTACATGGGTAGGGAGGTGGTTCAGGGAAGAATTTTGTCAGAGTTGAGAAATGATAGGACAAATATATTCCCCAAGAACTCCTGGCAGCAAATATCAAGGCAAGGTTTGTACTTATCAGGTGAGGAGAGTTCAGGAATATGTTACTAGGCATACACCATTTCCACATAATTCCTTCAAACATGCAGGAGACAATCCAATTCTACAAACTGAAATGGTAGATTTACAAGATGACTACCGTAGCCATACGTTCAAACCAATTCTTCCATAAGGCCAAATGTCATAGTGGTTATCAAGCATTCAAAAGAATGAAGGAATGAATAAAGCAACTTCATGAAAAACCATCCAAGTTAAACCAAGACAAGTATCAGAAATAAAAATCATACCTGAAGTTCATCTAATTCCCAATCAAATTCACAGAAAATCTGCAATTACCAATGCTAAAAGGTCAATTTGCAGAATCATATATCAGTGCTACACTTATCATAGCAACTAAACTAAGCACGACAGTTTGCTTAACTGACAATATAAACTATAATTTCTAAATGAATCTCAACTCAAGCTATCTGCAACATCCAAAGGTTTTGGTTTCCATCAATTCACTTCTTTTACATGCTATTCACTTACCGGCTTTGGTTCTGATGGGAAAATTATTGGAACCTCAGTGCTCTGCTCAAGCTCATCTTCTTGAAGAGGGTTGTAGAAATCTGTCAAAAAAGGAAGCATTTCAGAGGAATAGAACAGTCCCCCATACATTGGCAATAAGAGATGACAGAACGCTAAAAGCTGATACAGGAGCTGTACTATCCTATGCTCTGATTAGTCAAACAAGCAACCAAACATGGTTCAGCAAAATTTACATGTTGTGGTCCACAAACTTTTGGTGCTCGTCAGAACTTAAAGGGCACTTTTTTCCATTCTTTTCACAACACTATTTTAGTACAATGAAGTTCGTGTGAAATACAGCAATCTAAACATCATAAAATTTCCTCAAAACTCACAAGGTAAGCAGTACTCGTATTTCTTGATCCGATCAATCTTCAAATGTTTCAAAGCAGCCCTGCAAGCAATCCATATGCATAAGCAACAGGAATAGGAATAGGCACATGCAAAGATACACACACATCATAGTATCTGAAAATTTCAATGAAACACTACAAACCTCAATAGTGCTCATAAAAATCGTATGCTCGTGTGTATTCAACATCAGATGATTAACGAATCAGAGAAAAAAAGAGATTTACTAAAGTGAAAATGTTAAAAATAGAATCTGCTGAAGGAAGATCTAATTGCAAGTTTTCATGTCTATTGCAATAACATGCTTGCTGTAAATTTTCTAACAGATCTATGAACATAACAGTGTTGAACCTTCCTCTTGCTTCTATTTTGTTCAAATTCAATCCCTGATGTGTCATTATGTGTCATTATTTTGTTCAATAGATATTGAACAGAATGCCATCCAATTGCCATATTAGAAGGTGCATATAACCAAGGAAAAATGAGAAATTAGAAACCAGAATATAGCAAAAGGATAAGTTATTTCTGTTAAATGAATAATATGATAATAGTTCTCAAAAGCAGAAACATAGAACTGGATTATCCAACAAAAAAAAAGTACCAAATCAATTGTCCACAAATGCCCGTAAGAAATTTGAATACAATGTAGGATTGTAGTATATATTTAGTGAAAATGGGAAGCAATAAAGAAATTGAAGAGCAGTCTGTCCTGGCAACTAAGAATCTGCATACAAAAACCAATGGATAACTAAGAATCTACATACAAAAACCAACTTCCTATCAGAACAGTGCTCCATACATATAGCTCAAGGAACTTTAAAATGCAGATAAAAATATAAATAAATAAATAGTCAGGAAGATTGAGAGGGGGGGTTAAGTAATAACCATAGAGAAAGATACAACCTCATACAAAATACTAGATATTATATGATATCTATAAATATAAATAAAAAAATAGACAGGAAGATTGAGAGGGGGGAGAGGTACCTTCTCTGAGTGCAACTCAAAATAAAAATCTGATGTCTCAGTCTATCAACTCGGCTTTCTCTGGAGAAGGATTTAAGTTACAAAGAGACATTGAACAAAAAATGCAACTTAAGAGATTATTTGAGAAGAGAGAGACTCCATGAAATCAATTAGAAATCTACTTTGGAATACCTGTCTTCCAGAGGTATATAAGGAACCCAGTCCATTTTCATTTGCTTCATGGGAATTATTTCTTCAACCTCCCTCTGAACTGACTTAATTCCAATCTTATTAGAAGGAGGGAAAGGAGATACAACCTGTAAAATAAAATGTTTAACAAAGAGAAATGCAGCAAAAAGAAATGACATACTTCCACTAATTCAAAGGATTTTTTTTCAGGAAAAAATAAAAAGACTAGAGGCACTTGTCTTCACAACAACACCAATCAGCAACTGTAATTCTGAAATTAGAACAGATGAAGAAACATGTGATGAGGCAACTCTTAGGAAGAAAAAAAGTGGTGTTGGAAAAGTAACAATACTAGACACAAATGCTCAAGCTCTTCGTCTCTAGCCTTGAGAACCACACAAAGTGGATGTCTTTGTAATAAAACATAGGCCTTTTTAAGTTCATTTTATATGAGATTCGACTACGCGTAAAGGTGGGGACAATTGCAGAACCAGCATTCTCACTTCCCAACTTTGAAAAGAGAGTTCTATGATCCTGCTATTGCCATAAAGGAAAAATGAGAAATATAGTGTATGGGTTCTATGACCTTTCACTCCCACAATGTGCTTTAATGCAAGGAAGCACTTCTCGGACATCTATATCTAGGGTTTTTGAAACCTAAGATCCTTATCATACAAGGTTTAAGTAAGTGTAAAGGTGGGGATAATGTAAATGCCATAACCAGACGCAAAGTTAAACCTTGTACAAAATGGTGTGTTGCTTTTATCATGAATAAAAAACAAATTAAAAATATACGATGATAAGAAGCTTATAAAGTCCACTCCTCAACAAATTTCACAGATGAACACATGTACATTAGATTACATGCAAAAGCAACTGTTTCAGTAAACTTACCGCCACCACTGCAGGTATGTAGATTAATATGTTTTCATCCTTGAAAGGGACCAGTTGAGCTGAAGAAACACAAGAAACAAAGTAAGATTCACATGACAAATGAAAAGGACAGGACACAGGAAAACCAAGCAAAAACAATGCAATGTCCACCCATTTAGAGAAGCCTGTTTAGACTTTAGAAAAAATTTAGTGTTTCAAGTTAACAAGAAACTCACGCTCTGTACACCCGAAAAGGTAAACTGTCTTCCCATGTAGAACACCTCCTTCTTCAAATGCATTCTGACCAGTAAGAGTTGTAATTTCAGTTTACATACATACTAAGAATTATCTGCACCGCTACTCTACCAAAAAAATAACAAAAAAGAAAGGCATGGGTTATTTGATGACATCCACCTCTAGATTAGAGAAATTCCAGTTAAATCCGTAAACCTTGTCCAATTGATCCCACTGTAAACCAAAAAAAAAAAAAAAAGAACCATGAGCAACATAATTAATTCAGCCAACAAAGCAAAGAACAGAATAAAAAATCAAAACCTAACCTCTGTACCGACGGGGAATATTTGCTTCCATAAATCTTCCTGCATAAGAAAACAATTTCACAATGCTTTCTTTTGAGTTCCAACATAAAAACAACAGCGCACTCTCACAAATTCAACCAAACAAATTGCAAAATAGCCTTGCTATAAAAACACTACACAGTTTAAGAATTTTAACCTAACTGAGCCAGAATTCAAAAAAAAAAACTGAACTAACAAACTGCATCTATTGACCTTAAACTTAACACTAAACTTTTCCAGTCTTTTAATTAATTAATTACCAATGTAATTAACCTAAGAAAAAATCCGATTTTATTATTTTTTAAAAAACCTGTTAAGAAACAGAACAAGTTATCCATGAATTCTTCAACAAAAAAATAATTAATTAATTAATTGAAACAAAATAATGCGAGTGAGTGAAAGATTAGAGCACCAAGTTGCGCTGGTCCTCGAAGTATTCAGGTTCGGGTTCGGGTTTGGATGCCTTGACCCGCTTAGCTCTAGTAGGTGGCTTGGTCGATTCGGTGGTTTTGTGGTTGTCAGGAGCAGGAGCAGCAGCTTCTTCTTTCTGGCTTCTCTTTCTCTTGGCTCCTTTCCTCATTACTGATGGATTGATTTTCTAGAGAGAGAAAAATCAAGTTTTTTTAATTTAACGGATCGAAATCGATGGATCCGGATTCAAATTTTAGAGAGAGAAAGAAACAGAGAGGGTATCCTGGTATGGTTTTTTCAAAAGCGTTGAATTGACGCGGGGAGACAGATAGGGTTTTCTTTCAATTTTTGGGTTTTAACAAATCACTATTTTAAAGGATGGCGTACGGACAACGCCGGGCAGATGCGGTGAAAAAAATGGGAAAACAGGTGGCTTAAGTTTGAGTAGCATATCACCGGCTGTATTGCCCGCCCAGCTGCAAGGCACTTATGAAATATATTTTTATTTAATTATATTATAATAATAATAGATATTCCTAGACAAGATAATGAGTAGAATTGTTGAGAAAAAAAAATATTTTTTTGTCAAAATTGTCTTTTTCTATTCATTTGTTAGCATCATTGTTTATTGAATAAAAAGTAAATGTAATCAGAAAAAACAATATTCACAAAAAATTCCAATAATCTGAATTAAAAAGAAATAAATGTATATTAATTTTAAACAGTAGGAGCTACAGCCACAGGCACGAAAGGACCATCTTAGTCATGAACCAATCTTCATTAATTAATTTTTAACAATTCCTGGGATATCTTGCAATACAAATCTATAAATTATATTATAAGTATTACAAATTATAATTATATAAAAAAAAAAAAACTAAATCTCATCAGTGTAAAATGGACCTTGGAGGCACAAACAGAGTAAAATGTTTAGAAAATCAAAGAAATCACTTACCAGTTGTTGAAAGAATATAAAAAATTCTTGACCCGGTAGTAGTGAGAGGTTGGGATTAAGGGATTTGTTCTCATGTGGTTTCAGGTTTGAGCCATATGGTTGCTAATATAATGGCTACTGGAAACTTACATGGTCGTTAACTTTAGAACCTGTAAGATTATTCGAGGCACGAGCAAGCTAATCCGGACATCCATATTAATTAAAAAAAATAATTCAAAAGAAGGCAACTTCGGATATTAATCATGCAGGAAAAAAAAAACAAACCTTCAGCAGTGAACAAAAGATGGAATTCTTAACCATTTAGGTGGTGGTCCAGTGGTAAGAACTTGGAATCAAGAGGTTTGCTCCATCTGTTGTCTCAGGTTCAAGTTATGTGGTTGCTCATATGATGGCCACTAAATGCTTACATGGTCGTTAACTTCAGGGCCCGTGGGATTAGTCGAGGTGCGCGCAAGCTAGCCCAGACACCCACGTTAAACTAAAAAAAGATGAAATTCTTATATATGAGAAGAAAATGAGAAAACATATGCTAATTTCAGTAGCGGTTGTTTTTTAAAATATTTTTTATTTAAAAATATATTAAAATAATATTTTTTATTTAATTTATTTAAGCAAATTTAAATAGCAGTCGGCAATTGAAACAACATCAAAAAATAAATTTCAACTGGTAACTTAGAAATATTCAAGCAAATTTACTGACAGCACATAATGACATATGTACAAGTAGCAGGATTCATGCAACAGCAAGAGAACATTATAATTATAAATTATATTATTAGTCTCATGAGTGTTTTACTATTTAAGTGTGTGCGCATCACATTTCACTTGTGGATTTTTAAAGTGATTTTTTTTTGTTATTTTGTTATTCATCCTTTTATTGTCTGTTTTGGTGTTTTTTCGGTTGATAATTTTAATTCTTTACATTTCCTTGATATATGAAGGTTTAATAAATAACTTTAACCTTGATTATGGATCAATTTAATAAGATATGGTTTTAATTTATGGTACAAAGATAAAATTAAAAGAATAAGGATCAAACTAAAAAATAATATTTAGTCCCCATCCCGCATTGACTTTATTTTAGGTCCTTTTAGTTTTAGAATTTTATGTTTCGATACAAAACTTTATTTTGTTTATGTTTCAGTCCTCGTGTTTTAGAAGAGAGAAAATCATCAAAAAATGAGAGATAAGAGAAAAAGTAGTTATTTTGCCATATTCCAACGATGAGAAAAGTTGTCCTTGGTGTTAATACATTCCATTTGACGAGATGAGTTATTTCAAGGTGTTTTTTTAACCCTTCATCTTGTTGAAAAAAGTATATCGGGGTTGAGAAAGTTTCTCTTTCGGTTTAATTTCATATTCTTGTACTAATTTAAGAGTATTTTGAATTAAGAAATTGTTTTTCTAAGGTTTTAAGGGTGCTTGTTAGGGTTCTTAGGTGAAAACAAGTTGAAAAAAGGTATATTGGGTCTAAAAACCTGCAACCCAATTTTCTGATCACCTGTCCGGTGGTTAGAATTCGGAAAAGTAGATGACGTATCGTATATATTTTTTTAAAGAAAGACATTTCTTTCCCCCCTTGAACCAAGCAAAAAAAAAGGCTACACGCTTCAGCCTAACATTGCAGGCATACACGCTTGTCCTTCAAAAACAATTTAATCAGCTAAGTGCATTGGGACACCCAAGCCCAGGTGTTTGGTCTTTTTTTTAGCAATGTGTTTTATTTTTTTATTTAATTTTAATTAAAATTTAAATAAATAAATAAATAAATTATTTTTGATATTATTTTATTAAATATCGCTAAACTTTTACTTTGTTTTCGAGTAATATTGTAGAATTCTTTTTAGAACATTAGCCACCGCCATTTTTCTATAGCCCTTCATAATTCTTTTTAATTTTTTAAAAATTTATTCAATTGCTTCACTACATATACTGATTTTTATTATCAGATGATTAAATAAAAAAAAAAAAATTATTAAACCTAATCGGATCCACAATAAAGGCATAGGCTTAAAAAGTGAATATGAATTGTCCTAAATGATTCAAAGATATCATTATCTCAGTAGACACAAAAAAAAGAGGCTATAACTACTTAATAGACATAAAAAAAAAAGGCTAGAACTACATTGTCTTAATTTTTTTCTTAAGCCTGTCCGGGTTGTATTTTGAGTAGCTAAGTTGACCAAATCATATTGGATCGACTCTCGTCCAATTTGATTTAAAGCCTTGGCTAAGAACTCGAGTTGGGTTATCTTCATGCCTGATAAGTTGAGTTGGGTTTTGTAGCACTTCCAAAAAATCCCCCACATCGACATTTAAGTGGTGTTTTGTTTTTATATTTTTTAAAATCTATTTGCTTTAAATTTATAATAATATTAGTTTTCTGATAAATTGCTTTTATAATTATGATGACATGTTTGAAAAATAAATATTATTGTAAAACAAATTATGAGTAAATGGATTGCATTAAAAAGATAAAAGGGTTTCAATAAGAGAGATACTTTCTTTATTCTTATTTCAAATTGTAAAAAAAATATTTATTTTTATTACTTTTTATTTTTATTAAATAGAGAATATAGAAAAAAAATTGTTTTTTTTTGGTGGAGAAAAAATGATAAGAAAAGAAGT